>ERZ773233.154-NODE-154-length-52557-cov-6.573578_pt1 | contig 52557 bp, 49 predicted proteins | sample MGYA00580991_ERZ773233 | MGnify/ENA primary metagenome ERZ773233 (study PRJEB29015, sample SAMEA2738178) | human oral metagenome | biome: human oral; feature: human-associated habitat; material: saliva | place: China | collected 2161 ...
CGCCTCAGCGTTGGAAAGCGAGTGCAAAAGTAGAACAAAATCTCATTACCACCAAACACACAACAAACTTTTTTCTCGCAAAAATGAAAATAAATCCCGCAGATGACAAGATTTGACATGTAGAGATAGCAGAATCCCCAAAATACAACCTAAAACTGGGATTAAAAAAACGGTCTTTGCTGCTCCCCTTCCCTTCTTTTTATTATAAACATTAAACTTTGAAGGGGGATCTAAGGGAAAAAATCTGTGAATTTTCGATCAAGTTCGGCTTTTTCCCTTTATTTTTCGATGATGGTGCATCGGATTCTAATTATCTTAAAAAAATATCCCTGTCGCCTCAAGCCTTGAGTGATCAACTTTTATTTTTATATGGTTTGGTGGCGCCAAACTATGGTTTGCTGCCACCAAACGATAGTTTCTTCCGAGCAAACGATAGTTTGCCGGCAGCAAACAATAGATCTCGAAGGGCTACGCTTGCTATTGTTTAGAAAAAGTTGCGGATATTGCAGAGTTGGGTGAAGGATTGAATGGCGCCGGCTATACCATATTATATGGTAGTGAATAATGGGCGGGATTGTCTTATCAAAGTATGATTGCGGGTATTTATGCAAATTGGATTGGAGCGCTACTCTATGCGACACGGAATTTGCGATCGTTTACATCCGCAAGAAAAGGCGAATCTTTAAGTAAGTGATTCTCGTTGCCGATGAGTGATGCATCAGAGAAGCTTGTGCAAATTGAGATAGTGTTCGTTTTTTTATCAACGTGCGTCGCCGGCGTTGACTAAGGGAATCGTTGTATGAGACATCATCGTTTTTTCATTTGGGCTATGATGGCAGAAAGAAAAAGTCGGGCGATGCTTTTTGCGCATCGTCCGACTTTCTATTATGTATTGACTAAAAAGAATTTAGTCCTCAATCGGCTCAAAATCCTCTTTTCCTACGCCACAGAGGGGGCATACGAAATCATCTGGAAGATCTTCAAAGGCTGTGCCCGGAGCTATTCCTGCATCAGGGTCACCTAATTCGGGGTCATAAACCCAGTCGCAAACTGTACAGCGATACTTTTTCATCGTAGTAATTGTTTAAATCGTTAATACTATAGTTTTGTTCAGTGGTGTCACTTATTTGTTTATTCTTTCTTGAACATAGGTAGCGATTAGCGAGTCGTGGATTTTCGCAAAACGAGATTGCTGAAATTATTAATCCAATCGGGATGCTCCTTGATGAAGCTATCTATATGTCGCTTGCGCTTTTCTTCTAAGATTTCATCTTCTGCAATGAGAATACCCGTCTCTTCGACATTGCCAAAGGTATCGTTGACGGCTGTACCAAAGCAGCGCATCGTCGGACTCAAGCCCATGTATGCATTGACTAAGGGCGGAATGTTATAACCTAAGCGCCGCACAGCCCTATTCAATATTAAATAGTCTCTTTTCAGATCGTCTTCACAAAAAAGCTGATCTAGATCTGCCTGCTCTGATGCTAGACGAACAGGCTGAAAGGGCGTGACCAAATTATCGCAGTCGCCAAAGTGCTTTTGTAAGAAGAAGAGGATCATATCTCGGGCTTGACGATCAAAAGAAGGGTACATCGTCATTTTTCCGAAGAAGTATTTTAAGCCGGGTATGACTACGGTGAGTGCACCTAAGCCGTCCCACAAATTATCGAGGGCAAAGAGGCCTTTTGTCATTGCTCTGCTGCTCTGATATTCTAAGGTGACGAAAGAGCGCCCTAACTCTACGGTGCGGGGGAAATAGTCGCGCAAGAATTCGTCGGAGAAATGGAAGAGATGGCTTGTAGCCAAGATTGGCTGTCCGGACTGATCAAACGCAGCTTCAGCACCAGGCAAGAAACGATAGCCTCCTAAAATCTCGGAAGAGGCAGGATTCCATACGATTAATTGATAATAGGGATGCTCGCAAACATCCGACTCGTCTAAATCGCAGGACTTTCCGGTTCCTCCGCCAGCCGTACGAAATGCGATCTCACGCAAACGCCCGATTTCACGCAACACGTTAGGCGCTTGATGATAGGTAACGACATAGATTTCGTTACCTCCCTTATTGGTGGTGCGAAGTTTCCGCTCGGGCGTCAATTCGGCGGCCAATAGGTCTCGCTCTACGGGGGCGATGATTGTTTCTTCCATTCTTTATTTATTTTCAGCCTGTAGTCAAATTGCTTCTGCAAACAAAATGTTTCAGAGTTGGTAGACCTTTTCTCTCACATAAGCGGCCCATTCTTGGTCGGAGCGTGAACGATCAAAGGTCTGCCAGGGGATGGGTTCGCCTATCTTGATTGTAAATGTTTTATTTCGGTTCTTATACATCTCATCTACGAGAAAAAGCATCGCTACGTTAAACTTAATGTGCAGCCGCTTGCAGATATTTGCAAGTCTGTAGAAGAAATTTGAGTTGTGCCCGCTAAAATAAATGGGAACAACGTCGCGCTGCGAACTAACGCTTTTCGTAATAAACGTCTTTTTCCACGCAAGATCTCGAATTTGCCCATCTTTTTGCCGACGACTGCAGAGTCCGGCCGGGAACATGATAATATGATCATTGCCCGCAAAGCCTGCTTCTACCATTTTTGGGAAGTCGCGGCCTTTTTTTCCGGTCGTGTTGATGGGAATGCAGAGTGGCGCTAAGCCGTGCAGATTCATCAAAATGTCGTTCACTAAATATTTAATGCGGCCATCGTAATGCTCACCAAGAACTGCGCCTAAAGCAACGCCATCTTGACCACCCAGCGGATGGTTGCTCACAAATGTATACAGCTTTCCATCACTCGGCGAGGGGAGATTCTCGCGGCCTTCGACCTTCAACTCAACGCCTAAATAGCGCAGACAATCCCAAAGCCAAGGAACTCCTTGACGGTCGCCCTCTTCTTCGAGAAAAGCATTGATTTCTTCTTGGTGAATTGTCTTCTTTAACCAACTCACCATAAAGCGGGGGATATAGCCGGCCTTCTTTCCGACTTTATCGTGCAACACTTTATCGATATCTATTTTGAAGATTGTGCCGTCCATTCTATCATTGCAAATCTACAACGCCTTCTTCTTTATCATCGACGCAAAGCATTATAGTAAATGACTTGCAAAAGTAGTAATTTTCTTTATCTGAAAGCCACAGAGGCCAATATAAATGTTTTCTTCTCGCAGAAAGTAAGCAACGAAGAGCTTTTTTAGCCACGCATTGCACACGCCGCGTTTTTTTGTTCCTTTATTTAATGGGCTTTTTTGAGCCTCAGCCAAAGCCAAGGCAAGAATGCTATTGCGTATGCTGTTGTTTCAGCTCCTCGAAGCGCTTGCCAATGCGGCAACCAACGATCAAGCATCAAGAGAACAGCATACGCAATAAAAGAGATTGGACTTAGCGGCGTCGACCAAAGATGCGCAACAAATATAAGAACAGATTGATGAAATCCAGATACAACTGCAAGCTACCAATTAAAGCCATCTTCATCGATTCTTCATTGCGTTCTTCACCATATAGGGAAAGCAACTCCCGAATCTTTTTTGTATCATAGACCGTAAGGCCAATAAAAATGAAAACACCTGCGTACGTCGTAATCCAATATAAGGTAGAACTTGCAAAAAATAGATTTACAACACTAGCAATAATCAATCCGACGAGCGCCATGTACATAAAGCGTCCAAAAGATGAGATATCGCGCTTAATAAATGTGCCCAATAAAGCTAAAGCGCCAAACATGCCGGCCGTGACAAAAAAGGTTACGGCGATGCTTTCTGTTGTATAAACAAAGAACACGCAGGATAAGGTCGCGCCATTCAAGATGGAATAGAGCGCAAAAAGAATACCGGCTTTTGCAAACGACATTTCCATTAAGCAGGCCGACAAATACATCACCAAACCTACTTCTGCAAGGAGCAGACCATAAAAAACGAAGCGATTGGCAAAGATCAATTGTACCAATTGCGGTTGCTGCACAACGAACATTGCCATTAGTCCTGTCAAGCTTAAAGCCAAGGCCATCCAAGCATACACATCACGCATCAGAGCAGCGAAAGCCGCCGGGCGTGACGCGGTTGAAGCATAGTTTACTACATTTTTATCTTCCATATTCTTTTATTTTTGATAAAAAGCGCCGCGCCAGCGGCGCGCGCCTTTCGTTTTTAATTTACTATATACTACTTATTAAAATGCAGGGTGTGACCCATTCTATCTTTCTTCGTACGAAGGTAGCGCTCATTATAAGGATTGGGTGTAATTTCTATGGGCACGTTTTCCGTGATCTCCAATCCGTAAGCCTCCAAGCCCACGCGCTTCACAGGATTATTCGTCATCAGCCGCATCTTTCTCACGCCAAGCATACGCAGTATTTGTGCGCCGACACCATAATCACGCTGATCCGGATCATAGCCTAGATGCACATTCGCATCTACCGTATCATAGCCTTCTTCTTGCAGTTTGTAGGCAGCAATCTTTGCCATCAGTCCAATACCACGCCCTTCTTGATTCAGATAGAGCACAACGCCTCGACCTTCTTTTTCTACCATCTCAAGCGCTTTTTGGAGTTGGTCGCCACAGTCGCAACGCTCGCTGCCAAAGATGTCTCCCGTCGCACAAGAAGAGTGAACGCGGACCAGAACGGGCTCATCGTCTTTCCATTCGCCTTTAATTAGCGCGATGTGCTCCAATCCGCCACTCTTTTGGCGAAAAGGAATAAGATGGAAGTGTCCATATTTAGTCGGCATATCCACTTCTTCCCCCTTCTCCACCAAAGATTCCATCTTCAAGCGATAAGCTATCAGATCCTTAATCGTCATGATCTTCAAGCCGTGTTCTTTGGCGAACACTTGCAACTGGGGCATGCGTGCCATCGTCCCATCTTCGTTTAAGATTTCGATGAGTGTGGCGGTCGGATACAGACCTGCGAGGCGGCACATATCAACTGATGCTTCCGTGTGTCCGGCACGCACCAAGACGCCGCGATCCTGCGCATATAAAGGGTTAATATGACCCGGGCGGCCAAAAGTTTCCGGCGTGCTGGTCGGATCTGCCAAGGCGCGGATAGTAGCTGCGCGATCGTGGCTGCTAACACCCGTTGTGCAGCCTTCGAGTTTGTCGACCGTAACCGTAAACGGTGTGCCCAACATACTTGTATTTGAATCCACCTGACGCGCCAGGCCGAGTTCGTGACAACGTTGGTTCGTAATAGGTGTGCATAATACGCCCCTACCATATTTTAGCATAAAATTAACGCTCTCCGGAGTAGCAAACTGAGCCGCCATAACGAGATCGCCCTCATTTTCGCGATCTTCATCGTCTACGACCACGACAAATTTGCCGGCTTTCAGATCTTCCAAGGCCTCTTCTACAGAAGCCAACTCGTATTTTTCATTCATCATGATTATTGTATTGATTACTGGGGTTTTGTTTTGAAGTTAATAAATCGTATGATGTAGCTTCTTTGCCTGCAGCTTTCGCCACAAGGGGGCGCAAGGCAGAGCAAACAGCCGTGATTTGTTTCATATCTTTATGGAGGCGCAGCCTGAAGCGCCATATGCGAAACCATAAGATAAAACCTACCGGAAGCAATACGCCGCAAAGGATATTGAGGCGCTTATTTTCAAACGGTGAAGTATGTGCCCGTGCATAAATCAAGGGCAATTGGTTCAAGCGATAGAGGATTTCACGACGATCCGCATTAGACAACTCTTCCACAAGTTGCTCCACGCGCTGTTGAATATCTTCTGCAGCGTGATCGGGGCGCGATTTGAAGAAAGCACGTATATAACTCGGTGCTGCATAAAGGCGTTTATGGTCCGCATAAGCCTTGCAAATCTGCTCCAACTCGTCGATTTCTTCAAGAAGCGCCGCATAATCAGGCGTTTCGATAATCACTTCTTTCCGCGTGATGTTGCGTTTCGAGCGCAAGCCCAGCAAACGTTTGAAGAGAGCTACATAGACATCCGCATTGAACACAACGGAATCATTGTTAGCCTTATACGTCAGGAAGCAACCCAAGGGAGTGAGCACCACAGTCGAAATCCACATACCGAAGATCATATTCCAAGCGCCGTCGCGGGCCATCTTCATGCCCGAAGTGTTGATGATGTAATAGAAAATGAAGAGAATCACGGCGATGATGGTCGGCATACCCAGTCCTCCCTTGCGAATAATAGCGCCCAAGGGTGCACCGATAAAGAAGAAGAATATGCAGGCGATAGACATCGTAAACTTTTGGTGCCACTGGATGCGGTGGGAGCGCACGCTCTTATCACCTTCTTCCGTCGTCAGACTTTTCCATTCCAACTCAGAGGCGTATGCCGCAGCCGAAGCTGCGGCTGCACGAATCGTTTGCACGCGTTTATCAGCCGACATGCGCGCCATAATCGTATCAAAGTCAAGCTTTGCACCTTTGCTCATCTGCTTCAGTGCTGCGGCGTGTTGAGGGCGTAGCGGCGGGCAATAGTAAGCCGTCTGCTTACCCTGTTTATAGTTGGCAAGTCCTATGGAGTCCAGCGCCGTATTCATCGAGTCGATTGAAGCAGATAGCTGCTTCAAGTTTTTTGTGATTGCTGAGCCGCTCCATTGCTCTGCATCCTGTTTTTCAAAGTTGCTATTGAAGTCGATGATGAAGCGCTTATATTGAAAAGTCTCTCGATCATAGGGAACGCCCTTCGTATTGAGCGCCGCTTGCGCCCCGCCGACTTGCAGATTCTCAAACTGCTCGCCATTCCATATATCAAATATGAGATGTTCCTTATCGTTTGTCACCTCCAAGCGGCCGGAATCGGCCACTACGATCTGCGCCTTGTCGAATCCCTGGTCGGTTTTATAAATCATTACATTGTAGAGCTTTCCCGTAGCTACATCTTTACGCTCCACATATAGGCTGAAATTGTTGATTTTCCCATAAAAGACGCCCTCCGGTATTTCCAGCGCCGGCGAAGTCTCTCTCAAACTCCACAAAAGTGAGGTCAAATTTTTCTGTGCATCAAGCGCTGCACGGTTTTGAAAGTAAAAAGAGATGCCTGCAAGGCCGATGACGAGCACGGCAAGCGGACGCATAATGCGCAGAAGCGAAACGCCGGCCGCTTTCATTGCCAAGAGTTCGAGCCGTTCTCCCATATTACCAAAGGAGATCAGCGAGGCCAGCAGCACAGCAAGCGGCAGCGCCATCGGGACCATCGTAATGGCCATATACCAGTAGAATTGACCCAGAATGTCCATCGTTATGCCCTTGCCAACAATCTCATCGACGTAGCGCCACGTGAATTGCATCATCAGGACAAACAAAGTGATAAAGAAGGAGCCGGAGAAAATCAACAAGAAGTTCCCCAGCACAAACCGATCCAACTTTTTAACTCCGATCAACAGCTACATTATTTTGCAAGCAAAAGTACTACAATTATACTGAAAGAAGAAATATTCAGGAGAAAAGGAGAGCACACGCAGCCAACGCACTTAACAGAAAGCCAATAAGGCGTTGAGGCAAGCAGCGCAACGCAGGTTATAGACAACTACGAAACGTCGGTTTTCGAGTGGTGCATGGCAATGGTGCACGGCAAAATCACCTTTCGTTTGGCCCGACCAAACGATGGTTTGCTGCCACCAAACGATAGTTTGCTGCCGCCAAACGATGGTTTGCCGGCAGCAAACCACAGCGCCAAGCACTTGCCGGAACAGCAAATCAATCTTTTACGTACTGAATACAAGCGAATTATGATAAGGAAAAGCTTTGGAGGCGTGATTTGTACGTAACTGAGCGATGCCGGCACAATCCGCATCGCCGCTCAGCCGTTGGGATTTGTCGAAAACTGCAACTCACTTCTTACGGCAAAAGACGAGCAGCCGGAAGTGGCTGATCTTGTTGCACTATAAGCGTATGCGCAGCCTCACTCCCCTACCCTCCGCAGCAGCAGGCGCAAGGTTATGGACTGTAAACGACGCACAAAGCGCAGGTGCATCAGTCGGCCGCATCAACCATTAGGTGCGAAGGCCTCAGTAGGCCTACCGGAGTAGCACGCAGATGCGTGATAACAAAGACAAAATAGTATTTTTAAGGTTGAACGGAAGATTTTCCCGGAAAAGGCTTGGTCATATAGAATTTATCTTCTACTTTTGCACTCGCAAAAAGGGAACAAGCTCCTTTTATGCCGGCGCGATAGCTCAGCTGGTTAGAGCGCATGATTCATAATCATGAGGTCCCCAGTTCAATCCTGGGTCGCGCTACAAAAAGGCGATAACTTTTCAGAAGTTATCGCCTTTTTATTTTTCAGCAATAAGCCACCAATCGCCGCCGGCCGATAAAAAAGGTGTCGACAAGCAGCGCTCGTCGACACCCTATGCGTATGAATAATTGTATAGCTTATACTTTGACGCGGTTTAGATAGCTGCCGTCGCGCGTATCTACCTCCACGGTTTCGCCTTCGTTGATGAAAAGCGGCACACGTATTTCTGCGCCCGACTCTAACTTAGCCGGTTTGGTTGCGTTTGTCGCAGTATCTCCTTTCAATCCCGGTTCTGTGTAAACGATCTTCAACTTCGTCTTCACCGGCATTTCGGCGTAGAGAATCGTATCTGTAGACGCATCGCTCACAACATCGAGCACGTCGCCTTCTTTCATATAATCAACGCCCGTGATCATATCGCGCTCGATCGTCACATCGTCCCAGGTCTCTTGGTTCAAGAAGTGGAACACGTCACCATCAGCATAAGAATACTGATAAGGGCGGCGCTCAACTCGCACATCTTCCAAGGCTTCGCCAATATTGAAGCGGCGCTCCAATACGTTGCCGTTGACTACGTCTTTCAGCGTCGTGCGCATAATCGTATTGCCCTTACCGGGCTTTACATGAAGGAAATCGATGCAGAAATAGAGCTTGCCGTCTAAGCGGATGCAAGTTCCTTTCTTGATGTCTTGTGATTTGATCATTACTATTGTATTCTATTTTTGTTATTTCAATATTTGTGTGTGCAAATATAGGTAATTCGCCTGAATATGAAAAGCTAAGTGTGGAATTTCACGCATCTTGCACGCACTTTACTACCGATTTGTCGGCGAAAAAGGCCTTAAAGGTAGTCGGGCAAGCGGTATAGATGTTGCGAATTGCTACCTTTGATGAGGATTAGGCAGTCGTGGAGAGGTTGCTCACGGAGCTGTTGCTCCACGGCTTCGACGGAGGGAAAGTAGCGATAGCGCTCAGCGAAGGGCCGAAACTCCTCGCCCACGAGCCATACGTCGTCAAGGGCCATCGTAGCCACTTTGTCGATAATGGCTTGATGCTCTTGGGCTGAAGCGTTGCCGAGCTCGCGCATACCGCCGAGTATAGCCATCTTATGCGGGTGTTCGATGAGCTGAAAATTGTCTAAGGCAGCCGCCATACTGGTCGGGTTAGCATTGTAAGCGTCAACGATGAGCGTATTCGTAGCCGTGCGCAGGAGTTCGCTGCGATTATTCGTCGGACAATAAGCCGCTATTGCCCGACTAATTTGTTCCGGTGTCACGCCAAAGCGCACGCCGACAGCCACGGCCGCAAGTATATTATCTATATTATAAGCTCCAATGAGCTGCGTCTTGACCTCCTGCCACGCTCCCCCTTTGATGCGGAAGCGCAAATTGAGGCAAGGATCGCAAGTCAGCACTTCGCCTTCCACATCATAATCTTTACCGGGCCGACCATAAGTGATGCGCGATAAGTCGTGCGCGATCGGCTGCAAATAAGGGTTGTCGGCATTGATAAAAACAAAAGCGTCTGACTTCGTGCGCAGATAGTCGTAAAGCTCTCCTTTCGTTCGTATTACGCCTTCAAAAGATCCGAAGCCGGCCAAGTGAGCTTTGCCGACATTGGTGATAAGTCCGCAATCGGGATCCACAATTTCGCTCAGCAACTTAATCTCTCCCGGATGATTGGCGCCGGTTTCGATCACGGCAATCTGATGGGATGCGTTCAAACGCAACAGCGTTTTAGGCACACCGATATGGTTGTTGAAATTTCCCTGCGTAAAGAGTACATTATAACGTTCGGAGAGTACGGCGGATACGAGTTCTTTGGTCGTCGTCTTGCCGTTGGTACCTGTAATCTGAATAACCGGACCGGTAAATTGATGGCGGTGGAAGGCTGCCAAGGCTTGGAGCGTCGTCAAAACATCATCGACTAAAATCAGTCGGTCATCATCGACCACAGACGGATCATCCACGACGGCTAAAGCGCAACCATTATCTAAAGCTTGATGGGCAAAGCGATTGCCATTGAAAGTTTCGCCCCGCAAAGCGAAAAAGATCGACCCCGGCGGGCAGTCACGCGTATCCGTCGTGATTTGCGGATGCAAAAGGTATTGTTCGTATAGTTCTTTTATGTTCATATCGCTGCCAATTAACGTGCAAAAGTAATACTTGTCAATGATACTTTGCCTTGATCTGCAAATAAATTGAGCAATAAGCGCACCGACCGAAGCGATAAATGCGACAATGACGGCGCAAACCGTAAGTCGGGGATGGCTCAACCCAAACAAGATATTTATAAATAAGAGACCGATGCGGCAGAATAAGCATTAAAAGGCGCTCGGCACGCTCAAGTTGCGTGATTTTCTTACTATATTTGCCGTGAATTATGAAAGAGCTACATTCTTATACGATACGCTTAGCCGGCGGACGCTTATTCGGCCTCGACAGCCCGCAGGTGATGGGCATACTTAACGTCACACCGGACTCTTTCTACGCCGGAAGCAGACAGCAAAGCGAGGAAGAGATCGGCAAGCGGGTGCGGCAAATAGCAAATGAAGGGGCTTCAATGCTCGACATCGGCGCTTATAGCAGCAGACCGGGCGCAGATGATGTGCCGATCGAAGAAGAAATGGCACGTCTGCGCCGCGGCCTGACGATTGTGAAGCGCGAGGCGCCGGATTTGGTAGTGAGCGTGGATACTTTTAGGGCTGACGTGGCGCGAATGTGCATTGAAGAGTTTGGCATTGACATCATCAATGATATTTCGGGCGGCCTGCTGGATCGGAATATGTTTCGAACGGTAGCAAAGACCGGAGTGCCTTATATATTGATGCACATGCAGGGCACGCCACAAACGATGCAGCAAGCGCCACACTACGAGGATTTCCTTAAAGAGGTATTCTTGTATTTGGCTGAAAAGGTGGCACGCTTGCACGACTTGGGCGTAAAGGACATTATCATAGATCCGGGCTTCGGATTTGGCAAAACGCTGGAGCAAAACTATGAATTGATGAACCATTTAGAGGAGTTGCACGTCTTCAAACAACCACTATTGGTAGGCATTTCACGGAAATCTATGATTTATAAACTGCTGGAGACGACGCCGGAAGAGAGTCTGAACGGCACGACTATGCTCCACGCGGTCAGTCTGTTGAAGGGAGCGCACATTTTGCGCGTGCACGACGTAAAGGCTGCGCGAGAAGTAGTGCGCATGTATGAACAAATGACCGCTGTCTAAAACAAGAAAAGAACTTATGCTGACGTTCGGAATCAAAGATATTATCGACATCCTTCTGGTAGCTTTATTGCTCTATTACATTTGGAAACTAATGAAGCAATCGAGCGCTGCCAATATCTTTACGGGAGTTCTCTTCTTCGTTATTGGCTGGATCATTGTCTCTCGCTTCCTCGAAATGCGCCTCTTGGGAAGCATTATGGACAACTTGGTCAACATAGGTATGGTGGCCTTAGTCGTTTTGTTTCAAGAAGAGATACGCCATTTCTTTTCAACCATAGGTTCTACGTCCGGTTCTAAATGGGTGACGCGATTATTTAAGAGTCAAAAGGAGGAAGTGCAGCACGAAAACGTAATGCCTATCGTCTTGGCGTGCCTGAATATGAGCAAGCAAAAGGAGGGCGCACTGATCGTAATCGAACGTCATACCGGCTTAAAGGAAATCATACGCACGGGCGAACTTATCGACGCCGACATCAACCAAAGATTGATCGAAAACATCTTTTTCAAAAATAGTCCGCTCCACGATGGGGCTATGATCATCAGCAAACAACGCATCACAGCCGCCGGCTGCATCCTTCCGGTCTCGCACAACAACGATATTCCTCGCTCGCTCGGACTACGCCACCGAGCAGCCTTGGGTATGACACAGCAAAGCGACTGCTTAGCCATCGTTGTTTCGGAGGAAACGGGTAATATATCTGTGGCAGAAGACGGACATTTTCACCTCAAATTGACCGCTGAAGAACTGGAGCGCATTCTTACGGAAGCTTGGATTGCTTGACTTTGAGGAGGCATCCTTTGTCCTTTTAACAAAAAAGCCTACCTTTGCACTTATTACTTACAAACACAGCCACTCCCTATGAGGAAACTATCGCATATCAAACGAATTCGTCTACACAACGAAGGAAAATATACGTTACTCTATACTGGCCTTTCTTTGGCAATTCTCAACTCCGCTTTATTTTTCTTACTTAGAAACCTTACGCTATTGCCTTTTTACATCGTTCTGGCTATTAGCATCGTGACCTATGGCATTATTATCAATTTCTTCCGATGCCCCATTCGGCGCTTTGCGGAAGCTACTGAGAACACCGTGGTCGCCTCAGCTGATGGAAGGGTCGTCGTAGTTGAAGAAACAGAGGAGAATGAGTATTTCCACGATCGACGCATTATGGTCTCCATTTTTATGTCTTTATGGAACGTACACGCCAACTGGTTTCCGGTAGATGGCATCATAAAGAAGGTTGAGCACCACAATGGCAATTTTTATAAAGCTTGGCTACCAAAGTCGAGCACGGAGAACGAACGCTCAACGATCGTCATTGAAACGCCCGACGGGCAAGACATCTTGGTAAGACAGATTGCGGGCGCCGTAGCGCGTAGAATCGTAACCTATGCGCGGCCGGAGGAAGAATGCTATATCGATGAGCATTTAGGTTTCATCAAATTTGGTTCGCGCGTCGACATCTACTTGCCGCTCAATGCCGAGATCCTAATCCAACCCGGACAAACGACAGTCGGCAATCAGACAATTATTGCACGCCTTCAGCCCAACGAATAATGGAGGCTTCTCCAAATGAAAAAACATATTCCCAACGCACTAACTTGCTGTAACCTGATTTCAGGTTGCATCGCCACAGCCTTCTCACTCAATGGCCATTTTGAAGAAGCTTTTATCTTCATTATTATGGGAGCGATCTTCGATTTCTTTGATGGATTCGTAGCCCGACTACTCAAAGTTTCATCTCCCATCGGGAAAGAGCTTGATTCGCTGGCCGACGTCATTACGTTTGGCTTTGCGCCGGCCGGTATCGTATTCTCGCTTTTGGTTAACACGGAAACAGTTACAGACCTCATACTACATCTTATAATCTCTTCCTCTGCCTTTCTCATCGCTGCATTCTCAGCCTTACGCCTCGCCAAGTTTAATCTCGACGAAAGACAGACCCAGGGTTTCATAGGCCTGCCAACACCTGCCAATGCATTATTTTGGGCGGCCATTGGCAACTACTATGCCGGTGTCCTCCACTTATTAGGCTCAAACGAATGGATAGTTTTGCTCATTGGAATAGCTATTAGTTGTTGGTTACTCGTTAGCGAAATACCGATGTTCGCACTAAAGTTCAAGGACTTCAAATGGAAAGGCGACAACATCCTGCGCTATTCGTTCATCTTGCTTAGTGGCCTCTTGCTTATCCTGCTGGGTTGGGGCGGCTTTGCGGTTATCATTATTCTTTATATCCTGTGTTCTATTGGGAACAACTTTTGCTTTTCCGGAAAGAAACAGGCGTAAACACGCCGAATAGTCATTCAAATTAGCACACATAAATGGACGGTTTCTTCTTCATATTTTTATTGTCAATAGCAGTACTGCTATTCTTCATACTCTCTCCTATCATACGCCTAATTCGGCAGTTTCAAAAGATAAAAAAGACCTTTTATCAGCAAACAACGAAAGCACAAGAGAGAAGATCGCAAAGCGAGCAAGAATCTCGACAGCAAGCTCCAACAAAAAAAATCTTCACACCCGATGAAGGAGAATACGTAGATTTTGAAGAAATCACTGATGAGAGTAAGTCGCAATAAACAGCTTACGACAACTTACCATTCACGACTATTTATCATCAAATGCAGGGAAGGCATTTGAAATGCCAAAACAAAAAATCCACCTCGAATCCTTTTTACTTTTAGACATAAAGGCCCTAAACAGAAACCAATGTTAGGGCCTTCACTATATATTCAAATAAGAGACTGCTTCACAACGCTTGCACAAACGAGAACGCGGGAAATATTCATGAGATAATTTCCCCTTAATATAGGATTCAGTCGCAGTGCCGACCACTCTGTCACATTTAGCTGAGTGTACATACGGAGCAACGCATCGCCGAAAAATCATAAAAAGATATTATTGAAGCAGGCTTTTTCATTTACTCCTCTCACGAAGAACTACTTACCTAAAAGCAAATACCCTCTTCTGCCCCATTTCTTTGTTTCTCGCGTCTCTTATAACAACTTATTTGCGCGCACTACTATTGCTTTTTAGATTCTTCCCTAAGTTGCCACATAGCTTTTACTAAACGTTTCCTCATTTAGTGCTAACTCTTTCAAAAATTATTCCATAAAAATCGTACCTTTGTAGGTTAAAGAAAAAGTTTCACCACGGTGCAACTAAATTAGCACCACGGAGGAAAATGTTTTTCACCGTGGTGACACCAATTTTTCACCACGGAGAAAATCTAAAACTATGCATTGCGCGGCAAAAAGATGAGTAGAAAATTGCGATAAGGTGCGTAGGAGTTGCAACGAGATGCTGTGCAAATTGCGGCAAGGTGCGTAAGAAGTTGCAACAAAGTCCGCAGAGACTTGCGGAAAGATGCCTAAGGAGAGCTAAGAAGCGGAGCGGGCATCACAAAAGATGCACAGAGTGCCCAGTTGCCGGACGCAGAAGAGAACTGAAGAATACGAACAGAAAAACAAATACCAGCTTATGACTGTAGCTTACAAACTATTGAAAACAGGAGGAAAACTCCCGAAAAACAAAGACTTACGCGTAGTAGTACACGAAAATATGACGGTCGGAATGGACCGAATGGGGAAAAACATCGAAAAGGCTACGACGCTAACCACAGCCGACCTCACGGGTTCGCTCGATGCACTGAAAGCCGAAATTGCCTACCAGCTGATGGAAGGCAACCGCGTGCATCTGCCCGGACTCGGTTACTTCTCGCTCGCCGTCAAGGGTGAAATCTGCGAAGACGCCAAGACGCACCGTTTCCGCTTGCGCAACCCCGAAGTGCGAAGCGTAAACTTCCGCCCTAAAAAGGACTTTATGCGCACGCTACGAAATGCACAATTTGAGAACGCCACCTATCGTAGTCGCCTTCACGCCACACCGTCACCGGCGGAAGTCGATACCGCCCTCACGCGCCTCTTTGCCGCCGCGGATTACATCTTCGCAAACGATCTACAAACGGCGCTCCACCTATCCAAATCTATGACCTATCGCCTCCTCTGCCGCCTCGAATCCGAAGGCAAGCTCCGCAATGTCGGCTCACGCTATCGCAAGATGTTCGTTAAGGGGTAAAATGGAAATCAATCATATAAACCAACATCTGCGTCCAACAACAAAGTAAGCTGCATAGAATGCAAATTTCGTTACGCCTATTATCCAAGTTCTCATCAGATATGGTAAGCGTATAGTTTTTGGGGCGGCATTTCAAAAGAAATACCGCCCCAAAAGTTTCTTGTAGCTTAAGAAATAATGAACTATGCGTGATGCTCGTTATTTTGCCGCTGCGCTAAGGCAGCTTTCTTCTGCTCATATAAAGCTATGCGCTTGCGGCGCGAAGAAATGATTTCATAACGATAGACAAACAGTGTTAGGATAAAGTAGCAAAAAGCTTGTATCCATAAAGCGTACCACTCTGTCTTTACGCTGATCATCTCGCCACCCATACTATTGATCTTCACAAATGCATTGATGCCGAATGTAGAAGGAAAGACGTAAGAGAAGTATTTCCAAAATGTGGGAATAGCTGTTGCCGGCCAACTAATACCGCTCATAAACAACAGCGGGACGGAAAAAAAGACGACAATGATAAAAGCCATCTCGCGCTGTCGGATCAATACGGAAATCGTCATTGAGAAAAAGATAACAGCTAAGATGAACGGAATAATAATCATCCATATATAGGCCGGGTTTCCTATTTGCGGCAAGTTAAAGATGTGCGGTATGACGCCTAAGACGTATACGATATTCCAAAGATAAACAAGCAAATAAGCAAAGCCCTTACCTAAGACGATACGCAAGAGTCCGTGGTGATGACGATGAATCAGCACCAATTCATGATAACTGTTTTTCTCGCGCGCCGTTCCCGCAGCTACGCCGACGCCTAACACGAGCGTTTGCTGCAAGATCAAGATTAAAACAGCGGGGATCAGGAACGCAGCATAGCCACTTTCCGGATTGTAGATGTCTACCTGTTCGTAGGCTATCGGATAAGTGGTTACCTTATCTTGCTCATCGGTCGTATTGCCGGCCCTTTGCACTTTAATATCGGCATTCATCGCCAGCGAGACATTGGTATTAGCCAACAACATCGCTTTGTAATATAAAATGCCACTCATATCCACAAAGATGCTCACCTTCGTCTGCTGCATACGCGCCAAATTCTTTTGAAAATCTTTGGGGATATAGATAATGCCATAGACCTCGCGCCTTTTGATCAATTCACGTGCGGTCTGCATATCCGGACAACGATAAGCAATCGCCACATCGGGCGTCGCATCAACCTTACGAAGGTAAGTGCGACTTAGCGGCGTAGCACAATCGTCTACCACGGCTACCGGCACATCACGGATGACTTCATTATTATAAATGTAAGTATAAACCAAAGGATAGGCCAAAGGGACAATGATGAGGAAGATCAAGATACCCGGATCGCGAAATATCGTTTTCAATTCTTTGCGAAAGACATAATTCCAATCCTTCAAAGCTTCCTGAAAACCTTTCCGTCCCATTCTGAACGGATAGGTAATATAGCGCCACAAACTTTTCAATGCCTTGCGTAAATTCATAATCCGGTCCTCCTTACGGTTGATATTTGATCGTCAGCACTTCCTTCTTTAAGAACGGCGCTGCAACCAGCGGAATGCAAGCAAAGATGATGAGTCCGCCAATAAAAGGTAACGCATTAGATAAGTCATAACCATCCAGCGCTCCGTTGACATAAAGCAGATAATAGTAACGCAATGGGAAGAGATAAGCCAATCCTTGCAAGGGCGCATCCATCGCCATACACGGAAAGGCCATACCGCAAATACTGACAGATAAGACGCCCCATAGCGAAGCAAAACTTAAGCCTAAGCGCAGCGACGGCAGCAGCGTAAACATCCCGACGGCTAATCCTTGACAAGCAATGATAAACAGCAAGGCCACGATTGTCATTTGCATAAACCCGCTATGGCAGGGGAAATGCAGGAAACCATACAAGATCACATTGAAGCAGGAAGCCGTAAAGAAGAATGCCATCGTTTGCGGCAAGAGTTTGCCGCCCAAAGCCGTCAGCATATTCCATTTAGCCTCAGAAAGCCATTGCCTTGCCGTAGCTTGCTTAATCTCAGAACCCAGACTATAAACCGTCAGCATAAACACAAAAATGCCCAAGATACCGTATAGAATAACATTGCTCAAGTAAATGTTATAATTGAGCCAAGGGTTGCCTATTGGGTGCGTATCAATAACAACCGGTTGTATGAAAGCCAGCGCCTGCTGCTCCGTAGCACCTTTGGCGCGCAAGGTTTTTTGCGTGGCGGCCGCAGAGGCCAATTCCGACATCATACGCATATCTCGCGAAGCAAAGGCACCGCCCATAAAGTAACTCATATTCGAGTAAAACGAAATAGTCGGCTGGTCGCCTCGCGTAGCCTGCCTCGTCACGCCCTTCGGAATATAGAAGAAACCGTAAATCTTTCCCTCCTGCATAGCGCGGCGAGCTTCCGTCACGGTCGGGTAAGTAGCGACAATCTCTGATTGCTGAAAAGCGTCAAGGTTACGCAGCAGCGCCCGCGTTGTCGGCGTGTTGTCTTCATCGATAACGCCCATCGGAAGATCTGTAGGCAGGCCCTGCCACATCAACGTCGTAAAAAACAGGCAGCAGAATAGCGGAGCCAAGATCAACCCAAACCAATAAATGGGTTGATGAAGCAGTCGTTTATATTCGCGTAGCGCTACGTTCCACAACGTTCTCATATATTATTGTCTATAAATGTTGGTCAGAGAGGCCAACTACCGCCTACTCTCTCCTATGTATTATTGATGTTGATAAAGTGCCGTCATACCCGGACGCAGGCCTTCGATCTTTTGCATTGGGCGCACGCGCACTTCAAACGTTTTCATATCAAATTGTCCCGTACTCTTCGTCGCTTTCCACGTAGCATAGCTGCCTAAGGCCTTGATATAGAAAACTGTTCCCTCAACCGATTTATCTTTGAGGCCGGGAATCGTCATCTTTACCTTTTTATGGAGGCCGAAGTCTGCCAAATGGTCTTCACGTACGTTAAACGTAATCCAAATATCATTGATGCGAGCCACGTTCATAATCGGAGCGCCCGTCCCGACAAGTTCTCCTTGCTCCGGAAAGATTTCCGTTACTTCGCCGTCTTCTGATGCAATGAGATAAGTCTCTTTAATATACGAACGCACCTCGTTGACTGCGCCACGTGCCTGGCTCACTACGGCGCGGGCAGCTGCTTTATCTTCATTGCGAGTGCCGTTGCGTGCCATGTCGTATTGAGATTCTGCGGCGCGTGCCGTAGCAATGGCCGCTTTTAAGTTGGCTGTAGCTTCGTCAAGCTTCTGTGCGGTCACGACGCCTTCATCTGCCAACTTCTTTACGCGGGCATACGATTTCTGTGCTATTTCAACCCCTGCTTGCGCCTTTTGCCACATATCATAAGCGCCGCGAATCTGCTCTTGGCGGGCGCCATTATCGGCTTTCAAGTTTTGCGCTTGGGCAGCCGAAGCCAAGCCTTGCGCCTGTTGGAGTTTGGCTTGTACCTCGGGAGCTGATAAGATGGCCAGTGTATCTCCTTTGTGCACATAATCGCCTTCCTTTACGCGCAGTTGGGCTATGCGTGCAGGCACTTTACTTGATACGCGATATTCCGTGACGTCTGCTTGGCCCTGAATAGTCTCCGGTTCACTGTTGAAGGCATAGAGTGAGCCTATCACCACCAAGACAATCACTCCGACAATAATTAAAATAGCCGGAATCAGATTGATTTCCCTCTTTTTAGATGACATATCTGTTTGTTTTTTCTTGTTTTACGAGTAAATAAGGTGCGACTTCGCACACGGCTGTCGCAATTTTTTATTGTGCGTTCAAGATACCCAAAGCCTTTTGCAGGGCAGAAGCAGTCAACATACTATCTATCTCCGCGTCAATTCTATCACTCTGCGCCTGCAACCAAGCCGTTTCGGCCGCCAAGACGTCAGTCGTGTTAATCACGCCTTCTTTGTAGCCCAGCGTAGCCACGCGCAAGTTCTCATTGGCTTTTTCCAAGTTCTTTTCCGCCAAGCGCAATTGCTTGTTAGTTTCCTTTACGCGAAACATTTCTTGGTTTACCTGCAGCCCTATCTTTTCGCGCACTTCTTCAGCGCGTAAAGTAGCGATCTGAGCCTCAGCCTTTGCCGCTTTAATCTTATAGCGACCTTCTCCCCAGTTCCATACGGGCACGCTCAACGTGACGCCGACGCTCCAATCGCCTCTAAATTTCTTTTCAAATCCATTATACATGGCCGGATTCATTACCGTGTAGCCGCCCATCAAAGCCAAGTGCGGCAAGTAATCGGAACGGACGATGTTCACCTTTTCCTGCGCGATGTTGATCGCACTTTGCAGTTGGCAGAGTTCGGGGCGATTCTCGTAAGCCGTTTGCTCATCGACCTTGACCACGGTTCCGCCGACTGCCAAATCGTCTCTGTTCTCGTCAGCCGTTTCTATATTCTCGCCCGGTGGGAGTCCGCAGAGCTGACACAAGAGCATGCGCGACAATGTCAAGCCATCCTCCACCTTGGTCACCATCATATCCGCCTCGTTCAGTTTTACGCTTACCTGCAACTGATTGGCTTTCGTGGCCACACCGGCATCGATCATCTTGGTCACGTCTTGATCCAAGTGGGTCAACATATCTCGATAACTGCGCGCCAATTTCAGTTTGTTGGCCAAGGATACCGTCTGCCAATAAGCGCGATCCGTTTCTAAAATCAAATTTTGCTCATCCACGCGCAGTTGCTGATTTGCCACATCCTGAACATAATGCGTCAAACGATCGTAAGCGCGAATCTTCCCACCCATATAAAGCGGCTGTGTAAGGAGAATATTGCCCACGACGAGGTTACGCGAATCCGTACGGAAAGCATCTGCGATGCCGCGCCCTGCCTGATTCAGCGCGCCGGCAAAGGCTTGGCCTACGCCGCCTAACTGCTGCACGAGCGGCGCCAGTTCGGGATGTCGGGCAATAATGCCTTGGGCGATCTGTCCAAAAGTGCCGGAGAAAGCATCAGAGAGACTTGTCCCCATATTGGACAATGCATTTTTCTGGTCCTTATTCAGCACCGAAATCTCCTTGCCGGTGCGTATGTAAGCCGCCTGCGCCGTCAGTTTGGGCAGATAATTGGTGCGCGCAGCTTTATGCGTATTCAGCGCCACGTCGCGGTTGGTCCGACTAATGGCTAAATCTTTATTATTTCGTAAGGCAAGTGCCCGACAACTATCGAGCGTGAGCACTCTTTGTGCCATCAGCGAAACGCCGGAGCAGGCTATGAGCACCAGACACAAAACAATTTTTCTACACATCATTGGATATTATTGTTTATTCACCCTTCGTGATACCGCAAAAATAGTAATTTTGATTGAGAACGACCAAAGAAAGGAGAAATATTGACCAATAACGGCGCCTCTGTTGGGAAGAAAAAGAGGCCCCAGAGGCAACACGAAGCCGGCAGTGTGCAATATCCACTCCTAAGCATTGATATGGTGTTGGCCTCGAACGCCTTTTGACCTCTTTAACTTTGTGCTCTATAGAGAGTATCTGCATTAAGCCAGCGCAGACGGGCGCCCGAGAAACCAAGGAGTGAGTTGCAAGAGATCAAGGACTTTGCATACAGCAAGTGAACCTATTACGCAAAGTGGGAGGGCTATAAATAAAAAGAGGAGGTGGGTAGAATCGAAGGCAAGAAATCGTGGGAGCAAGATCTTACACACCTTAACGAAAAGCGGAGAAAAAAGAAAGATCACGAGAGAGTTTCGCCCCAAGAAGAGAAAGAGGCGTTTCAGAACCCGAGGCAGGCGAGGATAAAGGGCTAAGGCTGTGGCAATCACAGCATAAACCGTAAGCATACCGCCCAAGGTTCCTTTATGAAAGGTGTCAGGTCGGCAAGCTAACAAACCAAGCACAGGGAGCGCCCACCACGAAGGGCGAAAAACTTGGAGGAACGTGAGTCCGCTCTGTCGCACGATGAGACCGATTGTGAAATAGAGGCTCATATCCCACGCCACCAAACCCACGTAAGCCAAACTGAAATAAGCGAGTCCCAAGGCGAAGATTCGCGATAAGGTAGGCCCCTTCAACCACCGAAAAACAACGAAATAAAGTGCACCACATAAGATAAGCGTGTGCAAATACCAATACGGCCCGACTGGATTGAAAAAGATTTTTTCGACAAAGACAAGAATGGTGAGATCTTTGATAGGATCATGTACCGGAACAACAGTCGATAGCACGATGTAGGCCGACTCTAAAAACAAATAAGGCACAGTAAACCACCACAAAGTGCGTGCGATGTGTCGTCCCCCCTTATTTACGGGCATCAAATAGCCGGATATGAGAAGAAAGCCTGGCATGTGGAAAGTATAAACCCACTGTTTAAGCAGCGGATAGTGGTCGGCAAAATACAGTAGATGAAAGGCCACCATAAGCAGAATAAAGATACTTTTCAAGAAATCCAATTCTTCAATACGCTTGTGCGTGGTAATAGAGAGCGAAGGGCTAATCATAATGCAAATATACAAATCTGTCATTACATATAGCTGCTTATCAAATATGATTTTTGGGTTCCGGAGGGCATACAGTATTTTCTCCGCTGATCACCTTAGACATATGATGGTTTCCAACTTGTTCTCAAAGCGGGCGATCATAAAATGCAGCAGGGAGAAAGCGATAACAAACAGTCCGGCATTGCATATTTCATTGTTTTATAGCCACTTTTTCGATTGCCGACAGCAAACTGCTTTCGTTTGGTGGGAGCAAACGATGGTTTGGTGGGAGCAAACGATAGTTTGGCGGCAGCAAACGATGGTTTGGCGGCAGCAAACGATAGTTTGGCGGCAGCAAACAACACAACGAAGCACAGAAGGAACAGAAAAATGCGCCAACAGACAAAAAGAACGAGGCGAGGTGCATGCACTAACGCCTCATCGTCAATAAAAGCGGAGGAGGAAGCAAGAAAAAACAAGTCAGCGGCCATCGGCAGTCTCACTTTAGCTGCCACTGCTAAACGCAAAAAGCGGGCCGACCGAAAAAACGGTCGCGCCCGCTTGTAGAAGGCGGAAACTTTCTAAGTGTTCCGAAAAACAGAATGCGTCGTTCAGGCGTGCACGTAAGTGCCGATCGGCTCTCCGTCGATCACTTTGCGCAAGTTACCCGGTTGGTCCATATTGAAAACATAGATGGGGAAGTCGTTTTCCTTGCACATTGCGATGGCAGTTATATCCATCACGCGCAAACCTCTGCTGAGCACTTCATCATACGTGATTTTCTCAAATTTTTCCGCACTTGAGTCTTTCTCCGGATCGGCCGTATAGACGCCATCTACGCGCGTCCCCTTCAGCATTACGTCGGCCTCTATTTCTATTCCGCGCAAAGACGAGCCCGTATCAGTGGTAAAATACGGATTGCCCGTCCCCGCCGACATAATCACGACCTCGCCGCGTTCCAAAGCCTCGCAAGCTTTCCATTTACTATAAAATTCGCCGATCGGTTCCATACGAATGGCGGTCAGAACGCGCGCTTTAACGCCGATAGCACCAAGCGCACTGCTCAAAGCCAAACTATTGATCACCGTAGCGCACATTCCCATTTGGTCACCTTTGACCCGGTCAAAACCTTTGCCCGCTCCGCTGAGTCCGCGAAAGATATTGCCGCCACCAATTACGATGCCGATCTGCACACCGAGGTCGCGAATCTCCTTGATCTGCGCCGCATATTCGTTTAATCTTTGTACGTCGATGCCGTAACCTTGTTCGCCCATCAAGCTTTCGCCGCTCAGTTTGAGCAAAATGCGTTTGAATTTTGTCATATCTTGGTTGTATTGTTGTTTTTATGATCATCATCGACTGAAATCCGTCGATCGTCCACGACTATTACGAAAGTCTTTTACCAACTTGCGTCCGAATCGTTTGCAGGCAAAGTTAAGCAAAATGTTTGGCCTGACTTCAAAAGTAAGGCGCAAGACTTAGCCACTCCCGCCGGCCTCCTGCTGCATCGGCGGCAAGATGCGCTTGAAATAGAAGGCCTGCACCAGACCACGCACCAAGAAATAGCCGGCAAAAGCGACCCACAAGCCATCATTGCCCCATACTTTAACCAAAAAGGATTGGAAAAAGAAAAAGAACACGACGCCCGAGAAAACCGAAAGCAGCATCCCGCGCGTAGCCGTCGTACCAATGAAGAGGCCATCCAAGAGAAAGCCGGCCGTGCCTACGATGGGGATAAGACAGACGTAGACCACATAGCGCCGAGCAGCCTCAATCGTAGCCGCATCGTTGGTCAAGAGGCGGATCAATGCGTCACCACCAATGATATAAGCCACCGAGAAGCATAAGGCCAAGCCTGCGCACCAGCGGATCAAGGCCCGCGTGAGGCGAAGAAAAGCGGCGCGATCACCCATTCCGTAGTAGCGGCCGCCAAGCGCCTCTCCGGCATAGGCGAAACCATCCATCACGTAGGAAAGCAGCGTATTAAACTGCAAGAGTAAAGCGTTGGCCGAAAGAATGACAACGCCGAGCCCCGAACCGATAGACGTAAAAGCCACCTGCACAGCCACGATGCACAGCGTGCGGAAGAAAATGTCTGTATTAACCGAAAAGAAGCGAGCGAGAACGCCTCCTTGCCAGAGCCGACGCAAGTCGACTTGCCGCCAATCTGCGCGATAGCGACGCCACCAAAAGCCGGCGAAAAGCAGCAAACCGACATACTGGGCCACAAGTGTACCCACGGCGACGCCGGCCACCTTCCAATGCAAAAAAAGTACGAGAGAGGCACTCAAAAGTATGTTGCAGACGTTTTGTACAATAGCTACAAGCATCGGCACTTTAGCGTCTTGCATGCCCAAAAACCACCCCGTAAAACTATAAAGGCCAAGCACAGCGGGCGCGCCCCATATCAAGATGTGGAAATATAAACGCGCTTGCACGGCAACTTCGCCCGAGGCTTTCATCATCAAGAGTCCGAAATCGACCAAGGGAAGTTGGGCGGCAATCAGTAAGGCCGACACGGCGCCGGCTACGAGCAACGAACGCGCCAACACGCGGAGGGCCTCCGCTTTATCGCCCCGCCCATAGGCTTGCGAAGTGAAGCCGCCCGTACCCATACGCAAGAAGTTAAAAAGCCAATAGAGCATATTGAAAATCATACTCCCAATGGCAATGGCGCCGATATAGACGGTCGACCCCAAATGGCCGGAGATGCCCATATCAACCATTCCCAACAAAGGAACGGTAATATTGGAAATGATACTCGGTATGGCGATGCGAAGAATTTGACGATTCATCGTAAAAACGGCTTCAAAACGGTGGCAAAGTTAGGCCTTTTCAAGTGCTAAGGAGGTGAAAACGGCCGCAAATCTGCCGAAAGCGCACAAACAAGCGCCGGGAATCACTTGCAACCGACTACACATTATATATATAGGTATGGAATCTTCATAAAACGAAACGCACTTCTTTGAAAGCATACTTTCGTAAGTGGCCGGCTTCATCTTCCAACTGCAAAGTGCCATCGGGCGATACGCCAATCAGACGGGCACGAAATAAGCCTTGTGCATCGGCGTAAGGAAATAGACCTTCGCGTCGATATAAACGTTGGTGATATTGCCAATCAATACTTTGACGCGCGCCGGATCGAAGGGCGGCATAGGCTGATGAGAAGCGCTGCAAAAATTGGTGGAGAAAGGCGATCAAATCCGTATCATGACCGAGGATTTGATAGAGAGAAACGGGATTGGGTGCGTCGCTAAAAAACTGTTGCTGATTGATGTTGATGCCCGGGCCAATACGAGTGCAGGCAATCTCAGACCCGCGCAAATCATGTTCTAACAACATGCCACAGATTTTGCGGTCGTGCCAATAAATATCATTGGGCCACTTAATCGAAATCCCATCCGTATAAAGATCTAAAGCCTCCGCGATAGCCAAAGCCGTAACTTCAGACAAGCGAAATTGTTCACCGGCTTTCAAAAACGTAGGATATACACGCAAACCTAAGGTCAGATTCTTGCCCGATTCAGACTCCCAATGCGTCCCGCGCTGTCCGCGACCGGCCGTTTGCGTCTCCGCCACCACCACATAAAGATCGTCGGTGGTAACATCGTCAGGAAGACGCTGCAAATAAGCCATCGTCGAATCGACAGACGTCAAAAACTCCAGTTGCATTGTTGTTTGCGTTTAATACTTTGGGGAGAATAAGCATCAATATAGTGCGTAACCTGAAAAGGCGCCTCTCGCCCAACGACCGTTATAATGTCGAAGCGACAAGCGGCATCCAAATGGTGCAAATGCATATAATCGTGGGCTGCACGCACGAGGTGCTTTTTCTTCGCCCGATCAACGGCTTCCAAAGCCGTATATTCGGCTTCATAACTGCGTGTTTTGACTTCCACAAATACAATCTCACCGTAATAATCTGCAATGATGTCGACCTCTAAATGCCCCGTGCGCCAATTGCGCTCCAAGAGACGATACTCAAGTTGGGACAAATAATGCGCTGCTACCTCTTCGCCGAGCGCGCCGAGTTGATTATGAAGTGCCATTTAGCGCTTGCGTTGAAAAAAGTCCTTCATTAAATTCGCACATTCTTCAGCTAAAATGCCCTCAGTCACCTCCGTGCGCGGGTGTAAGGCGTTGGGAGCGAACACAGAAAAGCCTCGCTTAGGGTCGGATGCGCCATAGACAATCCTACTCAGCTGCGCCCAAGCCAATGCTCCGGCACACATAACGCAGGGTTCGACCGTGACGTAAAGTGTGCAATCGGTCAGGTATTTTCCGCCTAATGCGTTGGCTGCAGCTGTGATCGCCTGCATTTCTGCGTGAGCCGTAACGTCGGTAAGCCGCTCCGTAAGGTTGTGGGCACGGGCAATAATGCGGTCGCGACAAACGATAACTGCGCCAACAGGCACTTCGCCCTCTTCGAAAGCTTGCTTGGCTTCGATCAGGGCCTTTTGCATATATTCTTGATCGGTCATTAGTTGCCTATTTCTTTTTGATGCGTAATTTTACAGGAATATGCTGTTTTTGAAGATGCGAAGGTAACATATTCTTAGATTTTCTTTGTATCTTCGCCGTCAGAAATTAAATCTATTAAATATGAGTATCACACAAAATCTGATTGAACGGGCGCGTGCTAATAAGCAACGTATCGTACTTCCGGAAGCTTTAGAAGAGCGCACACTGACCGCTGCCGATAAAGTCTTGGCCGATGGCTTTGCCGAAATCATTCTGATTGGCAACCCTGACGCGATTCACACGCTGGCAGCCAAACTGAACCTACAGCATATCGACAAGGCGGAGATCGTAGATCCGGAAAACAATCCTAAAATGGAGGAATACGCTCAACTATTGTTTGAACTGAGAAAGAAAAAGGGAATGTCTATCGAAATGGCGCGCGACTTGGTGAAAGATCCGCTTTATTTAGGATGCTTGATTATCAAGAGTGACGATGCCGATGGACAGATCTCAGGCGCACTCAGTACGACGGGCGAAACGCTGCGACCGGCTTTGCAGATTATTAAATGTGCGCCGGGCGTTTCTGTCGTGAGCGGTGCAATGCTCTTATTGACCCAAGCTGAAGAATACGGACAGGACGGCATTATTGTAATGGGCGACGTAGCTGTTACGCCGATGCCGGATGCCGAGCAGTTGGCACAAATCGCTTATTGTACGGCTCAGACGGCTAAAAGCGTAGCCGGAATAGAAGAGCCACGCGTGGCCATGCTCAGTTTCTCCACAAAAGGCAGTGCGAAGCACGAAGTCGTGGATAAAGTTGTTGAGGCTACACGCATCGCAGAAAAAATGTATCCCAACCTTCAAGTGGATGGCGAACTGCAAGCTGATGCAGCACTCGTACCGTCTGTAGGTGAGAAGAAAGCGCCGGGCAGCAATATTGCCGGCAAAGCGAATGTTTTGATCGCGCCCAATTTGGAAGTGGGAAATATTGGCTACAAACTCGTGCAACGTTTGGGCAAGGCTGAAGCACTTGGCCCCATCTTGCAGGGTATCGCACGTCCGGTCAACGATCTTTCGCGTGGATGTAGTGTAGAAGATATTTATAAAATGGTAGCCATAACAGCCAATCAAGCTATTGCTGCCAAAGCAGAAAAATAAGTAATATGAAAATTCTTGTAGTCAATTGTGGTAGTTCATCCATCAAATACAAATTGTATGAGATGGAGAATCATAGCGTCATTGCTGCCGGTGGTATAGAAAAGGTCGGCATTGAAGGTTCTTTTCTTAAAGTAACACTCCCCGATGGCACGAAGCGCGTCATTGAACACGAATGCCCGACGCATTCTGAAGGTATTCGCTTGATGTTTAAAACGCTGCTTGATCCCGAAATCGGCGCCATCAAGAGTTTGGACGAGATTAGCGCAGCCGGCCACCGCATTGTCGCAGGCGGTATCTTCACGAAGAGCCAAATCGTCTCAGACGAAATGATCGAACAATGGAAGCCTTTTATGGAATTGGCGCCACTTCACAGCGAAGCACACTTGAAAGGCTACTTGGCTGTTAAGGAGCAATTGCCTGATCTCCCACAAGTCTTTGTTTTTGATACGGCTTTCCACCAAACTATGCCGCCTAAGGCGTATATGTATGCGCTTCCTTACCGCTATTATTCAGAAATGCGTATTCGCCGCTACGGCGCTCACGGCACAAGTCACCGCTACGTAACACAGCGTGCGGGCGAATTCTTGAATATGAAGCCTGAGGATCATCGCTTCATCACTTGTCATATCGGAAACGGCGCGTCTATCTCTGCCGTAGATCACGGAAAGTGCGTAGATACGTCTATGGGCTTGACGCCACTTGAAGGTCTTATGATGGGTACGCGCACCGGCGATATCGATGCGTCCGCTATTCTCTATATTATGGAGCGTGAACATCAGACGTTAGAAGAGGCTGTCAATCTTCTCAACAAAGAGAGCGGCGTCTTGGGCATTACAGAGATGTCCAGCGATATGCGTATCATTGACGATGCGGCGATGGCTGGAAATGAGCGTGCGCAATTGGCGCTTGATATGTACGATTATCGTATCAAGAAATACATTGGTGCTTATGCAGCAGCGATGAATGGCGTAGACGCTATCATCTTCACGGCCGGTGTCGGTGAACACCAATGGGACGTGCGCGAAGAAGCTTGCAAGAACATGGAATATCTCGGCGTAAAACTCGATTTTGAAAAGAATCGGAAAAACTTTGGTGAGGAAGAAATCATCTCTACGCCTGACAGCAAAGTTATCGTAGCCGTTATCCCGACTGATGAAGAATTATTGATCGCTAAGGACACTGAAGAATTGGTAGCTAAATGTTAATCTACAGTTAGTCCTATTGAAATTTACTCGCCCTCGTCCTTTTGGTACGAGGGCGAGTTGCATGTATTTAAGATCAAAGATGCTATAATACGTGGATTCGGTATAAGAACGCGACGGAAAACGCTATAGGAGTAGAATTGTTTTTATAATTCTACACGAAATCTCTTTCAGATAGAGGGACTTATTTGAGTAAAACGGATCTTTTTAATCGAAAATAGGAAGTATGAATCAGGGGATTGCTTTTCTGCTTGGCGGACTATTGCTGTTCGTTTGGATGGGCATATTATGGGCTTTTAAGGAGCTTTGTTTAGAAAAGATAAAGAGTGGAGTTCTGAAATATTCACTGGGAATGATGTTTACCTATGTGATATTGTTCCTGATTTATGTGGCTTCGGAACATTATTTACCTCTAAAAACTCTTTTACTCAACTGGTATATTGGGGGCGTTCCTGGCGGAATCATCTTGATTCTTGTTCCTGCCTTTTATTCTATCTTCCTTTTAGGGAAAGGCTACGTCAATGAAGGAGGCAAGAAAGCTCCCTTTAGGTGGAAATTAAAGATGATGACGTCTGTTTTCTTAAATGGGTTCCTGGCACTATTCGGCCTGATGTTCTTTTCTTTCCTACAGCGGAGCGGCACTTTTTCGGAGTTAGTGACACTTATCCAAGAGACGGCACAGTCAATCAACTGGGGCTGGATGCTTGCTTTCGTAGCTTGGTGTGGGCTTATCGTGCTGATTGTGTGGCTCGACCATAAGAAGCACTCCTCAAAGTCTAAGCATAAAGAGTAAATATGAGACAGTTAAAATTAGCGCCAGTTCGGTATAAATCAATGTAAAATCCTTCACGGACAGGCTCTTCGGAAAGCAATTTGCAGACAGAATATATGCCGAACTCACATATTATGCGAGTTTTGGTTAAGAAAATCCTTTAAAAGTTAGAACTATTTGTATACTAAACTCATCCTAAACTCACGCCTACAATGCACCATATAGTTTCAATAAACAAATAGTTATCGCGTGCTACTAAAGCTATTGCCGGTGCATCGCAATGTCAAAGCTAATCTTATTTTACCGTATTCTTTACGATTTGTTGTGCACGGTCCAGTGCTAAATTGATATGGCTACAAATGTTCTCACGACCTAAAAGTTCGTCGAATTTGGCTTTCAACAATACGTTTTCTACATTCGGGAGGACACCCGACAGTACAATTGGTATGCCTTGTTTACGCGATTGTTCGCACATTACAGCAAGATTATGAAGTCCCGTAGAATCAATGAACGGCACTTTACGCATACGAATAATGCGAACTTTCGACTTATCACCCATAGTAGACATAAGTTCCTCGAAACGGTTGCCAAGTCCAAAGAAATAAGGACCATAGATTTCATACACTTCTACACCATCGGGAATGGTAAGATACTTCTTATCCAATAACACATCGGTATCATCGTTCAAATTAATCTTATCGGTGATAAGACGCACGTCTGTTATTTCCGCTACACGACGCATCAGTAGCAAACAAGCAATAAGCAAACCTACTTGGATAGCAACCGTAAGGTCGAATACCACAGTAAGGAGGAAGGTAACAAGCAAAATAACAATATCCGACTTAGGTGTTTTAAGCAAAGCTGCAAAAGTTCTCCAACCGCTCATATTGTAAGCCACTACAACCAACACACCCGCCAAACACGACATAGGTATATATTGCGCCAAAGGCATCATAAATAAAAAGATGAGCAAAAGCACGATAGCGTGAACAACACCTGCAAGAGGCGATTTACCGCCGTTGTTTATATTGGTCATTGTACGTGCAATAGCACCTGTAGCAGGTATTCCGCCAAACAATGGTACAAGCATATTGGCAAGTCCCTGCCCTATCAGTTCAGAATTAGAATCGTGCCGTTCACCCGTTACACCATCAGCAACAGTGGCAGAGAGCAACGACTCAATAGCTCCAAGCAAGGCAATTATGAGCGCAGGAGCTACCAAACCTTTCATAATTTCAAAGTTGATAGTTGGCACAGACAGTTCGGGTAATTTATTGCTAATAGTAAAGCGGTCGCCAATAGTTTCTATAGAGTTCACCCCACAATATTGCTGCAATACCCAAGCTGCCAAAGTCATGACAACAATTGCAACTAACGAACCCGGAATTTTCTTTGAAAAACGCTTTGTGTTCGTAATAATAACTATGCTTAAAAAACCAACCGCAGTGCTCCACCAATTGATGGTACTTAACGATTGACCGTATGTTACCCATTTGCCCAAAAAGTCTGAAGGCATATCAATTACCGTCAAACCAAATAAATCTTTCACTTGAGTTGTGAAAATGGTAAGCGCAATACCAGCTGTAAAACCTACTACAATAGGATAAGGAATGTATTTTATGATGGTTCCCAACTTCAGAAAACCAAGTAAAATAAGAAATAGACCAGCCATAATGGTGGCTACCATAAGCCCATCAAAGCCATAGTCTTGAATAATGCCATAAACAATAACAATGAAAGCACCGGTAGGACCACCAATTTGCACTTTGCTGCCACCAAAAACAGAAATAATGACTCCTGCAATTACAGCTGTTATAATACCTTTCTCAGGAGAAACACCCGATGCTATTGCAAAAGCAATGGCTAAAGGTAATGCCACGATACCGACAATGACGCCGGACATCACATCAGCACTCAAATTCTCTTTGTTATATCCGCGCAAAGATGTCCAAAATGCAGGAGCATATCCCAAGAGCTTCATTCCTCTTAAACTAATTTAGAATTAACTTGTTACTGCAAAGTTAACAAAAAAAACGACCACACAGCAAAGTAAGCATTGGCCTCTTAATAGTACAAGCAATTTTGGGGGGCTAAACCAAACGATATAGGGTGTATGTGTCACGTCATCTCTTCTAATTGCTCGCCGTTTAAAGCAAAATAGGGGCAAATATAGACGTCTCGCAAACGCGCGGTAAAGCGCACCGTTGAGCTGTGTCTTGTGCATAATCTAAAAGACATTTATTATACAGACATCATGTACACTTCCAATGGTCGAAAAAGTATATCCTCAAGATGCACCAAGTCTTTCTTCTTTTTTTCTTTATTTTTGTGACCTAATGAGCCTCGTCAAGTCGACAATTAAGGCGTTATACTCTGATTATGCTTGGCATAGATAGTCTGTTCTCCGCATAGTATAACGAACTGTGGGATATCACAATAATCTGGATAATGGCAGATGCATAGCCCCTACTTTATGGTAAAGGGACGACACGCTAAAACTTGCAAGTTAAAACTTAGATAGGCCACTTATGACATTATGAAAATAAACAGAGTAATTATTCTTGGAGCTAGTAGCGGCATCGGCTATGAAGTAGCGCGGCTTTTTATTAAACAGGGATGGATAGTCGGCGTAGCTGCGCGCCGCTTAGAAAAGTTGGCAGCTTTAAAGGATAAAGCACCGGAGCGCGTCTTCACGGCACGAATTGACGTAACGGATGAAGAGGCTGAGGTGGCGCTTGACCAACTCATTAAACGTATGGGTGGACTTGATCTGTATTTCCACTCAACAGGAATAGGATGGAAAAATCCCACATTAGAGGCTGAGAAAGAAATTCTAACCATGAAAACCAATGCCACCGGCTTTACAAGGATGGTAAGTGCCGCCTATCGTTATTTTACAACGCAAGGTGGAGGACATATCGTCTGCATCACATCCATTGCAGGTACAAAGGGACTTGGCTCCGCTCCTGGCTATAGCGCCACGAAAGCAATGCAGAACACCTATTTACAAGCACTAGAACAATTGGCTACCCAAAAACAGCACAAGATTATCTTCACTGACATCCGTCCGGGCTTTGTTGACACCCCTCTACTCACAGATAGCGAACACTTTCCTATGCTGATGACCACCGAACAAGTGGCTAGGAGTATTATGAAAGCCATCAGGCAGCGTCGCCACGTTTGCATCATTGACACGCGCTGGCGCATCTTGACCTTCTTTTGGCGTCTCATTCCCAACTGGCTTTGGCGACGAATGAAGCTGTCATAAGCCCCACCCCAACGTTTCTAACGGAATGCAGGAAAGAAGGCCTTGCAGCTGTATAAAAGGCACAAGTAAGAAAAATGAATTGTGTTGTCCAGCAAATCACTTTGAATATAGAACTTGTTTATGAAAAAGATCTTTGTTTTTTTGACCTCTCTACTTATTTCGACATTGACTTTGTTTGTTGTGAACTACATCATCATAACGCCTCTTATTATAGGCAACAAGTGTGATCTTGGTCAAAGTGAATTGACAAAATTCGATGAATTATTTTTTGAGATATCATCTAATACAGGGTACCATCCGGGACCTACTACTTTTAATTTTATTCTTACAGCTGTTATAGGGTGTATAATCGGGAGCATCGTATATAAAATACGATCTCGTTAAAAGAATCTCTTGTCGACAGATGCGAGAAATGAACAATCGCACATAGTAAAAGTACAAAGTTTAAAACCTACTCTTCAACCTAAGTGCCTTATCTTTATTTCTCTTCATTTTCTAGTGCTTTGTACGAAATGGCATAAGCTTCAGGATTATCTGATGAGTTAGGTTTCCCATTTTTATCGAGTATGGTTATCTTCGCTCCCCCCATACTGGCGGCAATAAAGGAAAGTGGCGATTTAAAAATACGAGAGATAGTTTTACTCGCCTCTTCTACAGAACACTTCTTTTCTCCTTCGTAACGATACGTGAATATGGGGGCATTCATTTTCTCAAAACCCATAGCCTCCCAAATATATTGCGACTCATTGTCTTGTACCTTTAATATCAAGCCTGGTAAGCCTCCAAACTTATAAGGCCCGAAAGGTAGAGGTATTTCCATGGAAAACCATGCCGTATACTCTCTACCGGCAAAGGGAGCGATAGCCTTAGCACAAGCATAACCAAGGATAGTATCTACTTCCTCTGTGAAAGTCCAGTTAAATGATGGCACATCTTGTTGATACAGCAAAACGCCTGTTTGCATAGGCATACGATATTTAATTTCTGCCTTTCTGTTATTATTTCCAAGTGTTAACTCTATGGGCCATGGATTTCCTTGCACATTAGATAGTGCCGTAGCTCCACGCCTTGACTCTTCTGTACAAAGAGAATCAAAGTGAAAAATAATGTCACTGAAGTCTTTCACATAATTCCGACCAATATATACATTGCGAACGTCGTCTAAATAAGCCTTGTCGGATGGATGATTTTTATACTTTAGGCTATAGGTCACTCTGTATCTAGCCGTATCAATAACTGTACCTTTCCGAAGATCTTGAGAGATGGGTACGATAATTTGTGCCTGTGCTGTAAGTGAGACAAACAGACAACCAAGAATAAGAAGTCTCTTCATAACTTATACTGATTTTATATTAATCTAAATCTGACTTTTAACAAAACACACAAAGGCCGAATATCATATACAGACTTTGTCGCTGTAAGTGCTGAAAGATTTGAATATGAGTAGGTCTTACGATTGAATATATTATCGCACGACAATATAAAGCTAAATCGCTTAATAGCATATTTTGCTTCTGCATTGAGTAGGAGGAAAGATTTATCACAACTATTCATTTTGTTATAATAATGATTGAGAGAAGTTGAGAAAGTAATATCACCGGGTAGCGTAAAATTCAAAGAGGCACTATTATTTATTGAACACCACCAAGGTTGACGTTTGAGCCCTTTTTGCTTTGTACGAGCCCAATAATAGTCGCCTATATACGAAAAGGAAAGCCATTTGAAGGGTGAAAGACTGATATCTACACTTGTCGATATTGCATCGCCGGTATAACGAAGGACCGAATGCTGTACTAATAATGGATTATCATAATGAGAATAAGACAACGAAGAGCCTATTTTGAGTCGTTTCCAGTCAAAGCCTTGGCTACCATGGATTTTCGTTGTGAATGAATGAGCGTTCTCTTTAGTATATTGACTGATGATACGCTCGGCAATACCATCATAATAAGAGCCATAGAGCACCTCCGGCCTTTGTCGATATAATGAAAAATCGATGCCGGCAAAACTCATCGAAAGGATATTTTTGAACGAATAGCCAAATGTGTAAGATTGATTTAAACCTTCGAATAAACCCGTTACACTATATGCCGAAAGTTGGCGATAGGAGGTTAGAATATTATTAGCGTATAGATTTTCAATAACAGGTGTTGAGTATGTAATAGCTGATTTTAACCTTAATTCGTGACTGCTATTAATACGATAAGTAACATTTAGATTTGGTTCTAGTCGCAATCGTGCTTTATTTGTTGTTTGGCCTGTAGTAAAATCAGTTAGTCGAAAACTCTTAAATCTGATAGGAAAATATACTGAAGCATATAGTTTACCAACATTATATGTAGCCTCTGCTCCAATTCCGGCATTGAAGAGATTAAAAGTTAGATCGTTATAAAAACTTGCAAGCGAACTATTCAGCGAATTGTGCTGAAAATCTACCATCGCAGAAGGATGAAAATTCACATTACCAATTCTCCAAGCAGAAAGCAAACTAAAGGTATTATCTGTTGAGAAGTTGTGAACATCAACTTGCTGATGTAATGTATTATCGGCAATACTATGAGGAAACAGATTTGGGTAAACAGAAAGATAATGAGGTCGCTTTTCAAGATTAACAAAGGAAAGCACTTCATAACCCCAATGTGCAGCGTTACGATTAGTAAAGTGTAACTTATTTAAGAGACGATAAGAATCAATCCCTCCAAGTTGTTCTATAACTTTATTATCGGCTAAAATTTTACTATTGGCTTTGATTTTTCCCCAATCAAATTTCAGTTGCTCTTTCAAATAACGATGTTCACTATTGCTTAGATAGGCGATATCTCCATAAGCCTTTTGTTCTTTAGCGACTCCCACCATAGCTTCCTCTACCACATTCTGTGAACCATCAGGCAGAATGTTGCTTGTATTCGACAGGCTGCGCCTCTCGTCTTTGTCGTGGAGATATGCCACATTAACGCCTAATTCACCCGACTTACCAATCCGATAGACATTGTTGAAAGTTGTATTATGAGAGTGGTTGAAATAATAAAAGCGTTTATCTATGCCGGGAGCTGACGGCATGGTAATGAGAGAAATTGCACTTGTGCGAGAAAAGTCATTATCAAGGGAATAAAGTTCTTGAGATAAATCTTCACCGGTGTTATTTCCTTTATAAGTGGCAAGAAACTGGCTGTTGCGCTTAAAATAAGTAGCAATAGCACCATTATTCCACAAAGGATTATTGCCGTAACCACCTCCAAGGATCGTAATTAAATTGAATACGCCCTTTACGCCTTCTTTTAGGCGAATATTGATAGAAGCTTGTTCTTCGGGACGCAGCCCTTTTAATGCCTTTATGTCTTGATGACTTTCCAATACCTGCACTGTTCCTACATTCTTGGGATCAATATTATTCACAGCTATATTATAATGCCCCTTCATCAAGTCGAGTCCTTCAATATAGAAGTTCTTGATGGGTTTACCCTGATAAGATATTTGTCCATTCTTTGCGACAGTAATGCCTGGCATCTTCTTCAGCACGTCAGCGATAGACTGATCTGATGACGAAAGAAAAGACCCCACATTATAATTGATCGTATCCCCTCGTGAATACACTTTCTTAGCTTTTACAGTAACCTCTCTCAACTCTCGTCCCTTTGCATCTGCCACAACATTATATTCTCCTGATTGATTTGGAATCTTCATTGTAATAGGCTTCATCTCTATTCTTGAAACACGCAGCAAGAGACTATCGCTATTACAGCGAACGACCATTTGATACTTTCCTTGCTCATCAGTATATGCTGAAGCAAGTATTTTGTTGGGTGATTGTGGATTAGCAACTACGACACTGGCAAAATCCATGACTTCACCTGATATATTCTTAACACTTCCCCAAAGTTTAGTTTGTAAGGCTTGCCCATATAACACGCAAGGCATCAAAAAGAAAAACAATGCGCCCAAATATCTAAGGCCTATTTTTGTCCATACAATAGGTATATCAAGCAAGTGAGTTGAAGTGATCTTTCCAAAAACTTGCTTGAGAATCTCTTTTAATATGAATTCATTTCTAAGATTTAATCCTTCAGCGGTCTTATGATCCATTTTCCTTTTCTGGTTACAATAAAATGAACAATCTATGCATTTCGTCACAAAAGTAATAGATCACATCTTATACACAAAAAAATCTGCAACACATTCAATCAAATTAAAACATAGATAAGTACCATAAAGATATTTATCACGACAGTTTTGCATCATATATTCAACCACAAAACCACAAACGCATTCTTTACGCAATATTGATTATAGGGGGGGGGTAAACTTTTGATATTTCAAAATTATTTTTTCAAAGTGTGCTTCAAGACAAAGTGCAAGCTCTTAATTAGAGAATGAGACAAACAATGTGTTGCAAACTTAAATTATCCTCAACACCGATGATAGCATACTCAAAATAAAAACCTACTTTTGCAATTGATTAAGCCTCAGAACTCCTTTTATTGTTTTGTGACAACTAAAACATAGTCAAACGGGACTTATACACTTTTGTAGGATAAGATCTACCCTTTAAACCAAATTTGAGTTAATAGACAAAAATCAAGCTGTTATGGCAATTTGTATTGACGAAGAACTTTGTAAACAGATCAAGTCTTTTTCAAATAAGACTTGATCTCAAAAACATGTTATATATATGAGACCATTGCACGGTCTTTTAGCAACATATTGGCCGATATTTCTTGTCTACATCACTGATATTTAGTATCTTTATGCATAAAACAACAATATAGATATGTCTACCAAGCCAACTGAATCGACCCCAAGCTTTCTGCAAGTCTACACTCAGGTTCGCAGAGATCGTATGAAACACTCTTTCCTACGTCAAATCAATTCCTATGTTGATTGGCGCGGTATTCGCACACTGCTGAACAAGAAATATACTAAGACACAGAATGCCATAGGTAATCCCGCCTACGATGCCCTGTTGATGTTCAAGATTCTCCTCTTGGAGATTTGGTATGGTTTGAGTGACTACGAGGTTGAAGAACGTATCAACGATTCCTTGCTTTTCAGTGAATTCCTTGTTCTGGACGTTGGGTTCCCCTCCCCCGACCATAGTACGATCAGTCATTTCCGTAGCGAACTCACCCGCTTGGGGATTATGGATAAACTCCTTCGGGAGCTGAACAAGCAGTTCAAGAAGCACGGCGTCAGCCGTATTGATCAAGGTGCTATCGTTGATGCGAGCATTGTGGATAGTCCTTACGCCCCTGATGGTAGTGTAGTCATAGAAGTGACCGAAGATCGAGAGGATACTCGTTCGAACGAAGCCCGTACACAGGAGGAGGCTTATCATTGTGAACTCAAGAGTGGTAAATCGGGCGTAGACTCGGAGGCTCGTTGGGTACGCAAAGGCAGGCACTATTGGTATGGATACAAGAAGCACGTCTTGACGGATGAGCAGGGCTTGGTAGAAACAGTAGTCACTACCTCGGCTAATTGTTCAGACACGGTTGTATTACCTGAGTTGATCAAGAAGTCCAAGTTGCCGGGAGGAATCAGTGTTTTGGCTGACAAAGGCAATTGTAGCAAGAAGAATTCGGAGTATTTGGCCCGTCAGGGTTTGATAGATGGGATTATGCTCAAGGCTCATCGGGGTCAAGTCCTGAGTGAAAGTCAGAAACGATTCAATCGGATGATCAGTAAGACGCGCTGCTTGATAGAACGTACATTCGGTAGTATTCGACGATGGTTCTGTGGCGGACGATGTCGCTATCGAGGGTTAACCAAGACACATACCCAGAATATCCTTGAAGCTATGGCCTACAATCTCAAGCGTATGCCGGGGATTCTTGTGCTTCAAGGTGCCAAATAGGCGCAAAACGACCCCTCCTGGAGGGCAATTGACCTTGAGGAACGGGTTAAGGGGACTAATCTCCAAGCTGAAAAACACATCTAATACTCAAAAAAATACAAGGAAACTTGTTCGGTATTGGTGAGCTGGATTTGTGCAATGGTCTCATACGTATAAGATTTTCAAGAAGTTTTTATTTGCCCTATAAAAGTCAAACCGTAACTTTGTACACGATTATGGAAGAACGGAATACAATAAGGAAAGAAAATGAGCGCGCCGTGCTTGTCGCACTAATTACAAAGACACAAGACGAGCGTAAGACAAAGGAATATCTGGACGAATTAGAGTTTTTGGCCGAAACGGCAGGCGCAACAACTGCCAAACGCTTCACGCAAAGATTAGACGGACCAAGCTCGGTCACTTATGTTGGTAAAGGAAAGATTGAAGAAATACGCGATTACATCATCGCCGAAGAGGAGGCTGAGAGAGTAATAGACTTAGTTATTTTCGACGATGAGCTTTCAGCCAAGCAACTCCGCAATATAGAAAAAGAAGTCAACGTGCGGGTTGTAGATCGCACGAATCTGATTCTTGATATCTTCGCAATGCGCGCACAAACGGCTAATGCCAAGACGCAAGTAGAACTGGCACAATATAAATATATGTTGCCACGTCTGCAACGTATGTGGACACACTTGGAGCGACAAGGTGGTGGTTCCGGCTCTGGAGGAGGAAAAGGTTCTGTAGGTTTGCGCGGCCCCGGTGAGACACAGTTGGAAATGGACCGCCGCATCATCTTAAACCGAATGGCTCTACTCAAGCAAAGATTGGCTGATATTGATCGACAGAAGAAGACGCAACGTGGCAACCGCGGTAAAATGATTCGTGTAGCTTTAGTGGGTTATACTAACGTGGGAAAATCTACGTTGCTTAATCTGATGTCGAAGTCTGAAGTCTTTGCCGAAAACAAACTTTTCGCCACATTGGATACCACCGTGCGCAAAGTAGTCATAGATAATCTGCCATTCTTATTAACGGATACGGTGGGTTTTATAAGAAAGATTCCAACCGATCTTGTTGATTCATTTAAGAGTACTTTAGACGAGGTGAGAGAAGCAGATTTACTCCTACACGTTGTAGATATCTCTCACCCTGACTTTGAAGAACAAATCCAAGTTGTAGAGAAAACTTTGGCAGAGTTGGGTACTTCCGGCCGCCCCACGATTCTTGTATTCAATAAGATCGATGCTTATCGTTGGATAGAAAAAGAAGCAGATGACCTTACACCCAAGCAAAAAGAGAATATATCCCTCGTTGAACTGCAGCAAACCTATATGGCGAAGATGCAAGAAAATTGTATTTTCATCTCTGCACGAGAAAAAACAAATATAGAGCAACTCCGAGAATTGCTCTATCAGAAAGTAAGAGGACTACACGTGCAGAAATATCCTTACAACGACTTCCTTTATCAGCATTACGATCAAGAAGGACAACCGGAATAAAGCTGTTTCAAACGCAGACAGCTCAATGATGTTCAGGAACTACGGCAAAAAACTGTAGTTCCTCTTTTGTTTTGTTCATAAGGCTATGACTATGTCCCATCGGACAATAATGTACTTGTCCGGGTAAGAGCTTTGTCTCCTGACCATCATAACAAACCGTAGCCTCACCTTTGAGCACATAAATAATCTCACTGTTTTGCTCATGCTTATGATAGCCTATAGACGCCCCCGGCTGCAAGCGATTGCACATGATCTTCGCCTTATCATCAGAGAAAATGCGTGCCTGCATTTCCTTTTCCCCACCTTTGAAAGAAGGCAGGATATGCTCTTCTATTTCCTTAAAATCAATAATCATAATGGCTTTGTTTATTTCGTGTTACGCATTAAATTGTTATGTCCACATAGGTGGGAAAAATTCGCTCCGGATCATAAAAAACAGACAAACTTTCAGCCATAGCTTTAAGAGAGGGCCGCAATCGTCCATTAAATTTCTCTTGGCCATTTACGAGGATATGTACAGGACGCTTCAAGTCTATTTGGTTTTCGCTTAAATATATCCTGATTTTACCGCTTGTCGCAGGAGTAAAATGCTTTTGAAACTTTAGATCAATCCCCCAAATCGTATCTTTCTCAATTGTAGTATATGTCACATTATGTACAGACAAATTTATCGTATTATTGCTTATGACTTCATCGTAATACGTGCGCCCTTGTGTGTCCGGCCTTTCCAAGACAACAAGATTAGAGAAACCTCGACGGTAGCGTCCATCCATTTCAAAATCTTCCCAACTGACGTGTAGCGGGGTCGGATTTCTTTTATATTGTGCTAACCAAGGCGTTGTCAAACTATAATCAATATGATGACCATAACCCGGTAACAATTCTACACGATATACAAACTTCGTCTGCTCCAAAGCTGCTTTCGTATAAGCTGTAAGTTTATTGCGATAAAAGCCCTCGTCCAATGCACCCGTCAAGAGAGAGAAAGGCGTATTTCGTAAGTTTTCTATGGGTGCATTTTTCAAAGGTTCGCCACCTGCCATCGGCCCTGCTGCGGCCCAATAATCAGCATAAAATGAAGCCAAACGCTGACTACCATATCCGCCTTCAGAAATACCGAAAACATAAAGACGGTTAGGATCAGCAGAAGCTGAAAGTAGCCATTGTCGTAGCAGCTTTTCAAAAGCCCACTGCTTACTACGCTGCCACCATCTATACCATTTACCTTCCTGAGGTATCTGCGGAATAAAATAAACACTGGGTGCATCCGCAAAACGTTTAGCCAATAGTAGCCCCGTCTGAAATTCTTGGTCACGAGGTCCGGAACCGTGCAAATATAAGAACAACGGATACTGTTCCGCATCGCCTTTTCGACCGAAATAATAATTCAAGCGCGCAGCGGGTTCCAAGGAATCCGGCAAAACCCATGCATTTACGTGTTGTGCATTCAACGTATCTATTGTCGGCAGTTTATCTTCTTGTATAAGATGATTGGCTGCTCGCCAAGCCTCCCAAACCTGTTTTCGCTTACCTTCTATATTCTTAAACTTTAAGGTTTGATCCGGAAAAACGGAATGTTCTCCTCGAATAGAAAGCATAAAGGCATTCCTCAATTCTGTTTGTTGCGCTTTAAGCCATCCCGGGAGAGCAGCAAACAAAGTCAAAAAGAAAAAGGTTCGAATCAGTTTAGGCATTGAGCGCATCGCGCATTTGTTGAATGTCATCATTGGTTTTTCCTCGCTTATTTAAAAAATCAACGTCTTCTACAAAAAAATCAGCAGGCGCAAAGTCCATTTTTCGCAACCGCAAACAAGCTCGATAGCGTGCCAGCGCTTCATTCAAAAGGCCCAGCAACCAAGCATTGTGCGCAGCATTCTGATAATCGACAGCCTGCGCCTCTTCTTTATCAATCAACTTCTTATAATACTTCTCCGCCTGTTCATATTTCTCGGCCAACATTGAGCACCAAGCCAAAGCCTTAGTCGAACGCGCATCAGAATGAAGGTAATCGCTCTTAAACAGCTTCTCAAATGCAGCCTCCGACTCTCCGGCAAGAATCAAGCATTCGCCATAACGCAATAAGATGTTGGCATTTTCCGGCTCCAGCATTTCTAATTGCTTGAAGACTTTCAAGGCTTTATCATATTGAGCAGCTTGCACGCAAACGACAGACAATTGGCGGAGCGTCCAAGCTGAATCAGGACGCATCAAGTTAGCCCTTTCATAATATATAATCGCTCTATCCCACTCTTTCAATTGTTGACAGCAATAGCCTGACTTCTCTAAAATCTCAGGTCCCTGCATTGTAGCGTCCAACTTTTGGAATAAAGAGACGGCTAAAGTCCATTCCTGCTCACGAAAGGCATAATTACCTAAAAGCACCAAGGCTTCTTTGGTTTGCAAGATGGGCTTAAAGAGCGGCAAATCGACCATCGACAAGAACGAAGCAAACGGATTAGTATCTTTATCGCGATAACGGTACAAAGAAAAGAAGCGATAGAGATCTTGCATACAAAAACGAATCTCTTCTGCTATTGTCTGTACAGCATCAGTTTGATGTATTTTGTCCTGCAAGGCTGCTTGCTGCTCGTTGATTTGCCTGATATTCTGCTTTATACCGTCCAATTGGCCTGAAGACAATTGATCTATCATCAAAAACATTCCGAATTTTTCCGTATCGCCTGCCGCATGCATCTCAAAAAGCCCACTCAGGCCCGACAAAGACTCACCTCGGTCGCCGAAGACGGAATGTTGGAGCGAAAAGGGGGTGAACCAATTCTTTATGTCACTGAAAAAAGCGTGTGTCCTACTGATTTGCGCAAAGGTAGTATAGAATGTATCAACACCCTGTTCACGCATATCCGCCAAGGCCTGCATTTTTTTTCCTATATTGTCTACTTCTTCATCTGAAGCCCAAGCCGGATTTAAGTCCAAGTTGGCTAATTCATCAGGATTCGTAAAATCAAAATCCTTTCCCTGAGTCATCTTGCTTGCAGCTCGATATATGTCAGGCATAATCTCGTCGCGCAACTTACTTTCATCCTTTTTAGTCCACGCTGTGCGCATCAATTGCAATTGCATCGTTAGCAAATCGCGGCAAAAGTCAGGGACATCGGCAAGCAGCTGCAGGCGCGCCGTCAGATCGGCGTGTCTGCTAAGTCTGTCATAGTGTAAAATGCAGCCTAATACAAGGCCGGACAATGCGCGGGCCCGTATTTTGAGCACGGAACTCGTGACATTTTCCAGCAAGAGTTGGATCTTGTAGGCATCAAACAAATAAACGACAGACAAAGTAAGCGCACTTAAAATGGTTTGCTTTTGTGCCTCCGCAAGCGTCTCGTCTTTTAATCGAGCCGAAACTTGTTCGTATGTACCTCGATCATAAGGCGCAGAAGCTGCTATCTGATAAAACTCACCCGTTTCCCGCAAGGTATACAAGCGGTTAAAGCAAGTGCCAAGCTGCGTTTTAAGAAAATCATACTTAGCCTTATCTGAGAGCAAAAAAGCCTTGTTTATGAATTGTAAAAACAGCGTTTCGCGATCAGGATCCGGCAATCCTTGCTTAAAATAGTCCAGTAAGCGGATATAATCCTCTCTCGTCACAGCGAGTTCTTCGCTTTCCGGTATCAAGCCCGACAAGGCGTTGAGAGCGTCCAGCAAACGATGGGCGCGCAAACTCTCAATCGTGTCTTTATACAATATATCAAACGTACTCTTATCCATACATTCAACTACTTAAATGACGCAAGCGCAGTGAGTGAGTTTCCCTTGCTATGCTTACCCCTCTTTATTTTATTGTCTTGCATAGTGCGGCAATTTCAATTTGTTGATAACAGCAGGATTTAAATGGTATTGCCGCATCAAGATATCTTGACAAAAGCTGATGCCTCTTTGATTGATACTATCGGAAGCTTGATTATAAACGGCAGATAAGCGCCGAGTATCAATCCGGGACATGCTTTTGCGCTTAATGAGCAAGAAACTCTGGGCCGAAGTTCCGGAATACAATAATTTGCATCCATTCTCCACGGCCTCAGTCAGGTAAGGCTCCGGCAAAACTGCACCATCTACTTGTCCGCCTTGTACCATAGCACTGCAAATCGTAAAACTATTGATGCGTGGACGCAAAACGAAATTGTCAGGCAAGCCGTTTTCCCTCAAAGCTTCCGTGCACGTCTCATCCGAATAAGAATACTTTGCAGCGGCCACTGTTCGATCTTTCATCTCTTTCAAATGGCGGATACGTAAACCTGCAGAGGCCACAAGTCCCCACTGTCTATGCATTACTAAGAGTGGAGCCTCGCTCTGTGCAACGCTCCCCAAGTGGGCCTGCCCTAACCTATCCGTGCATATCCCTTGCGCCTGCCCGAGAAAAGCCGTATCGCAATCAGCTTGAGAAGGATATACGCGAAAAGCAATCGGAATATTGTGTTGTTTGAAGTAACCATGAGCATCGGCCACCAGCAATGGAAGCACATCGAGCGTCATCGGAACGGCTACGACCACCTGTGTCTGCTCCGAAGCCTGCTGATTATTGCTTTCTTTAGGCTTTGAACTCGTTTTTCCCGCACAAGCTATCAAGGCCGGCAGGAAAAGTAAAAGGAGAGTCTTATGCATATTCTGTCTTTTATGCAAAAATACTGCCGAAAGGAGGATTCTCAAAAGTTTAATTCAAAATATTGCACGCAGCCATCTTAAATTGATCTCTTACAACCGCTTTTTGCGCGCGTTAACGCTTTGCGGTGCAGAGTAAGTGCAATTTTTTACGCGTCCTCCTCTGTTTATCTGCCACCTTTCATCTCTTTTCTGAAATCCTTTGTCTCACCATTGATTCGTACTATCGTGATGGTACGTTCTTCCCCTCGTGAGAGGACAATCGTTCTCTCGCGAGGAAAAAACTATACCTTCGTGATGCAAAATGTAGCAATCAAGCGATGTGCAAAGAAAAATGCATCATTTACCTCGCAATAATTTGTTGGAATAAACTTATTATCGTGCTGCTATGCAATATTTTAGCAAACTTTATTATTTGATTATCGAAATAAGAATCTGACAATAAAGACTATCGCACAATTTCATGTGATTGCAATACTTCGAATCCGCGCTTTCCAAGCTGCAGAAGGGCGCAAAGACTCAAGAATCTTTTGGCGAGCTTTCTTAAGCGAAGCCGAGGGAAGTTTTCCATCAATTAAAAGCGGATAAGTTTGGTCCGGAAACTTCACAAAACATTCACACAAAGCCCAGCCGGCGGCCATTGCGCCGTAATGTCCCAAAGGACGCAACGCAGAAATCTCAGCCAAGAAAGCATCAATATAGTCGGCCGTAACATAATGAGAAAGCCCCATAACAATTCCAAAACGCTGCTCATAAACAACAGAGGAGCGGATATAGGGTAATACAAACTCCCAGCCCGCAACTCCGTATCGGCGGAAGGATTTAAGGGAGTTGCAAAAAGTATCACACACCGCCCAATTGTCAATTTTAGAAACAAAACCGCTGACAAGTGCAAAGCGCTCTTCACGCGTCATAGCCGCATAAGCAATAATCAAGCCTTCAAGCAGCAATTCTTCATACGTTTCGGCTGTAAGCTCCGTCAAAGTATCTCTCCAATCAGTTTTTGCCAACGTCTTTGCAAAAGTTCGCAACTGCGGTGTGCGAACTCCCAGAATAGGACGCATAAGTCCCGGCAGCAAACTGGAAGAAAATTGAGCTAAATGAGGGTCCTTCAGACCTTCCAAATGTACACGTATTGCTGTAATTTCCATTTAGACGAATCGTTTAGATTGGCGAAAGTAAACAGAAAGCGGGAGCTGATAGCCTACTAAAAGCATTTATTTCAGCAAATCACGTAAAAAAACGTGACCGATTAGGCCATATTCAAAACAAATATCGTATTTTCGCTTTAGAAAAATAGATTGCTTTGATATGAAACAAGTCATGCTATACCTCTTCTGCGTCATTTGTACATCGGCAATGGCGCAAAATAAGATAAATACGCAAACACCGAGAAAAACTGCGACCACTTCACAAGCATCAACGGCCGCCAAGACAACGCAAGATCTTACGGAAGACACCATATCTGCGTCATTGGTAGACAAAGATAAAATAGCCGACACTGCACTCCCCCATCCATCGGGAGCCACAAGGCATCTGATAAACGCGAATTACCGCAATAATATGCCTTGGGGCTTACATAAGGGACTGAATGCACAATTTGGTCTGTCGCTTACTGCGGGATTCGGGAAGTATGCCCCACGCGGCGTAGGATTTGGCCAGCATGTGGCCTTGACTTATGCCTTGCCGCTGAATAAACATTGGTCACTGGCCGCCAGTTTATATGCGGATCATCTCAACTGGGACGGCAATAATATGACCAATGCGGGAGTTTCTGCTTTGCTAAGCTATCAAGTGAATGAAAAATTGTGCTTGTATGCTTATGGGGAAAAGAACTTCTTTTCCGGGTATACACCTTCGAGATTATTTTATGGGCCTTATAGTTCTTTCTATACACCCTCAGAACGTTTAGGAATAGGGGCGAAATATAAGGTCAACGAGACGCTGACGTTAGGTCTAAACTTTGAGCACGCTGAATATGGTCATCCGGCGTTTGGTGTAGTGTCTGCCGGCAATTTGATGCGGCCCTATCGAGGCGCAGATTGGTAAAGAGGCGTAAATCATCGATATTTTTTGGCCGATTTAAGACAAAGCCAACGAAAAGGCAATAAACTTGGCACATACACCAATATGTTTGTGCAAGAAAAACTTGCCTCAATCGTAAAAAGAGCTTACTTTTGTGCGAAAATTCAAAGCTATAGTGCTATAGTTCTTGAAAAAGAGCTTTGGCACTTCACTTCCAAATCTCGATAAGAGCATATGTCAATTACGAAAACCAGACAAAAATTAGTAGAAATGGCGCGTGAGTTGTTTGCACGCAAAGGCATGGAAAACACAACGATGAATGACATCGCTGTGGCTTCTAAATGCGGCCGCCGAACGCTGTACACATATTTCCGAAACAAAGAGGAAATCTACTATGCTGTTATTGAAAGTGAATTGGAGTTGCTTTCCGATGATTTGGATCGTGTAGCTACGATGGACGCAGAGCCGGAACAGAAGCTGTTACAGCTCATTTATACGCATCTACATACGATAAAGGAGGCTGTAACTAGAAACGGAACGCTTAAAGCTGAGTTCTTTCGTAATATTTGGATGGTTGAGAAAATGCGGAAGACGTTGGACGCAGAGGAATGTCTTATCATTCGCCGTATTATAGAAGAAGGTATAGCTCAAGGAAAATTTAAAGTGGAGAATATTGAACTCATGACGGACATTATACATTATACTTGTCGCGGACTTGAAGTACCTTATATCTACGATCGTTTAGCTATCGGCTTAAGCGAAGAAGACTCGTTACCCATCGTTAGAAATATCATCAGACGAACGCTGGGATACGAGGAGAACAAACAGGAAATAATCCATAATAATGATAAAATAACCTATTGAAAATGGGACTTTTAACTGGAAAAACAGCTCTGGTCACGGGCGCTGCACGTGGCATCGGAAAAGCTATCGCAATTCGCTTCGCAGAAGAAGGAGCAAACATCGCTTTCACAGACCTTGTGATTGATGAGCATGGCGAGGCTACACGCAAAGAAGTAGAAGCAAAAGGAGTTAAATGTATGGCTTATGCCGGCAATGCTGCGAACTTTGAGGAGACACAAGCGCTGGTAGAACAAATACATAAAGACTTCGGCAGCATAGATATATTGGTTAATAATGCAGGCATTACCAAAGATGGACTCTTAATACGTATGACGGAAGCGCAATGGGATGCCGTGCTGACAGTAAACTTGAAATCCGCATTCAATTTCTCACATGCCGTAGCACCAATTATGATGCGCCAACGTAAAGGCTCTATCATTAATATGGCCTCTGTTGTCGGTGTGCATGGCAATGCCGGACAATGCAACTACGCAGCCTCAAAAGCCGGTATGATTGCTTTAGCTAAAAGCATCGCACAAGAATTAGGTAGTCGCGGTGTGCGCGCCAATGCTATCGCGCCTGGCTTTATTGAGACAGCTATGACAGAACAACTTCCGGAAGACGTTCGCAAAGATTGGATTGTGCGCATTCCGCTGCGCCGCGGAGGACAACCTGATGATATTGCTAATACGGCTATTTACTTGGCAAGTGATTTATCGTCTTACGTGAGTGGACAGGCAATCCAAGTGGATGGCGGTATGAATATGTAAACTCGAAAATAAATTTTGCTCTCTCCTTCTTTATACAAAGAATGGAGAGGGCTTTTTTTATGGAAATCCTATACGAAGACAATCATATTATCATTGTCAACAAGCAAGCGGGAGAGATCATTCAGGGCGATAAAACCGGCGATAGAACTGTTGCAGATGAGATCAAGGCTTATTTAAAAGAGAAATACAACAAACCCGGAGCTGTATTTCTTGGTATTCCTCATCGTTTAGACAGACCGGTTAGTGGAGTTTCTATTTTTGCTCGCACAAGTAAGGCTTTGGCGCGCTTAAATGAAATGTTTCGCAAAGGAGAAATAGAGAAGACCTATCAAGCAATAGTAATTCATGAACCCCAAATAGCATCCGGAACATTAGAACATTGGCTGACGCGTAATGAAAAGCAGAATAAAGCTTATGCCTACAAGGCCCCAAGAGAAAATGCCAAGAAAGCGATTCTTGACTATGAAGTAGTAGCGAAAAGTGATCGCTATTGGCTAATCAATGTGCAACTACATACAGGAAGACATCACCAAATTCGCTGCCAATTAGCTGCAATAGGATGCCCAATCAAAGGGGATCTAAAATATGGCGCACCCCGTAGCAATGCAGATGGAAGTATATGCCTACACGCTAGAAGCATTAGATTTGAACATCCTGTATCTCATAAGATTATATTCGCAGAAGCTCCGTACCCATCATTTCCTTTATGGAATATTTTTCAAGAGGTCAACAATGAATAGGAGCATAGTTTAACAAGCTTCAAAGCCAAAGATGCTTAAGTTGGTATTTTCGAATATATGTGTACAGGTCGCTTCTTATATTTTTCACAAAGAGACGAACTATGACTGAAGACATTTTAGCTTAAATAGATTTCAATGATAGTTTACATCCCCAAGAAACGAAGTTATATCCTGGTCAAAGAGCCTACAACAAATCGTATTGAAAAGAAAAATTGAAATTTTCTTCTGAAAAGTTTGGAGAGTATTAGGAAACACCGTATCTTTGCACCGCTTTTCAGAACAAAGGACGCTTAGCTCAGCTGGTTTAGAGCGTCTGCCTTACAAGCAGAGGGTCGGCGGTTCGAATCCGTCAGCGTCCACAAAAAGTTGCTCAAACATAATTTGCGCAACTTTTTTGTTTTAATATTCCTAATGTGAAATCTATAGACACTTAGGCTAGTCTGTTTACACAAGCAAACGTAAAGATTTCGATTTCCTCTATTTTATTCAGGTTTCGTCCAAGTAAGAACAAAAGAAGGAAAATCTTGATAATATATAGGTACTGCATTATCCATACCTATAATGTGGGCTTCAAGCCGAACATCACGTTGAGCCAAAGAGATATCATTCTTGAGAGAAAGTCCTGATATATCTAAGTATTTATAACAACTTTCTTTTGCACTCCACAGCCTTACGGCCATTTTCTCTGCTTCTATAGAATGAAGCAAGGATACTTCATCGGGTGACAAAAACTTCTGCTGTAATCGTAAGGCACGGGAACTCCAGACTTCAATATCAACTCCGAATGGCCCTCGTGCCAAAGCCAATACTACATATTGGCGAGTATGACTAATACTAACATAATCAGTTGATCCTACGAGAAATGGGCGTCCGGATACTGTATAAGAAATCTTCACATCATTTCCCAAGGCCTCTTTTAGCAACAAACGTGTAGCCAACCATTCCTTCTGACGCGTGATGTTACTCGAAAAGTCTTCGAGCCTCTTTCTCATATAGTCGGGATGCGTAAAAAGCGCCAACAAATCCTCTACCGTCTCTGTAATCTCCCAAAAAAAGAAGTTTATCACTCCTTCAAAAAGGAGGCTGGTTGGAAGCAATATCCGAGGCATCTATAGAAGATTCAGTCGTATTTTGTCGAGCAGTTTTTGGAGTAAGTAACTCTAACTTCTCTGCCCATATCTCTGTAACATAACGCGTAACACCTTTTTTATCCGTATAGTTACGCGTTCGAAGTTCTCCTTCTATATAGAGTTTATCCCCTTTATGAACATACTTTTCAACTATCTCAGCCATTCGTCGCCAAAGTAAAATACGATGCCATTCTGTACGCTCTGGAACCTGTGTCCCACTTGACAAAGTATAACCAGGCGTTGACGTAGCCAAAGATAAACTTGCCGTACAAATCCCATTGTTGATATAATGTATTTCGGGCTCACGCCCCACATTACCGATAAGCATTACTTTATTGAGAGACATAAACTCTTTTAGCTAAAATATGAATTGTACAGTAAGCATTTTATCAGCGAATCCGATTGGCTGCACGCACTAACTCTTCATCCTTCTTAATGGCACGCGCTGCAAGCCATAAAAAAATAAAAGCCACAGAAGGTAATACTGTGCCTATCGTAAACGCAAAATGCGATGTGGTGTTGGATTGAAAATTATAACATTGAAAAGCATAGGTCATACAATAAACAACTTCAAATACGATAGCCCACCTTGTCAATTTGAGCTGTAGCATTCTGTGTTTAAAGAGAAAGATACTGCAGAATGAACATACAGCAACAAGCACAGTACACAACGCAATAACCCACAAATAACTATTTGTACCACCTATCGGAGCTACATTTATACTATCTATCCCGAAAGGGGACAAAGAAAAATAACCTTGTCCGCTCACATTAAATCTCGCTAAGGGAATAAATAACAATAATGTAGCTGTAATTCCTGCCAAAAGCAGGTAAACACTCTGAAGGCGCTGTATCATTATTCCAAATCTATCTTGTCTTTCTCTTTCGTTGGATTACGATAATAGACCTTGTCATGCAAAAACTCGTCAATTGCTATTAAAGTTGGCTTAGGCAACTTCTCATAATAGCGAGAAATTTCTATTTGTTCACGATTCTCAAATGTCTCTTCTAAATTATCATTAGCCGAAGCAAACTCTTTCAACTTCCTATTCAGATCTTCTTTCATCTGAGTTGAAATCTGATTTGCCCGCTTAGACATAATTACCACACTCTCGTAAACATTACCTGTTCCTTTGGCAAAATCTATAACGTTATGCGTAGTTGTGTTGAGAGGGGCTTTACTTTTCTTATATTCCATATGCTTTATTTTATTGAATCGTTCACTTCCGGCTTATAAAAAGCTTTCGGGATTTTATTGATCATATCCTTTGCTTCCTTCATATATTTGGATTCAGGAAACTCACTTTGAAATCCATAATATTCATCTACTGCGTCATTGTAGCGCTCTGTCTGCTTTTCGGGCACACTATGCTTTGCATATTCATACTTTGCCTTTAATATGAGATAAGCAAAATCTTCGCGCCGCTTTGTATAAGGAAAATCCTTAATAGCATTTTCCGATGTAACTATACAAGCTTGGTAATTCCCGTTACCTCCATTTAGGAAATAGTCTCCTAAATCGTAATACAATTTTGCAGAAAGATATTCCTTTTCCACCAATTTATCTTGCAATTCAAAGATTCTATCTTGTGCTTGCGAACGAAATATACTCGTTGGAAATGTTTCTATAAAATTTTGAAATTCAGTAACGGCTTCATATGTAGCCGACTGATCTAATTTTGGCTCCGGGGTAGATAAATAGAGCGCCATCCCCGTATAATAGCGAGCTGTTTCCGTATACAATCCTTTGGGGTAAGACTGATAATAACGTCTTAAATAAGTCGCCGCCGCATCATAATTACGTGCATTCAAATTCGCCATACCCAAAAGGAAAAGAGACTCCTCTCCAGCTTCAGTACCTTTAAATACTGAAATAACTTGTTGTAAGGTCTGCGCAGAACGATTATAGTATCCTTGTGTATAATACTGCTTAGCAACTTCATACTTATACGTATAATCAGGCGTTTTATCTACTTTGTTATAATCGCTGCACGAGGCAAAAAGAAAAGATCCCAAAGCCGCTAGAGTTAGAATAAAGTCGCGCATATTTCTATCTTTGCAATTTGAGGGCAAATTTAAGCAAGTTCCCTGATTTGGACAAATTTTTAAAGTGCATTTCAAACTTGCATGTGGATTGTAACACCTTACTCACAATAAGAGACCATTGCACAAAGCGACTGTTCTTTCTCCTCGCTTGTTCCTGTAAGGGGGGGGGTAAAACGAGATGTGACATTCGTGTTACATTTGTGTTACATCTTGGGGTGGTTTGAA
>ERZ773233.158-NODE-158-length-52291-cov-4.604679_pt1 | contig 52291 bp, 44 predicted proteins | sample MGYA00580991_ERZ773233 | MGnify/ENA primary metagenome ERZ773233 (study PRJEB29015, sample SAMEA2738178) | human oral metagenome | biome: human oral; feature: human-associated habitat; material: saliva | place: China | collected 2161 ...
ATATAAATCTTCAGAGTCTCTGACTCAGTCAACCTCATATCTCTGTGCCCCAATCCCTTATTTCTGCACCCCGACCTCTTACTTATAATACTGAAGAAACATTTGTAAGCAAAGCTTGTGGCATCAAAACTACTTACAACACCCTCTCTGCCACTATCCAAGATGCCAACACCTCTTGGCTAAAAGGCGTAACTATCAAGAATAACACTATCGACAATGAAAAGAAAGCTCATATACATCTGTATCATTAATTGGTTTTGCTTTGCAGGATTGCAAGCACAAACAGCAAGTCGCACTACCACTACAGGCAGTACGAACTCTCGTACTACTGCCATTGCCCTGCCCGAAAAACCTAAAGCACCCGCTTACCAACAGCGGTATGGGTTGCGTGTGGGGGCTGACCTAAGCAAGCTCATCAAACCTTTTCTCAATAGCGATTATTACGGACTTGAGTTGGTAGGCGACTACCGTCTCAGTTTCGCCTACTATGCTGCTGCTGAAATAGGCATTGAACGCAAAAAAACTAATGAAGACTTCTTCGCTTATACTACCGAAGGGCAGTTCCTACGCGCTGGCTTCGACTATAATAGCTATGGAAACTGGTATGGTATGGAAAACCAAATATATGTAGGAGCTCGCTACGGATTTTCACTCTTCTCGCAAGACCTCAACTCTTATATCATCCACAAAGACAACCAGTATTTCACCGAAAACACTGCTGGCAGTAGTGCTGAATGGCTAAAAAAATATAGCGGACGCACTGCCCATTGGTTTGAGATAGTTTTGGGCATCAAAGCCGAGCTATTGCACAATCTTTATGCAGGAGCTTCTGTACGCGTAGGGGTATTAGCACTACAAACTGACAGCAAAGGCTTCCCTAATTACTACATCCCTGCCTTTGGTCGTGTGTACGAAAACAGTCGCTTCGGGGCAAGTTTTAACTACACCCTAACTTACCTCATCCCTTTCTATAAAAAAGCTAAAAAACCAACAACAACTAACGACTAGCATAGCCAAATCTACTGAGCTGTCGCTCATTGCTGCGCCAATCTTTATTTACCTTTACGAAAAGTTCTAAGTGCACTTGTTTGCCAAAGAACTTTTCTAAATCGGCGCGAGCGGCTACCCCTACCCTCTTCAGTGCCTCTCCTTTATGACCGATGATAATACCTTTCTGACTTTCGCGCTCTACCATTATCACTGCACGTATGTGTAGTATGGTCTCGCTATCTGCAAAACTCTCAGTGGTTACCTCTACCGAATAAGGCACTTCTTTCTTATAGTGCAATAATATTTTCTCCCTGATAATTTCATTTACAAAGAAGCGTTCAGGCTTATCCGTCAATTGGTCTTTAGGAAAAAAGGCAGGCGACTCAGGCAACAAAGCTAATATCCTATCAAAAACCTCTTTAGTCTGAAAGTTGCGAAGTGCCGAAATAGGATATACCTCCGCTCTTGGCACTTGTTCTTTCCAATAGGCGACCTGTTCTTCTAATACTTGCTGATCAGAGGTATCAATTTTATTGATAAGCAGCAGTATGGGTATATTTAGCTTATTGATACGCTCAAAAAACGCTTCTTCCTTAAGTCCTTTCTCACCGATTTCCACCATATAGATAAGGATATCAGCATCGTCAAAAGCGTCTTTCACAAACGCCATCATCGATTCCTGCAGTGCGTACGCAGGCTTAATAATACCTGGTGTATCCGAAAAGACAACCTGAAAGTCATCACCACTCACTATGCCAAAGATACGATGGCGTGTAGTCTGTGCTTTAGACGTTATAATCGAAAGTTTCTCTCCTACGAAAGCATTCATAAGAGTCGATTTACCCACATTAGGGTTCCCTATAATATTTACAAATCCTGCTTTATGCACTTTTTTTTAATTTTGAATTTTGAATTTTGAATTTTGAATTATGAAACAAATTGACAAATCACCAAATTGACAAATCGCCAAATCACCAAATTGACAAATCGCCAAATTGACAAATTGCCAAATCACCAAATTGACAAATCGCCAAATGGTCAAATCACCAAATCGTCAAATCGCCAAATTGGCAAATCGTCAAATCGCCAAATTGACAAATCGTCTAATTACCTGATTTTTTCAAATACTCTGCCATTCCTTTTCCCCAATGCGGACTGTTAGCTGTTTCAGGAGTAAAAGAATCAAATTTCTCAAAAGCCTTATCTAAGAAAGGTTTTGCTTTAGCAGGACCTCCACCAAAGGCTTTAGGAGTAAAAAAAATCCCGATAGCTCTAATCAGGTACGGACGCGGATTATTAGGATTTTCTTTTATTGCTTTTTCAGAATATTCCCTACTCATCTTGCCGTACTTAGCCCCTCTAAACATCGGATTTACCTTCACTTTAGCGCTGTACAGATAAGCGTAAAGTGCATAGATTTCAGACGCATTAGCCCCTTTAGCTTTTTCAGCTATCTTCAGATATTTCTCAGCTTGGTCGCAATAAGAGTCAATAGTACTACCAGACGATTGGTCAGCTATACGAATGTTTACGTAAGCCGTATAATAGTTAGCGAGCCAATGCGTAGCATCAGCCAAAGCAATGCGCTCAAAGTCATTTGCCAAAGGCTGCAACTCTGTATTTTTATAGCTCTTGTCGAGCACTTTAATTTTTTCGGTTAGCACCGCTTCTATATCCTGACCTATTGCCAGCGGAGCCATTCCTAACACACTCAATAATAGAAATATATACTTCATAATACAATATTTTAGATAGGCGGCAAATGTACAAAACAATTAGCAAATTAGCAAAAATTAATAGTTAGTTTTTATCCTTTAGAAAAGCGAACGATAAGCGAACAATGAGCGAACGATAAGCGAAGGATAAGCGAACAATGAGCAAACGAAAGTCGGCAAGCAACATCTCTTTCCCTAATTAGCAAATCGACAAATTGACAAATTGACAAATTGGCAAATTGACAAATTATCACTACCTTTGCCGCGAGAAAAAACAACGCTATGCACCCTAAGAAAATCATCAAAATAGTAGTTATCATCTTATTACCCCTTGGTATTCAGCTTTTTGCCTCGGGGAAAAACAAAATGCGCCTTATAAAAGAAGTAATCATAGACCATCAAGACGAAGATATGTATGTAACCGATGAGACGATACGCCGCACTATTTTCAAAGACCCACAAGCACCGCAGCCTATAGGTTTATTAAAATTGAGGGAGATAGAAAATCTCTTAGACAACAATGATATGATAGAAAAATCAGAGGTTTTCTACACACTTGATGGGGTACTTAATGCTAAAGTAAAACAACGTCAACCTATTGCCCGTGTGTATGACAATGGGACGGTATATTATATGGATACACAAGGCAAGAAAATGCCTCTATCGAGCTCTTATTCAGCCCGTGTACCCCTACTTAAAGGCGAAAGCAATAAATATTGGGAAGACACCTATCGCCTAATGATGTTTATACAGAATGATATGTGGCTTAATGAAAACATCACTGAGGTAACGGTCAAAAACAATGGTGAATACCAATTCTTGATGCGTATTCCTCATTTCACTGTTGTTTTCGGACGTTTTGAAGACGAACAAATGAAGAAAGCTAACCTCAAAGCCTTCTACAAGCAGTTAGAAAAGATGAACCTCTTAAACGAATATAGTATTGTCAATTTAAAATACACTAACCAAGTAGTATGCAAAAGATAATTTGCAAATAAGCAAATAAAAAAACAGAGACTGTTCAATATGAACAGTCTCTGTTTTTTTATTGATTATGAGTTTGTTATTTATTAATTCTCTCAAGATACCATTTTACAGTCTTCCGTATACCTTCTTCAAACTGCAATGAAGGTTCCCAACCTAACTCATTCTTCAGTTTAGTAGCATCAATAGCATAACGCAAATCGTGACCAGCACGGTCAGTTACAAAGGTAATAAGCTTCTCTGAAGTACCTTCGGGTCTTCCTAATTGCTTATCAACTTCTTTAATAATCACTCTTACTAAGTCGATATTACGCCATTCGTTAAAGCCACCAATATTGTAAGTATCACCATCTTTCCCTTTATGAAAAATAACATCAATAGCACGAGCGTGGTCTTCTACAAATAACCAATCGCGAATATTCTCGCCCTTGCCGTAAATAGGTAAGGGCTTATTATCTACTATATTGTAAATACATACGGGAATAAGCTTCTCAGGATATTGATGAGAGCCATAATTGTTAGAACAATTAGAAATCACCACGGGTAGCTTATAAGTATTGTGGTAAGCCCTCACAAAGTGATCTGATGAGGCTTTAGAAGCTGAATACGGCGACTGAGGGTCGTATGGAGTCTGTTCTGTAAAAAGTGTGTTATCCATTTCTAATGCTCCATACACCTCGTCAGTAGAAACGTGATAGAAGCGTTTGCTCTGCATATTGTCTTTCCACACTTCGCGAGCCGCCTGCAAGAGGCTCAAAGTACCCATCACATTGGTTTTAGCAAATATGAAAGGGTCTTCTATACTCCTATCCACGTGACTTTCAGCAGCAAGGTGTATCACCCCATCAATATGATACTTCTTAAAAAGCTCCTTCATACGCTCGTAGTCGCAAATATCAGCCTCTATGAAAGTGTAATTAGGGGCATTGGCTACATCGGCAACGTTATCCAAGTTGCCTGCGTAAGTAAGTTTATCTAAGTTAAAAATGTGATAATCAGGGTATTTAGTTACAAATAACCTCACCACGTGCGAGCCGATGAAACCAGCTCCTCCTGTAATTAAGAGGTTTCTCTTCATTATTTATTTGTCATTTCAAAAACTAATTCACCCTCATTCAACAGCTCTTGATGCGAAATATACCATTGGTTATAAGCCTTTCCGTTAAAAGTAACAGACTTGATATATTTATTATCTTTAGATACGTTTTTAGCCACTATGGTAAAGGTCTTACCATTTGGTAAGTGCATCGTTACTTTATCAAATAGAGGTCGACCAAATTGGTATTCAGTAGAAGCAGGATTCATAGGGTATAAGCCCATTGCGCTCCAGATATACCAAGCTGACATCTGTCCGCAGTCTTCATTGCCACTAAGTCCGTTAGGGGTAGTGTTATACTGAGTTTGCAAGATGCGATCTACCCAATACTGTGTTTTCTTAGGTTGCCCTGCCTCATTGAACATATAAGCTATATGATGGCTCGGCTCATTGCCGTGCGCATATTGCCCTATGAGTCCTGAAATATCAGGAGAAGTGTTATCACCAGTGATTTCTGAACTTTCGGTAAAGAGTTTCTCTAAATGTGCTACAAAAGGCTCATTGCCACCAAATAGGCTGATAAGTCCTTTTACGTTATGAGGTACAAACCAACTGTGCTGCCAAGCATTACCTTCAGTATAATCAGTATTTTCGCGGTGGTCAGAACGTTTAGGGTCGAAAGGAGTGCGCCATTTGCCATCGGTGCTTTTACCACGCATAAAGCCTGTTTCTTTATCGAATAGGTGTGTGTAGGCTTCTGAACGCTTCAAGAAGAAATCAGCGTCTTCTGTCTTGCCCAATGCCTTAGCCATTTGTGCTACACACCAATCGTCATAAGCGTATTCAAGAGTTATAGTAACTGATTCGTCTACTCCTGCATTATAGGGAATATAACCGTATTTCTTGTAGGCTTTAAGTCCACGGTCATCTTGCATCATAGTGGTCTTCATTGCCTCATATGCCTTTTCAGCATCAAAGCCTTGTACGCCCTTTAGATAGGCTTCTGCAATTACCGCAACAGAATGGTAACCTGTCATTGTATTGGTTTCGTTGCCATAAAGCGTCCAAACAGGTAATACTTTATGCACCTGATAGTACGCCAGCATCGAGTTGATAATATCGGCTGTAACTTTGGGCTGCAAAAGCGTAAGCAGTGGATGCTCTGCACGGAAAGTATCCCAAAGAGATAAGGTAGAATAGGCAGTGCCCTCTGTACGGACTGTCTCATCGTTTTGTAATCTAAACCATCCATCCTTATCAGAGAAAGTAACAGGGGCTACTTGTGCGTGATAAAGAGCCGTATAGAATATCGTTTTGAGCGAATCTACTGGCGTTTCTACTACTATACTGCTAAGAGTCTTTTCCCATTGTTGTTGCGCAGCCTCTTTGGTCTTATCGAAGTTAAGTTCGTCATAGTACTCTAAGTTATCAAGTGCTCCGTCCTCACTCACTGATGATACTGCCACTTTCACCTCTAACTTCTCATCAGTATTATCAAAGAAGATTTGCCCTGAAGTAACGTCTTCTTTATGTTTTTGGTAGGTAATATCCTTTATAGGTTTAGAGAACTGAATAGCAAAGAACACTTTTTGGTTCTCAGCCCAGCCTGTACTATAACGATAACCTGTGATAATATTACCGTTGTTATTAGCATCTAACTTCTTATTTGATTTACTAAACGAGGTTTTAGTAGGGCTATCCCAGTTGATAGCATACCCTAAGTTGAGTATTACTGATTGTTCTGCTCCTTTTTCGAAAGTATAGCGATGCACAGCATAACGCTGAGCCGCTGTGAGCTCTACGTTCACTTTAGGATCTTCTAAATATACTTGGTAGTAACCTGGTTCTGCTTTTTCGTTCTTGTGGCTGTACTTTGATTTGTAAGGTACCATATCGCGAAACTCTTTTGCATTCACAGGGTATTGCTCTTTTCTGCCGTACTTCAGCTCGCTAAGGTCATACGTTTTATGAGTAGGCATTAGCAAAATATCGTTTAGGTCGCCAATACCTGTACCACTGAGGCTCAAATGACCAAAACCTACCACTAAACTATCAGAATAATGATAGCCTGAACACCAATCCCAGTGGCTAAGACCATTCACGGGGCTTACTTGTATCATACCGAAAGGGGTAGTTGCTCCAGGGTAAGTATGCCCGTGTCCGCCTGTACCAATAAATGGATCTACATAGCTAATCAAGGGTTTTTGAGGTGCTTCGGTCTCTTTTTCTGTCACTGTTTTAGACTGATGACAAGCCGACAAAAAGGCAGCTACCGCTACCAAAGAAATATGTTTTAACTTCATCATTATAACATTAACGGTTAATTAATGTGGCAAAGATACAAAATAATTGCTAACTAACAACCGACAATTGATAATTAATTACCTGAATAATTCTAAATGAGCATCGGCAAGGCGCGGCATAGCTCCGTGTTGCTGACATACATAAGCCGACACCTCAACCGCTAATTGATGCGATTGGGCAATACTACGACCATTGAGGTAAGAGGCTACAAAGGCAGCCGTGAACGAGTCGCCTGCACCTACCGTATCGGCAATGGTAACCTTTGGCGTGCCTAAGAACGATTTTTCATAAGGCGTAAATACGTAACTGCCTCGGGTGCCTTGCGTGAGGATAAGGAATTTAAGCTGGTATTTCTCTAACAGATGGCGGCAAATCTCTTCATCAGTACCCTTTAGTTCGAAGATTTCGGCTATCTTCACTATCTCTTCATCATTGATTTTGAGAGCGGAAGCCTTGTCGAGCGAATCGACTATAACCTCTTTGCTGAAGTATTTAAGGCGTAGATTGATGTCAAACACCTTCAGACTATCAGCAGGCATCAAGTCTAAAAACTTGTGAATGGTAGCCCTCGACACTACATTGCGTTGTGCTAATGAACCAAAACACACCGTAGTGGTATTCTTAGCCAAATTCTCGATGCGCGAAGAGAAAGGTATATTATCCCACGCTACGTTTTCGGTGATTTCATAAGAAGGCACCCCACGACCGTCTAACTGTACCTTTACAGTACCGGTAGGGAAGTCAGTTTTCTCGATAATGTAATTGAGTTCTTTCTCTTCGAGGGTCTTCAGTATTTCCTTACCAAGAAGGTCTTCTCCAATAGCACTTACGGCATAACCATTGAAGCCAAACTGAGAGGCGTGGTATGCAAAATTAGCGGGAGCACCGCCTAATACTTTTCTTTCGGGGAACACATCCCAAAGGATTTCGCCTAATCCTACTACTATATTTTTCATTTTATTCTATTTTAATTTATAAACGGCTATATCATTAAGGTTTAGCGTGCCTTTTTCGGTTTTAAAACAAAGCGTATTGTATACTTCGGAAGGGAATAAGGATTAAAGCCCCTGTAGCACAAATAGTTTTTATATTGTTTCTTTTCATACTCTTTTCTTATTAAAATACGGCACAAATGTAGCGTTTTATTTTGAATTCACAAAACAAAAACGGGCAATTTTTTAGGCAAAGGCTGCCTTATTATTAAAGGGAGAATTGGCATTTTCCTACAGAGGACTTTAATCATTAAAAGATTCTCAATGTTTTGCCATTTTTGTTGCGTTTTTCGCAATGGGTTTTCTTTTACTTAGCTACACTTAGTAACCACTTAGTGGCCTCTTAGTGTCCACTTAAGATATACTTAAAGAATCTGCAATGATTTTCTCAATTCGTTACGAATTATTCAATTCTTAGGAAGTTCACCTTTCTGAAGTATCTACACGAGCAAGTAATCATTGGCTAAAAACCATAAAAACTCTGCACAGTAAAAGGTTTAGTGTTTTTACTGTGCAAAGTTCTTCGGTATATTTGGGGTTAGCTTAACACTTAACTACCGTTCCCTCATCTAAATATACCAAGTATTTACCTTTTACCTGCCAACCAATGGTTTGCAGGTTTTGGGCATAGTACAATAGCTGTTGGTGGTATTGAGGGTTAGGCTGCCCTGTTTTGTAATCGATAAGGTAGGCTTCGCGAGTGGTAGGGTGATAGGCTATCCTATCAGGACGGAAGTATTTGCCCTTGCTGTCTACAAACTCGCGTTCGATGAAGTAATGGTACTCATCAGTAAAGAAGCCTGCTATCTGCGGCTCGCTTAGTAGGGTTTCTATTTGAGGCTTCAGCAGTTGGTGTTGCTCCTCGGTGAGGGTGCCCTCTTGCAGCGCCTCGCTTAGTACCGCCCCCAAGTCGGTAGCATAGGTCAGTTGCGAAAAGAGACTGTGTATGAGATTTCCTCTTTCGAGGGCTTGTTGTTGGTGGGTATCCCATAGCAGTGAGGCTCCTGTAGCTATCTTATAATGAGGGGCTGCCCAACCTTTCTGGAATAGCACATAGCTATCGGCACTTGTTTCTTCTTTCTTTTTAGCTAGTATAGGACTGCCATATTCATACTCAGTAATCTCCTCATTCCAATCTCCTTTATGTTTTAAAAAATCGAGGAGGAGCGTGCCGTAAGTGTTAATCTCTTTCTCAGGGAGCGAAGTGATAACGTAGAGAGACGACTCAGGACGGGTCATTGCCACGTATAGCACATTTATCTGGTCGAGGAGGTGCTGCTGGTACTGCTCGTTGAGAATAGTGGATGCCGCTCCATAGTTTTCAATATTCTTACTACTTTTTACTAATAGATAGTCAAAACCAGCAAAGTGCTCGGCTGACACAGGGTACCATATCATTTCGCCACGACTGTCGTCTAACTTACTGTCGGCAAAGGCGTAGATAATCACAGGGGCAGAGAGCCCTTTGCTCTTATGTACGGTCATCACGGTGATAGCGTTAAGACCTTCAGGTGAACTGATACTGAGCTTTTCTTTTTGGTCTTCCCAGAAGTCTAAGAAGTCGGCTAAGCCTCCTTTGCGGGCATTCTTGAAGTCGAAAATAAGGTCGATAAAGTGTGTAAGGTAGGCATCGGAAGTGCGTGCCACCTCGAAGCAGTTTACCGCTAATGTTACCCCTTCGTATAGTGAATATTGGTTAAACGTTTCTATAGAAAAACCAAAGTCGGCAAAGAAAGTACTTACAGGCTGGTATGCGTACTTGTTTAGGAAAGTATAAGGCTGCTCCGCACCCTTGCCTTTAGCACGAATAAAGGCAAAGAGCATCTTGGCCTTTAGGTCTTCGCTTTCGGGGTGGTAAAGCAACTGCAGTAGGGCTATAAGGAACTGCACTGAGGGTACGTTTTGCAATAACAAAGAATCGGGGGAAATGACTTTGCGATCTTTGCTTGATAAGAATGAGGCTACCGCAGCGCCCTCTTTATTAGTGCGCACTAATATAGTGATGTCTTTGTCATCAGCTCCTGCCTCATTGGCGTGCATTACTTTCTGTAGTATAGCCTCGCAATAACTCTTCTCGCGCGGGGTGAGGGTATCGTCTTTAGTTTCTTCTTCTCTCTCTTCCTCCTCCTCTTCTTGTGCCGTGTTGATAAACGAGATATTTACATAACCCTCTGCTAAAGTGGGTTTTGGATAGTTTTGGGCAGCTGCTTTATAGAGTTTTTGGTATTCTTCTATGGTGAAAAGCTCTGCTACAAAAGGGAAAAAAGCATTGTTGAAGTCTATAATTTGCTTTAAACTGCGGTAGTTTTCAGCCAAATTGACAGTATTGAGCGGAACTTTAAAAGGATTTTTTTTACCGCTATACAGACTCATAAACTGCTCTGCCTTGCCTCCTCGCCAGCGGTAGATAGACTGTTTGGCATCGCCTACTAATAGCACTGAACCGGTCTGGTGATTTACTTGGCTTTGCACTGCATTAAGGATAAGCGGTATAAAGTTCTGCCATTGTAGTACTGAGGTATCTTGAAACTCATCGATGAAGTAATGACGGAACTTCTCGCCTATACGCTCATAGATAAAAGGCGCTGGCTGAGTACTCAGCTCTGAAGAAATTACGCCATTGAACTCCCATATAGGCAAAATATTCTCTTCCTCTTTGATAAGGGTTATTTCTTTTTGGATACGATTTAGCAAAGCCAAAGGGGGAAGATACTTTAGGGCATTTTGCATAAAGTTGAGCGTACCAAAAGCATTCTGTATATCTTTGAAATAAGTAGCAATCTGAGGTTGTAGGCTATCGATAAGAGCAGTATCGAGGTTTTTAGCAGCTGTTTTGCCATACATAGGCTCTCCACCTAATAGGTCTTTTTGCCAACCACTGCCCCACGAGGGCTCTTTAGGACTTTGTTTAGTAAGGTTGTCAAAGAAATTGTATAGGTACCCTCCTTTAAAAGCTCCCTTATCTAAGCCGTGCCGGCCTAAGAGTTGCATAAAAGATTCTGCAGTGCTTTGTATAAGCTGTGCCGCTTGTTCTTTATACTCACTTAGGGACTTCTTTAAGGTAGCGAAATCGCTTAACTCTTTGTCTTTTAGCGATTGCAGCTGACTATAATGATTTTCGTTAGTGAGCATCTTGGCTATTTCGAGTAGCTCTTTAGAGGTATCCCAGTTCTTATCTTCGTCTATCTTTTCGTTAGAAAAAGCTATAAGCCACTGGGTGAGTTCCTTATCGCCCGCACCTGCTTGGCTCATTAGGTTGTCTACGGCGCGTTCTAAGAGGGTTTGACTGTCCAACTGCACTTCAAAGAAAGGATTAAGATGCAAATCGTGAGAGAAATGACGTATCAGCTGGTGATTGAAGCCGTCAATAGTGCTAATGTTGAAGGCAGCGTAGTTGTGCAATATATATTCTAATGTCTTTGCCGAACGGTCTTGCAGTGCTTTAGGAGTCAGATGCAGACTTTTGCACAGTTCGGTAAACATACTGTGGGGGGTATGCAGCATTGTGTCTTCGCTAAACTTACCCAATAACTCAATAATGCGGTTCTTCATCTCGAACACCGCCTTGTTAGTAAAGGTAATAGCGAGCAGTTGTCTAAATTGCTCTACATTGGGGGTGCTAAGTACGATTTGCAAATAAGCCTTCACGAGGCTATAGGTCTTGCCTGACCCTGCTGAAGCGTTGTAAATGGTGTAACTCATTTTTTATCCTGCAAATTCATCAAGCATATCTAAAGAAGGCACAAAGAAAAGTGTTCCTGTTTCGGCAGTGCTGAAATCTAATAAGCGGTCGTAATTACCTACGGGGTTGCCTACAAACATATTCGTAAGCATCTTTTCTACCGTGCTGAATGTATTGGCATAGCAGATAAAGTAAGTGCCCATTTGATGACTCACTGGGTCGTGGAAAGGCATATTATCTCTCACTACTTTTAGGTCATCGCCTACATTGGCAAGTGCCGAATGAGCATTTGTAGGTTTGGTATCCTCATCCATTTCTATATCCATTTCTTTGCTGCGACCTATTACTTTTTCTTGTTCGCTAACGGGTAACGCACGCCAAGCGTTCATATCGTGCACATATTTTTGCACAAATAAGTAGCTTCCGCCTTGGTAGTTAGGGTCTTCATCGCCCACTACAGCAAACTGTTCGCATTCTTCGCCTCGTGGATTTTCGGTGCCGTCTACAAAACCGATAATAGCACGCCCGTCCCAATACCTAAAACCTTGTACATTCACTATACCATCGGCTATAGGTTGCAGCACATCGCTGATAGCAGCTGCCATATCATAAGCTAAGCTAGGGTTATGCGCACGAATGTGAAAGTGCAAATCGCCTTCAGTAGCTACAGCTGTGTGTTTGCTACCTTTGATAGGCTGAAAATCCTTAAGCTCTTTGGGGAGCGGTTGGGGTAACCCTAAGGTAAGCCACGCCCTATGGCTAATGCCTATGGTTACACTCGCACGCGCTTCGGGGAAGCGGTCGGCTACAGAGTTGTTGAGGTTTCCTACCAAGCCACATACTTTTGAAAAAGTATCTTTTAGTTGTGTTTTGTCTGTATTTTTCTTAAATGCCCATACCAAAAAGACAGTATTGTTATTAGGCAAATCGGTTACATTCTGATAATTCATTATTTCTATTTTTATTTTTCAGTTATTAGTCGTTAGTCGTTAGAAAGCAACACTGTTCTAACGACTAACGACTAATCTACTAGCGACTAATTTACTAGCGACTAACTACTGCAGTTTGTCTGTTGATAGATTCTTGGTGAATCGCCTTAAATACCTGTATGATGAACTCTTCACTAAGTCCGTATTGTTCTCCTTCTAAGATTACCTTGCCGAGTATTTCGTGCCAGCGTTGATTCTGTAAGATAGCCACATTGTTGGCTTTCTTTAGAGCTCCAATCTCATCGGCAATATTCATACGTTTCTTAAGTAGGTCTAATAGCTGGTCGTCTATGATGTCGATATGAGAGCGTAGGGTGCTTAGTTTGCTAACGTAATCTTCTTGGTTAGTCGATACTTGCCTAATGCGCAAGTCGTTCATTATCTGCACTAAGCGCTCTGGAGTGATTTGCTGAGCAGCATCGCTCCACGCAGCATCGGGGGTGCAGTGAGTTTCAATCATCAGTCCATCGAAATTGAGGTCGAGGGCTGTTTGCGATACATCGAAGATAAGTTCGCGCTTACCGGTGATATGCGAAGGGTCGCAGATAATAGGCAGCAACGGAAATTTATTCTGCAACTCTATCACTAATTGCCATTCGGGTATGTTGCGGTATTTGGTCTTTTCGTAAGTAGAAAACCCACGATGTATCACCCCTAACTTCTCAACTCCGGCACGCTGTAGGCGCTCGATAGCCCCTATCCAAAGAGCAAGGTCGGGGTTTACTGGGTTTTTTATCAATACTATTTTATCCGTACCTTTCAGCTCATCAGCTATTTCTTGAATGATAAACGGACTAACGGTAGAGCGCGCCCCTATCCACAACAGGTCGATGTCGTGTTCTAAAGCAAGCTTTACGTGGTCTTTATTGGCTACTTCAGTTGCTATCTTAAGTCCTGTCTCTTCTTTTACACGTTGCAACCATTTCAGTCCCAAAGCTCCCACGCCCTCAAACATACCGGGGCGGGTACGAGGCTTCCAGATACCTGCACGGAAGAATGACACATCAGTATCCTTAAGACTATGTGCTATGTTGAGTACTTGCTCTTCCGTTTCGGCACTGCAAGGGCCTGCTATTACTACGGGGTGGTCGAGGGCTAAATCATCTAACCACTGACGGTTCTTTTGTGTTATGTCCATTATATTTAGTCGTTAGTTATTAGTCGTTAGTGGCTAGTTAATTGCCAAATCTTTTTAGGCGTAGGGCGTTGCCAATAACGCTTACAGAACTGAAGCTCATTGCTAAAGCCCCTAACATAGGCGATAATAGAATGCCAAAAACGGGATAGAGTGCGCCAGCAGCTACAGGTATACCTATAACGTTATAAACAAGGGCAAAGAAGAGGTTTTCGCGTATGTTCTTCACTACTGCCTTGCTCAGCTTTTTAGCCTTTACGATACCGTTAAGGTCGCCTTTTACTAAGGTAATAGGGGCGCTTTCGATAGCTATATCAGTGCCTGTACCCATAGCTATACCTACATCGGCTTGGGCTAAAGCAGGAGCATCGTTGATGCCATCGCCTGCCATTGCCACTACCTTGCCTTGTGCTTGTAGGCGTTTTACTTCTTCTTGTTTGTCTTGTGGCAACATACCTGCACGGTAGTCAGTGAGCCCTATTTGGCGGGCTATAGTAGCAGCGGTAAGCTCATTGTCGCCCGTAAGCATTATTATATGTACGCCTACTTGCTGCAATGCACGCAATGCCTGAGCGGTGGTATCCTTTAGCTTATCGGCTATCGCGACTGCTCCTATCACTTCGCGGTCGGTAGCCAACAGCGAAAGGGTATATCCTTCTGATTGACGCGCACGTAAGCTATGGCGAATCTCTTCGCTTATAGGGGCACCTATCTCTTCTATCAGTCGTTCGTTGCCAAAGTAGTACGACACTCCGGCGTGGTTAGCTCGTACCCCTTTCCCTGTTAAGGCTTCAAAATCGGTGAAGGGTAAGGGGGTAACTCCTTGTGATTGAGCGTAAGCACTAGTAGCTTTAGCTAAAGGGTGTTCGCTTTGCTGGTTGAGTCCGTAGAGCAAGGGTAACCATTCCTTTTCAGTAAGACTGCCAAAACTCATTAGTTTAGCTACCGTAGGCTTGCCCTCAGTTAGGGTGCCGGTCTTATCGATGACTAAAGTATCTACCTTGTTCATTTGCTCTAACGCTTCGGCATCTTTGATGAGGATACCGTTTTGAGCCCCCTTGCCTATCCCTACCATTACCGACATAGGGGTGGCTAAGCCTAAGGCACAAGGGCAAGCGATAATAAGCACGGCAATAGCGTTGAGCAGCGCATATACATAAGCATTCTCGCCGCCGAAAACTACCCATACCACAAAGGTAAGTACTGCAATAGCGATGACTATAGGCACAAAATAAGCAGCTATCTTATCGGCTAACTTCTGTATGGGGGCACGGCTCTGGCTCGCCTCTTGCACGCGCGCTACTATCTGTGCAAGTAGCGTGTCGGCTCCGACCTTCTCAGCACGCATTACAAACGACTGTGTGCCGTTGAGGGTACCTGCCGATACGCGGTTGCCCTCTTGCTTTTCTACCGGTATGGCTTCACCGGTAATCATACTCTCGTCTACAGTAGCATAACCCTCGGTCAACACACCATCTACGGGGAGCTTTTCGCCTGGTTTCACTCTTAGCAGGTCGCCTATATGAACCTCTTCAATAGGGACTTCTATCTCGTTGCCTTCTACTATCTTAATAGCTTTGCGAGGGGCTAAATCTAACAACAATCTGATAGCGGCTTGGGTGCGTGTGTGGGCATTAGCTTCGAGTACTTGCCCCAATAGCACCAAGGTTAAGATGACAGTAGCCGCCTCGAAGTAGAGATGCACGCTGCCGTGCGCTTTAAAGGCATCGGGGAAGAGGTTAGGGAAAAAGAGTCCTACCACACTAAAGCCCCACGCTACGCCTGCCCCTATACCGATAAGGGTGAACATATTGAAGTGCAGTGTTTTAAGGCTGCGCCACGCCCGCACAAACAGAAAGCCGCAGAAGTAGAACACTACTGGCAGCGAAAGGACAAACTGCACCCAGTTCCAGGCACTGAGGGGCATTAGTTTGTAAAGCGGATTATTGTGCCACATACCGCTCATCGCTATCACAAAGATAGGCAGCGTAAAGGCAATAGCCCCCCAGAGCTTGCGCTGTAGGTTATCGTCTTTAGGAGCTTCTAAGCTCACCAAATCCATACCGCAAACGGGACAAGCGCCAGGGTGGTCGTAAGTTTTATTGCCCTCGCAACGCATAGGGCAGTAATACACCACCTTAGCGTGAGGGTCTGTCGGTTTTATAGAGGGGGGAGTCGTCGGCTTATGCTGGTGCGCTTTGTCATCGCTCTCGCCTTCTTCGCCTTCTGCTGCAAGGCTGTAATGAGTGCCTTCTAAGGCTTTTTGTAAGGTTTGCAAGGGCACCTCAGCAGTGCTTTCTATCCTTGCTGTAGCCGAAGCCAAATCTACTTGTACCGCTGTAACGCCTGCCACTGCCGAAAGCCTATCGCTAACAGTAGTAACACAGCCCATACAGCCCATTCCTTTTACTTTATAAGAGGTTGTCATAATATATTATTGAATTATTTAGAGCGACAAAGGTACAAAATAAATTTGAATTATAAAGTAGTAATTTTTTACGGGGTGAAGTTATGAAGTATCTTTTTAAGCTCTTCTTTGCCTGTGCGCCCCTCATACTGCGCTATGGCTCTATTCCACCACGCACTATTAGGGTGGGGTACGCTCTTGGCTTTGCTAAGTAAGGCAGTAGCCCCTTGTGCTTGGGCAACTCGCACAAACGACTCGTAGGCTTTTTTGCTGACGAAAACAATAAGAGCGGGCTGTAGCTGTTTTTCTAAAGCTGCTAATTGCTGAAAGCTACGCACCTCCTCGTCCCAGCTGTTTATGATGATACTCTCGCCACACACCTCAGCCGGACGCAAAAAGTAATTGCCAAAAGCTATGTATTCTAATGCCTGCGGATAATCTCCTTTAGCAAACACCTCGCCATACACCTTGCCTATATTGCGGTAAATGTTATGAGCAGGGTTTTTATAGTTACTTTCTATCACATCGTGGCGTATAATAGCCGCCGTATTGAGCCACGCCAACGCCTCAGCACTAAAATCATAGCTTGCCGTACTACGTTCATACCACTCCTGCCCTACCTTATGATTATACACGGCAGGTAAATAATGACTCTCCCCTAAGAAAAGTACTTTTAAGGGAGCTTGGGAGTAGTTTTTTCCAATAAAGGGAGTGAGTTCGGGGTGTAAGTTATAAATTATCATCTTTAGGATAAAAAGAATTTGCTAAACGTTCGTATCTCCAGCTCAAAAAAGCTATTCTAATTCTTACAAAAAGATATATGTATAAGGGAATAAAATAACCCAATCCTCCAATCCAACCAATAATAGTTCTATTTTTAGGTATACTATAATCTATAAATGAGCCTGAAATATAGTATCCTAATAAAAATAAAAATCCCCATCCAAAAACAGTACTTATAAAAATTGTAAACCAATTATCAATAGAAAGCAAGTCTAAAACAGTTTGATTTTTATAAGTAGCAACTTCGCTGCGATACCTATGTATCAACTCAGGAATAATATCAGACTCACCTATAAGTTTCCTATTTCTTTTAAACTTTTTAAAAAGTAAATAAAGTGTTTCCATTAAGTCTTCATATTTTTGTTGTATACGACTACTCCCAAATAAGAAATTCCATACTTTTTGAATAAAATTACCGTCAAACTTACTTACTATTTTAGTTGCAACTAAATACTGATTTATCTCCATAGAAATCCCCCTTTCCTGAAGAAGTTCTTGAGCAGCAGTAACTATATTTTCTGTTGCTTGTATGAGAACTTCCTTACCCGCAGCAGAATGATCTTCAATCATATAATCTAATTTAGCTTGCAAAAAGAATATATAATTATGAATCATCAATTGAGCTCTTTCTCTTACAACTCCTCTTTGTTCTTTAGTGGTAGCTCTTATAGATTTTCGCAAATTAGAAAAAAGTAAATCAAAAGAACTATCTACTAATTTAGGAGATTGAATATATTGAATCACTTGTAACTGAGCATTCAAAGCACTTATTAAAGATGCTGAAGCTCCTTGTTTTAAAGTTCTTAGTGCATTTTCAAACTCTTCTATAGTGGTAATTTGTATAGTATTTTTTTGTAAAGAGTTCTCTTGTTTTTGTAATTGGTACGACATTTTTTATTCTTTAGATGTTAAAAAATCCTTTTCGTTGGGCTACCATTTCCTTGATACCCTTAATATCAGGATATTGAGTATATTCATTGATATACAGCCAATTGAGTTGCTCATAGATTTCCTGCTTAACCTCAGCTTTTATAATAATCTTGTAAGCATTACTTGTAAAGTAATCTTCATTTCGCAAATCTACTTTATCCATCCCGTGAATAGTAAAAACACCTCTTTGGTGTTGCATTCTCCTATTGGTAAAATTAGAGACAAGGGCAAAAGGTTCTTGTATGTCTTTTTTAGTAATCCTAAAACCATACTTATCATACACAAATTTCTTAATATAACCAAAATCCTTATATGTTGACAATAAGGCTCTTGCTAAAAGATAAGCATCTTGTATTTTAGGATGAGAGCGGTAGTTTCTACAGTTATTATCTAAAATTTGCTTATTAAAAATCCAAGGATTTAGAACATACACTACAGCATCAGTCCCTTTATCAGCTATTTCATCTTTTTTTACATCTATATCTATTTTAACACATTTAGGTTCAACTTCTGATTGTAATTCTATTAAAACTCTCTTAAGAGTAGATTTATTTCTTGAAGATTCAACAGCAAAGTACAATGACGACAGTGGAGATAAAGACCAATCTAACAAACGAGTAGGCACTTCATAATGTTGCATATCGGTCAGCAGGCTTAGTCTATCATTATCTAAGTCGTAGTTAAATGAATGTAAAGGGCCATAATGATAAAAATCTAAAACAAGTTCTTTTTCATTATATTTATTTTCTCTTAATACTGTAGGTGTCAAAACCCAAGATTCATTTGCTTGCCCTCTAAAAAACAAATGTTTTTTACAGTCATTTTGTTTTTCTCTTTCATATATTTCTTTGATACAAGATATATATCCTTCAAGAGAATAATATGTATTCTCATCCAACTTTTTAGAAGAACTATTTTTTGTATTCTCTATGATAAATTCACCTTTGAATTTTAGTTTTTTTTCCAAGTCACTCATCTTATTAGTTTTTTTGAAAGAAATATTTTTTCACACTTGTTTTTCTAATTCAATAGCACGTGTTTCAGTGATACCTAACAAATTTGCTAAGCGATTAAGAATACGGCGCTCGCGGTCAGAAACTACTCCTCCTGTTGCAACAAAGGCTTTAAACTTTTCAATGTATTCTTTTTCTTCTTTAGTTAGGTCTCCTTTGTTTAATATTATTATTTCTAATTGTTGAGCTCTTTCAGGAGAAATATTTAACACTTTAAGCATTCCATCAAGCATTTTCCTCTCTTGCTCATCTATTTGCCCATCATCTTCAAGCATAAACTTAATTTCCTCAATGTACTTTTGTTCATTAGGAGTGAAAGATAGCATTGCATTAATGACTTCCTGTTCTAATATTTGCGCACGTTCTACTGAAATATTTAAGGTTTTTTGCATTTCTTCAAGCATTCTTCGTTCCTGACCATCAATAACTGAATCGTCTTCCAGCATAAATTTCACTTCTTCCATATATTGTTTTTCCTTTTCAGTAGATGTTTCTATATGCTCCGCTATTTGTTGAGCAGAATTGGTATTTGTTGGAGAGGACTGATTACCAAATTCTTCTATAGGTTTAAAAGTAACATTGATACGCCATTCGATCTCTTGATTGCTTTCTATATTGGTTTCTTTTTCCTGCTTTTGTCCCCCTTTTAATGAAGCAAACAAGATTTTGAGTTCTCCATTAATATCAGACATTTCAGAATTAGAAAGTATTTTATGGTCAGTAGATGACATATACTCACTATGTTTAAGCATATTACCTTCTAAACGCTGCCTTACTAAACGCTGCCAACCTATTTCGTGAGGAAACCATATTAGATTATCAGGAACAAAAGGTTGTTTTATTGGGTTAAATTGTTGCTCACGCCCTATTTTCAGCATATTTTTTACGTAATCTCTTGTTCTTTGACTTTTAGTTTCATCTATTTTCCCTGAATAAAGTTTAATATTAGCTTCAGCATTTATCTGACTACTATTATGAGTATTGGCATCACTACTTTCTCCTTTAGTGTTTTCTATAGAAATAGAGGTAGCTCCTAAACACTGTAATAAATAGCAGTACTCATTGATACGATCAGTAAGAAGTTCATAATCATACTCTTCTATAGGTAAATAGTTATCTGTTTTATAAGGGTGACATACATAAGTATGATCTTGCTTGGGATGTGTTATAGGGAAGTTTACCGCTGGTAAATTATTCATTTGCAATAGAGTAATATGGTCTGACTTAAAAAGTTTTTCAGTTCTTGAAATAGTTATAACCTTACGATCATTATAATCTATTTCTGCAAATTTTGAAAGGAAAGAATTGTAAGCATCTTTCTTATCTTTTTCAAAATAAGAAATTGCACTACTATCCGGAATATCACTCTTTTCTTCCAAATGTTTTAACTTATCATAGCGATAAGCAGCATTATACAATTCTCCTTTCTTCTTATATATTTCAGCTTCTGTAAGAGTATAAAAACCTAAAAAAGCATTGTAATTTTCTTCTTTCTCATTTGTTTTATCAAACAAAACTTTAAACTCATCAAACAACCTATAAGCCTCAAAAGTATAATCTAATTGCAAGAGACTTATTATTTTGTAGTAGTAATATACCCAAAAGAATACTTCTTCTTTTACTTCTTCTATCCTATTGAGTAACTTTTGATATTCCCCTTCATCTTTTAGTTTTTTCAACTCTTCTCCTAAGGCTCTAAAGTATTCATCACTTTTTGCTGAAAGGATTTGATATTCTGATAAAATTTTACTTAATAAATCAATTATACTAACATCATTGTAAAAGGCTATATCATAAGCAAAATATATAGCTGGAACATTAACATACGAATTATCTCCAACTGAATGAAATACAACACAGTGAGGTTTATTAAAAACAGTAAAAACAGGGTCATTGCCAATAAAATATGCATTAGGAACATTAATTTCAGTTTCTATATCTAATGATTTTACAAAAGTTATAGCTTCAATTTCTTGCCAAGTAATAGCTAACATTCCATCTTTTTCCTTATCCCAGCCATCAGTTTGAATAATACCTGCAAAACTAATTCCTTCCTCTCTGATACAAGCAGAGAAGTAATACTCCCTATCTGCTGTAAAAAAATCTCCTCTCTTCAATGTTGTACTATAAAACAAAATATAAATAGGTTCATTCTTATCTATATTGTGCCAAGCACGAATTTTAGCTTCTTCTGTTTTAGATAGAACATTTCCTTTACCATCTTTTAAAGTTCCATCTAAATTGGTAAAAATTTTTTGCCTATTACCAATTTCAACTTTATTAATTCCAAACTCCTCTATAGCCTGCCTAATTACTTCTTCCATAGTTTAAATATTTTAAAAAATTATTACTTTACCCAATTTTCTCCACTCTTAACGCTGTTCTTAAAATGCCATAGCTTTTACTAACATCTATGCCATAGATGCGTTGGAAAGCAGCTATTACCTCACGACCGCCATTTACTGATACGGGGTTAGTGGTGGTTTGGGTAGGTATGTCTACATACATTCCTGGTTCTAAACGCAAGCCATTGCTGGCTACGGTACGGGTTACGGTTACTCGATATAATGCCATAAAATCTAATAATTAATTGTTGATAATACGTTTTTGTTATTTCACGCTGCAAAATTACACTCTCACTCTGCCAAAAAGTGACAGTAGTAAGAAAAAAAAAATTACAATTTCTTTTTATATCGTTCTATAGTGCTTTTTATAGACTCTATATCCCTTTTTACAGCTTCTATCCTTTTATCATAATTAGCCCCCTCCATTACTTTCGACTTGCGGTAACTTTCTTTAGACATAGGCGTTGAAGCTATTTTTACAGCCTTAGATAAAGCTTCCATTCTTCTCTTTTTCTCCTCTTTAATTTTTTGAATTTGAGTACGCAATGTAATAATTCTCGCTCTACAATTAGCTATTTGTTGTTTGTATCCATCTGTTATTGACATATGTTGTAAAATTTAATATTATTTGTTATTTCTGCTGCAAAATTATACTCTCACTCTGCCAAATAATGACAGTAATAAAAACTTTTTTCTTTCCAGGGGACAAATATAAAAACCATCTTAATATTCTCCTAATAAAATCACAATTTTAACATAAAGACAATTCATTTATTAGCAAATAAAAAAGCGCGGCACATTCCTATTTGCTGATACTCGAAGCCCGACCAAAGGCTTACACCAAATGCAAAAGGAATGCCCACGCTTATAACGCAGGCATTTCCACTTCATTTCCCTTTGGTGTTCAAAAAAAATTGGTCGTATTTTCGAGTATGCGGAAAATGTAAAGCGAAACGCGATATCTAATTTTTTAAGTGTCTTTTGTTCTTATACTTTCTTTTGTAATAATGAGGCAAAAATAACACTTTTTTTATAAATACCAAACGTTGCTTATTTTTTCACGTGTGCCACACGGGCTTATCCTTCGCTTAAGGTTCGCTTATCCTTCGCTTATCCTATACTTTAGTTATACATTTCTAAGGCTTGTTTTAGTCTCATCATTATATGCTGTCGATACCACTCAGGCGAAAGCACTTGAGCACGATTGCCCAACGATAAGAGTTTTTGGTCAAAATCGTAAGAGGGCGTTAATCTAAGGCGTATCACTAACTCTTCGGCATTATCCTTTATAACCTCTTGTGTAGGGTGCAGAGGATATACTTTGGCATAATTGCCCTGATGACGGTCAAAACGCAATACTACCTCTTCAGGGGCATCGGGAAGAGCTATTACACCATAAGCATTCTTAAAATGCTTCTCTACATCGAATGGCGTAGGGGTAAATGTCTTTTTTAGAATATCCAAGTTGCTAATGCGGTCGAGAGCAAAAACCCTTATAGCCGTTTCTTCGGTATTATTAACCACATCGCGTGCTAACAAATACCAATGATAATCGAACTCTTTTAGGGCATAGGGCTGCACTGTATGTGGGCTACGAGTATCTTCGCGAAACTTGTGATAAGTGAAGTGCAGCTGGTGGTGGTTCTCAATAGCATAAATAAGTCCGTGCAGGTGATTCAGACCGCGTGTAGGACGTTTTTCAAAGTGTATAAACTGACGGTTGTAGGAGTTTTGCCGCAAGGCTTCCATTAGCCAATCGTGCTCCATCATTTGTGTTTGATACTCATCTACATCTTCCCAATTAATAGAATAAATATTATTAGAACGTTCGTAATTGAGTCGTATATTTCTCTCTCTTAGGAGATCTTTTTTATCGCGCTCAAAGGTGCGTTCCTTGTAGTCAAAAGGAATATCTTTATCTTCAAAACGGCGTTCTATATAATCTTTAATTTCGGAAAAAGAGGCGCCATTCTCCTCTCTGTTTTTAAGAAGTTCTAATAGGTATTGAAAACGGAGATTTTTGTAATTTGCCATAATGTTAATGTATTAAGTTATTGATGCGACAATAGGTATAAACAAAAATAATTTATAATGATTGTTGAAATTCGGTTTGGTATTTATTGAAAATTTGAAAATAACGTTTCATATTCTCAAGTTCCCACCATTTAGATAAACTTACAGGACGGGTATCAAGATTGTATATTTTTGCATTGGGGATAGAAAGCAAAAAAGGCGAATGTGTTGCAATAATAAACTGTGTATTAAAAGCACGTGCTGAAAGCTCAATGAACTCTACTAATTTGAGTTGCGTTTCGCACGACATACTGTTCTCAGGTTCGTCTAATAAGTACAACCCTGGGTCGGCTATCTGCTCGATAAGGTACATCAACCCTGTTTCGCCATTAGAAAATGAAGGTTCTACTTCGCCTATTGTTTTTTTGAGGTATTGGGTATAGCTACTTTCCCGCATAGTGTAAAAATGATTAAATTCTTCGACACTTCTCCTATCTTCCAAATTGATAGACTTAAGCATAATACAATCTCTTTTTTGCTTCGTCTTTTCTTCAATAAGCATCTCGCTCTTAAAGCGCTTTTGTTCGTCTTTAAGGCGTCTTTCTATCATTTTCTTAAACACATCATCGCTGGTAATCACCTTGCTGATTTCGGCAATATCGTATTTGTGATTGCGCTTTCCCAAGAAGTCAAACTCTTCACCTGTATAGTGCAAATCAGTTTTGAAAGAACACATTTTTACGTATTTCTCCATTAAATAAGATGAATTATAAGGAGCCTCTCTTGAAATATGCAATTTGTTTGAAATTACATTTAAAATTGTAGACTTACCCGAACCATTACCCCCATAGAGAATAGTAATAGGTTCAAAATCTAAGCAGGTAAGGCGATGGGCTAAAAGGCTAAACGGATAAACTTTTTCAGCAATGTAATTAAGGGCTGGCTCTATAGGACGTCTATCTTCTTCACTATAGAAAAACCTCTGTAGTTCATCTTCTTCTTCTTCTACTGAAGGGAAATAAAAAGTTTCTAAGTATACCATTTTTTATTAGTTTTTTGGTTTCACGGTGCAAAGGTAGGGTGTTACTCTGACAAATAGTGTCATAGAGAAAAAGATTTTCAAAACAAATATTCCCTATTCAATTTTATTTCATTATTTTTGCCTTGTAAATCAGCAATTAATATGAAGTATATCCTTAGCTTTATGGCTCTTTGGTTGGTGGCGTGTCAGCCGGCTAACCCTTATGAGGACAAAACTCTTGCTTTAGTGCCTCTGAAAACTTTCCCCCTACCCAAAATTAGCGTGCGTGCTATGCAGTTGCTCTCCGATAAAAACGTAGCTTTTGCGGGTTCTGACGCTTCTTTTGGCTTTATCAATACTCAAAACCATACTATCGCCCTCTCTGACCTCAAAAACAAAGGGGTTATCTCTGACTTTCGTTCGGTAGCCGCTACCTCCGACCGCTTTTTTATGCTTTCTATAGGCACTCCTGCCCTACTCTATAGGGCTGAGCCCAATGGTATGACAGAGGTATTTCGCGATGACCACCCTTTGGCTTTCTACGATAGTATGCACTTCCTCAACGACCAGTTTGGCTTAGCAGTAGGCGACCCTATAGACAGCCGTATGCAGGTGCTCGTTACCCACAACGGTGGTAAAACGTGGGCAAAACGCACTTGGTCGCAAACTCCTAAACTGGCAGAGGGCGAGGCTATTTTTGCTGCCAGCAATTCGGCTATTACCTATATCGACAAAAAGCTATGGGTAGTAACAGGGGGCAGTGCGAGTCGTATTTTTTCTTCTGAAGACCAAGCGCATAGCTGGACAGAGGTAGCCCTACCTTTAGCACAAGGGGCTCCTACTAAAGGGGCTTTTAGTGTGGCTTTTTACGACTCTAAACACGGTATAGTGATGGGGGGCAACTACGAGCAACCCGCTGACCGCAATGGCACTGAGGCTATTACTGATGACGGTGGTAAAACGTGGCAACCGCTGACCGCTGATAGTTCTTTTGGCTATGTTAGCTGTGTGAAGTACGTACCTAATAGCAAAGGCTATGCCTTAGTAGCTTGCTCGCCTAATGGTCTTTATTACTCTACCGACCGAGGCTATCATTGGCAACGCCTCAGCGCTGAGGTCTATCACGCTCTTTTATTTATCGATGAGCAAACCCTTATCGCCTCTGGCGACGAGAAGATTAGTATTTTTAGAGTAGTTAGTCGCTGTGATTAGTCGTTAGTGATTAGTCGCTAGTCGTTAGAATAGATTATAAAAAAGCGTCTGCCTAAGAGAAAGTTCTTTTAGGCAGACGCTTTTTTTTATAATTGACTAATTTGCTAATCGGCTAATTATTATGTTGTGAGCATTGGTTATAAAGTTCGCGCCAAGCGGCTCCTCTTTTCTTCATTACATTTTCGAGGTATTCCTTCCACACGAGTTTGTCTTTATCTTCATCTTTTACGATAGCTCCTTGCAAGCCCGATGCCAAATCTTCATCGGTAACCACTCCCGTACCAAAGCTACCTGCTAGCGCCATACTATTGGTGATGAGCGAAATAGCTTCGGCAGTAGAAATAACTCCACTAGGCGATTTTAGCTTTTGCTTCTCATCTAGGGTAGCCCCTTTGCGCAATTCGCGGAAGATGGTTACAATCTTCTCTATTGCCTCGGCTGACGGCTGTTGCGCCTTTAGCTTGTAGTTATTAGAGATTTCGGCTACCCGCTTGGTTACTATCGACACTTCGGTTTCGAGAGTCGCTGGGGCAGGCAATACTATAATATTAAAACGCCTTTTGAGAGCAGACGACATATCATTTACACCACGGTCGCGAGTATTGGCTGTGGCGATGATTGAAAAACCGCGCTGGGCAGGTAGTTCTTGGCTAAGCTCTGGTATAGCAATAGTCTTTTCAGAAAGAATAGAGATAAGCGCATCTTGCACCTCAGAGGCACAACGCGAAATCTCCTCAAAACGCGCTACCGAACCCGTCTCCATTGCCCTATAGATAGGCGATTTGAGCAGTGCCTCATTAGAGGGACCATTAGCCAATAGCATAGCGTAGTTCCACGAATAGCGTATATGCTCTTCGCTTGTACCCGCAGTACCCTGAATCACCTTGCCTGAATCGCCACTGATAGCGGCTGTTAGGTTTTCTGACAACCACGATTTAGCGGTACCAGGTTCACCAATAAGCAATAGCGAACGATCGGTTAGCAGGGTAGCGATAGCAATCTCTACCAAGCGGTTATGCCCTATATATTTGGGCGTTATAGTTACTCCGCTAGCAGTACCACCAGTTACAAACTTAAGCACCGCCTTAGGCGATAGCTGCCACCCTATGGGTTTTTCTTCTTTTTTGTCTTCTTCCTTAAGGGCTTCTAACTCATTAGCATAGAGTTTTTCTGCCGGAAGGCGTAATACATTTGACATAGTTTTTTGATTTGACAAAATTAATCAGCAAAGGCGTGTTTGTAGCCTTTTTGCTTGTTCCACGCGCCACGGGTGAAGTCTGGGATTTGTACAGGAGCACTGCCATTCTCTAACGATAACTTAGAAAGAGGCGATAAACAGCACCATTCTGCAAGGTCATACACGTCCATATCGAGTGGTAAACCATTGCGCAAGCAGTAGATAAGACGGTAGTCCATTATAAAGTCCATACCTCCGTGTCCGCCTACTTCTTTAGCTTTAGCCTCTAACTCTTTAAGAATGCGTGGTTTGTATTTTTCCATTAAGGCTTTTTTAGCACTATCAGGCATAAAGCTGTGTGCTGATAGGTTTTCGTGGTCAGGCACTATGTCCTTATCTACATTTTCAGGTTGTAGCAAATAGCCTGATATAGGATATTTATTAGCAAAACCTTTAGTACCCGTAAGTTGGTACATACGAGAGTAAGGGCGTGGGGTTACCACATCGTGCTGTATCTGTATAGTTTTACCTTTTTCGGTCTTAATCATTGTGATAGTAAGGTCGCCGTTTTGGAAATCAGCACCGTCTTTGCCTGTTACGCGTTTCATCACTTCTCTGCCACGGAAAGGGTCGGTATCAAACGATACTAAGTAGTTCATCTTATCGCCGCGGTGAATGTTAAGCGCTTGGCATACAGGGCCTATACCGTGAGTAGGATATACATCGCCACGGTTTTTGAAGTTGTAGTCTAAACGCCAATTATTCCAATAGTAAGACCAAAACTCATCGAGGTTATGAATGTAAGAACCTTCACCGTGAATCACCTCACCCAATAATCCTTGTTGCGCCATATTGAGGGTAGTAATTTCGAAATAGTCATACACACAGTTTTCGAGCATCATACAGTGCAAGCGTGTTTTTTCGCTCATATCGATAAGCGCCCAAATCTCTTTCATATCAAGAGCGGCAGGCACTTCTATAGCTACGTGTTTACCGTGCTGCATAGCGTAGAGCGCCATTGGGGTGTGGTGCTTCCAGTCGGTTACGATATACACAAGGTCGATGTCTTTGCGCTCGCAAAGTTCTTTCCAAGCGTCTTCGCTACCAGTGTACTGAGGCACGCGTTTTAGTCCCGCCTTATCAAGCACTTTTTGGGCTTTTTCTACCATCTCTGGACGTATGTCGCAAAGAGCAGCGATTTTAGCCCCCGGCACGTGTATGTAACGCTCTACCGCGCTATGTCCGCGCATACCCAAGCCTATGATACCCACTCGCACGGTGTCGAGCTTAGGGGTTACAAGGTTGAGCACATCGGTCTGACCTTTAGCGCGTTTAGGCACTTTTACTTTAATAGTTTTGTTGTACTTAGTTTTAGTTGATTTTTGCTGAGCACTAACAGCTGTAAAGCTGAAAGACAATACGATGCTAAAAAGCATCCATAACATTTTTCTCATCATAGTTTATGATATTTTAGAGGTTAATTATCTGCCCGCAAAGGTAATCTTTTTTTCATTAGCAACCAAAAAAAAATTGCTAATTTGTCGATTAGTAAATTTGTCAATTAGTAGATTAGCAAAATCTTCTGTTTTATGTATGCTGGTTAGATGTTTATCGTTCGGTTATCCTTCGGTCATCATTCGGTTATCCTTCGGTCATCTTATAGCTAAAGTAATGGGAGGGCTGGGAGGGCTGGGAGGGCTGGGAAAATTAGCAAATTAGAAAATTAGCAGATTAGCAAATTGACTAATTGGCAAATTGACAAATTATCACTATCTTTGCCGAATGAAACACATTACACAAAAATTAGCTGAGCGCGCTGCTCATAACGCTCTGCGTAGCCTACAGCAGCGCCACTTTTCTATTGATTTCTACTCTAACGACTATATAGGTTTTAGCACTGATACTGCTATCAGTCGCCGTATGCAGGCACTGGCAAATAGCGACCTCGCTCACGGTTCTACGGGCTCGCGTTTGCTGTCGGGCAATCTGCCTATTTTTGCCGAAACCGAACGGTATATCTCTGATTTTCACCACGCTGAAGCCGCCCTTCTGTACAACTCTGGCTACGATGCCAATGTAGGTTTCTTCTCTTGCATAGTAGGGCGCGGCGATGTGATACTATACGACAGCTATAGTCACGCTTCTATTCGCGACGGCATCTCGCTGAGCTTAGCTAACGCTTATAAGTTCAAACACAACGATTTAGAAGACCTCGAAAAGTTGCTCAAAAAATTCGCTACCGACCAACGCACGGTGCTTATCGCTACCGAAACGGTCTTTTCGATGGACGGCGACAGTCCGGATTTGCGGCGTTTGGTAGCCTTAGCCAAAAAGTACGGGGCTTATGTGGCGGTAGACGAGGCGCACGCCATAGGGGTATTTGGCACAAACGGCAGCGGACTTATACAGGCTTTGGGGTTAGAGAACGATATTTTTGCGCGCATCGTTACTTTTGGCAAAGGGTTGGGCGCGCACGGAGCTGCTGTGGTAGCGTCGGCAGAGGTGGTGCAGTACTTGGTGAACTTCTCGCGCTCGTTTATCTACACTACCGCTATGAGTCCGCACAGTGTTGCCACCATACGCGCGGGCTATGAACAGCTATCGCAAACAGAGGCAATCAGTCAGCTTCACCATAACATTGCTTATTTCAAAACACAAATAGCCCAACACCAACTACAAGGGTTTATCGCTTCGGATTCGGCTATACAGGCAATGGTAGTCCCTGGTAATGAGCGTGTAAAAGCCCTTGCTGCCCAGCTACAAGCGCAGGGTGTAGGCGTGCTGCCTATCTTAGCCCCTACCGTACCAGCCGGAGAAGAGCGCCTACGCATCTGTCTGCACAGTTTTAACACCGAAGAAGAGATTAAAAAATTAGTAAATTTGCTAACGGACAAATTTGCTAATTGACAAATTATTCGTACCTTTGCCGCTGTCTAAAAAAAACTCATTACTACGAAAAAATTAAGAAAAATATTAGTCCGTGGACTCTTAGGGCTGCTCCTGCTATTGCTATTAGTAGGAGGGGCTTTATCGCTGCCCATAGTGCAGACCTACATAGCCCAAAAAGCAGTAGCTTACCTTAATAAAGACTTCGATATAGACCTAAATATCAGCAAGATACACCTGAAGATAAACGGACAGGTAGCCCTGAAAGAGGTGCTAATACGCGACCATAAGCAAGATTCGCTTATCTATGCCGAGCGCCTCAACACTTCTATCTTAAACTTCAAACAGCTTATTGATGGTAACCTCTACTTTGGCGATATAGAGGCTGAGAACTTGCTTTTCAATATGAAAACCCACAAGGGCGATACCCTTTCGAACCTTGATGTTTTCGTTAATAAGTTCGATTCGGGCGAACCCAGTTCGGGCAAGTTTATAATGAAAGCCAAGTCGATTGAACTTGTCGATAGCCGTTGCTACATCAGCGATGAGAACAATGCTGACCCCTCGCTGCTGAAGATAGACCACCTAAATGCCACTGTTACTGACTTTCTGATACGCGGTAGCAACATATCGCTGTCGCTGCCTTCTTCAAACTTTGTGTACAATCGGCAGCTAAAGGTAGACAATATGGTTACCCCTTACTTTGCTTATACCGATACGGTGATGCAAGCCGACAAGCTACAGCTACAGCTCTCCCCCAACACTGACCTCTATGCTGACCTGAAAATGTACCCCCACAAAGGCAGTTATGGCGACTTTGTGAACAAGGTAGTCTTTGACGCTCAGGTGCATAAAGGGACTATCAACACTACCCACCTCAACACATTCTACAATGGGTTTTCGCCTAATCGCATTATCGCCCTTAAAGAGGTAGCAATGAAAGGCACTCTAAACGATTTTACCCTTCCGAAGGGCGAGATAAGTTACCAAAACACCCTTATCAGGGGTGAATTGAGCTTTCAGAACCTGCTTGCCGACAATCGCAATATTATAGTGATAGGCAAAGAGGTGTATGCTGAGACTATTTACAACGATTTGGCATACTTGATGCCTACCGTTTTAGGCGAGAATATCCCTGCGGAACTTCAGAAGCTGGGTATGTGTTCGCTTACAGGTGATTTCGCTTATAAAACCACCTCGTTACTCACCAACTTACAGCTAAAAACAGCTGAGGGTGAAGCCCATATCGACGGCTTTTTAGACGACCTAACGCATACTGACCAAACGACTTTCAAAGGCACCCTCGTAACCGACCAGCTACATTTGGGCAGGCTTTTAGACGACCATAGCGTGGGGGCACTCACTGCTAACCTAACAGTACGCGGTCAGGGGTTCGACATAAACACTATGCAACTCTATGCCAATGGCGACATTCATTCCTTGGGCTATAACGGCTATAACTATAGGCATATCAACATAAATGGGGAACTAAAAAAGCAAGTGTTTAGCGGCAAGATTGACGCACGCGACCCTAACCTAACGATGAAGTTTAGTGGGCTAGCTGACCTTTCGCACGCCGCTACTAAATTCGACTTTCAGGCAGATATAGCCATAGCCGACTTGCACGCTTTGAAGTTTATAGAGATGGATAGCATTTCGCAGTTCTGTGGCAAGGTGATTATCGACATTGAAGGCAATCAATTAGATGATATAGTAGGCAAAATAGCCTTTAAAAACACACATTACATCAATTCAGCAGGCGATTTCAATTTTAAAGACTTCGAGGTGCGCTCTACACTGACCAATGGGGTGAAAGAAATCAGTATTAATTCGCGTGACATTGTTAGCGGTAATCTGAAAGGAAACTTCCGCTTAGCAGAAATCAAGAAAATGATGCAGAACGCGATGGGTTGTATGTATGCCCACTACAATCCGTATAAGATAGCGCCTAACCAATACGTTGATTTTCACTTTAATATCTACAACAAAATAGTAGAGGTATTCGTACCAAAAGTAAAAATAGGCAGCAATACTTTTATCAACGGGACTATAGATGCTGACAACACGAATTTCAAGCTGCAGATGAAGTCGCCCAGCATTAATGCTTACGATAATCAGATAGATAGCCTAAGCCTTGAGATAGACAACAAGAACCCGCTGTACAACACCTTTTTAGAGGTAAAAAAAGCTGACTTTGGCGTGTATGCTATTCAGGATTTCAACCTGATTAACACCACTGTAAAAGATACGCTTTTCTTCCGCACCGAGTTTAAAGGAGGCGAATCGGGGAAAGACAACTATGAGCTGAATTTCTTTCATACCTTAAACCAGAAACAAGAGTCTATCATTGGTATCAAAAAGTCGTTAGTGAACTTTAAAGGCAATGCGTGGTACATCAATCGTGAAAACGAAATGAATGAGTACAACAAACTTGTGCTGAACCGTACTGCCGATAGCTTGCGCATAAGCAACTTCAAGATGGCACACCAAAACCAATATATGAACCTCAGCGGACTAGTGACTACTAACGACTATAAAAACCTGCATTTGGTAGCCCATAATGTAGCCTTAGACAAGGTTATGCCTGAAATGAAAGGGCTCGACCTAACAGGTACCCTCAACGGTAATATATCGCTTACCCAAAAAGGGAAGCTATACTACCCTTCTGCCGACCTTTTTGTACAGTATTTTAAGCTAAACGGCTATGACTATGGCGATTTGGAAGTGAACATCTTTGGTAATAATGACCTTTCGTCTTTTGATGTAAATGCTTTCTTCTCTAACGGGCGCTCCTTAGGTTTTGCTACGCGCGGAAAGATAAACTTAGACAGCAAGAAAGGTACGCTCTTAGACCTAAAAGCCTATTTTCAAGACTTTGCGCTCTCGCCTTTCAATCCTTTTGTAGAAGGTATTTTCTACGACTTGCGGGGTAAGATGAGCGGGTTAGTAAACATAAAAGGTAGCATAACCGACCCACTGATGGACGGTACTCTTACCCTACAAGAGGCTGGGGCTGGCATCAGCTACTTAAACCTCAACGCCGACATAAACGACGGCGCCAAGATAAAGGTAAACAACAAGACTTTTGATATAGACAACTGGCGACTGACCGATACCGCCTATAACACCCAAGCTACCCTAAATGGTTCTATCAGGCACAACCGCCTACTCGATTGGTTTTTAGACCTCAAGCTACAGACCCTCGGCAAACGCTTTATGGTGCTTAACACCCAGTATACTGACGATGCTCTTTTCTACGGCACCGCTTTTATGAATGGGTCTGCCACTATAAAAGGGGCTTTAGACGAGATAGCTATAAATGTAAATGCAAAGACCGAAGAGGGTACTTCGTTCAAAATACCACTAAGCGATACTGAGAGCGTAGGCGATGATTCCTTTATCACTTTCGTAGAAAAAGGAGATAAAAAGGTAAAAGTGCAACGCGATTTAGAGTCGATTAAAGGATTAGAGCTCAACTTTGAATTAGACGTACAGCCTACTGCCGAAGTAGAAATAGTAATGGATAAAAAAACAGGTAGCAACCTTGTAGGGCGCGGGGCTGGCACGCTGCTTATAGAAATCAACACTAACGGCAAGTTTAATATGTGGGGTGACTTTATCACCTATTCGGGTTTCTACAATTTTAAGTACGAGAATATTATAGACAAGCGTTTCACGGTGCTACCTGGGGGCTCTATCTCGTGGAGTGGAGACCCGCTGATGGCTACCCTCCGCGACCTGAAAGCTGCCTATAACCTAACCGCTAACCCCAGCGCTCTGTTGGAGAGTATGCAGTACAACCGAAAGATTAATACCCAAGTGGTCATCAAGCTCGGTGGCGAACTGATGCACCCCGAAACAGTATTCGATATTACCTTCCCTGATAGCAGCCCGAGTTTGGTATCAGAGCTCAACTACAAACTCGAAGACCAAGACCGCAAACAGCTACAAGCCTTTTCGCTCTTAGCACAAGGCTCATTTATGAGCGAAAAGAATACGGATAACCGTTTAGTAGCCTATAATCTGTTTGAAACAGCTGCTGGGCTATTCAACCAACTGCTATCTGACGAAGATAACAAACTCAACTTAGGGGTATCGTACGAGGCCGGCATCAATGATAGTTCCTCAAACATTAACAGCGACCGATTAGGCTTTACGGTCTCTACCCAAATAACCGATTGGGCAAGCGTAAATGCTAAAGTGGGAATACCTGTTGGCGGGGTAAGCCGTACAGCTGTAGCGGGTAACGTAGAGGTACTCTTTAGGCTCAACCCCGATGGCAGTCTGACGGCTAAGATTTTCAACCGCGAAAACGAATGGCAACAGTATATGTTAGACCGCATAGGGTATGCCCAAGGTGTTGGTCTTACCTACACTGTTGATTTCAACACCTTCAAAGGACTTATGTATAAAATCTTTGGAACGAAGAAAAAATAACAATTTAACAGAGAATATTATGAAGAAAATGTTATTACTTTTGGGTAGTGTGTTAGCAATAACCACTGCCTCAGCACAAGCCTTCAGAAAAGGAGATGTGCAATTAAACGGAGGTTTAGGCTTCTCGGATATCAGCACAATGATTTACGGAGGAGTTGATTTTGGCATCAGCAAGCAAGTATCTTTAGGAGGCGAACTCTTTTACCGCGGTACGAGTAAGGGAGATATAGAATACAGCAATATAGGCGTACTATTCACTAGCAACTTCCATTTTGCTCAGTATATACGCGTCCCCTCTAATTTAGACCTCTACGGAGGATTGAGCTTGGGGTACTACAACTGGGCACACACCTCTAAATATCGCTGGTTAAAGCCCTATTACGATTCAGGTGTAGCGCTACGCCTACAGTCTGGCGCTCGTTGGTTCTTTACCCAAAACTTCGGGGTGAATGCAGAATGGTTTTTAGACCACAATTCTTTCGCCGACTTAGGGCTCAAATTAGGGGTTACCTATAAGTTTAAATAGTAGATTAGCTAATACGTAAATTATAAAAAAAACAGCAAATTAGTGAATCACTAATTTGCTGTTTTTTTATAGTATATCCTGAAAAGGCTAAGCTCATTCCAGCTATACCGCTCTTCGGTTGCCTCTATAATGCTTTTTAGCGAACTATAGTCTTCCGTTTTGTCAAACAGAGCTGTAAGTTCTGCTATGGCTTCGGCAGAAAGCAACTGTGTTATCAAATCTTCAGGAAGTTTTCCTTGCCCGATGAGTTTTTCTAAATGATTGTAGATAGTGCGCTCGGTAAACATACGCGCTTCGGCTATCTCGGCTACATTCTTACCCTCTTGCCATAACCGCAAAGTCTCATCATAAGTAGAGGGTTTTTCTTGCTTTATGATAGGAGCTTTCTCTGGGGTCGTTTCAACAAATAGCTGTTCTTTCTCAAGTCGCTGTAAGGCACGCTCTTGTAGCTCGACACGTAATTCTTGCAGTTTATCACTATGGATACTATCCTTAGTCAGCGGTTTGTCCAAACTTATCAGGTGAGTTATCTGAGACAGCCTAAAAAGGTGCTTCAACACCCCTGATAGAGTATCACTTAGCTGATTGAGCTCTTGGCTAAACTCTTTCATCTTCTTCTGATTAGCTATCTTAGCTTGCACATACAGCACTTCACCCCATATATCTGATAGTAAGGGACTAAAATAAGGCACTGCTTTCTCTATCCGCTCAAAAATATACTCAAGGGGAGCCCTACTGCCGAAATAGCCCACTAACTGCTTGCTAAACTTCGCAGCTACCCCCGTTACTTCTCTCACCTTGGCGGCTGTATTATTCGCCCACTCTTTGTACTGACTTTTAGCCCCTATCTCGCCCGTATAGCTACTACAGTGTTGCGCCCACTCATCTGCTAAAATACGCCAATCAAAAGTCTGAAGTATCGTCTGTTGCAAGAACTCGCTCTTACCCTCCTCGCAGGCTTGCTGTACTTGGCTTTCATCAGCTTTATTAACTGCGTAGTCTATCACTTCTTCATCATTATCAATGCCATTTTGTGCCACCGACGAAAGCAAGACCAATCCGTCGAGAGAGCGCAAACGCGAAAAAGCCACATAGGCTTGCCCTGAAGCAAATACACTACTGAGGTCAAGAGCCGCTTTCTCAAAAGTAAGTCCCTGACTTTTGTGTATGGTAATAGCCCACGCCAAACGCAGCGGATACTGGGTGAAAGTACCTAACTTCTCTTCTTCTATATCTTTAGTGGTTTCATTGAGCCTAAAGCGCAAGTTCTCCCACACATAACGCTCTACATTGATGGGCTGCCCGCCGTCTAACAGCACCTCTACACTATCCTCTGTCAGCGATAGCACCGTACCCATTTTGCCATTGAAAAACAGATGCTCGCCCGAAGGGTCATTCTTAATAAACATCACCCTTGCCCCTTCTTTCAGCTGTATCACCTTATCGGTAGGATACAGATAGTCAAGAAAGTCGCCTATTACCTCAGCCTCATAAGCAAACGCTGGTGTGCGGAGCTGCTGCATAGCGTGCTGGTTCATTGTATCGGCTTTAGCATTATGGGTAGTGAGGGTTACGTATTCGTCTTTGCTTTGCTTGGCAAAAGCAGGCTTCACATAGGGCTGTAGCAGTTGTAAGTCTTCTTCAGTAAGCTTATTTTCGCGCAAGTGATTCAATATAGAAACGAATAGCTTATCCGTCTGTCTATATATCGTTTCGAGTTCTACATACAGCAGCGGATGCTTCGTAATCACCTCAGATTGAAAGAAGTACATACCCTTATAATATTGCTTGAGCACCTCCCACTCCTCCTGCTTCACCACAGGGGGCAACTGCATTAGGTCGCCTATAAAAAGCACCTGCACCCCACCAAAAGGCTCGTGATTGCGGCGTATGAACTGTAGCATATAGTCCATCGCATCTAACACATCAGCGCGCAGCATACTCACCTCATCTACGATGAGCAGCTCCATATTCCGAATAAGTTGCTGTTTATTTTTATGCATTTGGAAGTGTTTGCGCAGCGAAACGCGGTTTTCAAAACGAAGATGCTCGTTTACAATAGGCGGTGCCGACTGTGTAGGCAGGAAAGACGCAAAAGGCAGTTGAAAAAGCGAGTGAATAGTAACGCCTCCTGCATTAAGAGCGGCAATCCCCGTAGGGGCTGCTACTACCGTATTTTTGTAGGTGGTCGCTATAATCTTGCGTAAGAGGGTAGTTTTGCCGGTACCGGCTTTACCGGTGAGGAATATATTCCGGTTCGTTTGGCTTATAAGGGTGAGTATATATTCGGTCATAAATCATTAGCAATTTCAGTCAGCAGCTTTTTGTTGCAAAGATACAAAATAATTTTGATTTTTTGCCTTAATCTTCCTTATCAGAAAAATTTTCTGTATATACCTTCCCTTTACTTTAGATATAGGAACAATATAGGAACGATATAGGATAAGCGAAAAAAAATCGACGAGCTGGCGCAGCCGAGTATGTAACAAATCATAAATATCTAACCTATATACAAAAAAACAGATTTTTTTTCGTGTACACTGACCTTTGCATCTCCCCCTTTGAAGGGGGACGGGGGGATGTTTATCTTTGCTAATGGGCAAATCGACAAATTGGCAAATTGGCAAATTGACAAATTCACTAATCGACAAATTTGCTAATTTTTTTGGTCGCTAATAAAAAAATAATTATCTTTGCCTCTCAAAATAAATTCAATATGAATAAACCCGCTACAGAAGAAAGTTTAGAAATAGTAAAGAAAGTCCTTACCAAATATTTGGAAGACAACGCCCACAGAAAAACCCCTGAGCGTTATGCTATTCTAAAGGAAATTTACGAGTTTAATGACCACTTCGACATAGAGACTCTCTATGTGAATATGAAAAATAAAAAGTATAGAGTTAGCCGCGCCACCCTCTACAATACTATGGAGCTGCTACTCGAATGTGGTTTGGTGCGCAAACACCAATTTGGGCAAAACCAAGCCTATTACGAAAAATCTTACTTCGATAAGCAGCACGACCACGTGATTCTTACCGATACAGGCGAAATTGTAGAGTTTTGCGACCCTCGCATACAAACTATTCAGAAAACTATAGAAGACGTGTTCGACATCGATATCACTCACCACTCTCTTTACTTCTACGGAACACGCAGAAAAAAAGAAAACCAAGAAGAAGAGAGTAATACTCACGAAAAATAAGCGTAAAAAATGGCAGTAGATTTATTATTAGGTCTTCAGTGGGGAGACGAAGGTAAAGGAAAAATTGTAGACGTACTCACACAAGGTTATGATATTATAGCACGCTTTCAAGGAGGGCCTAACGCAGGGCATACCCTTGAGTTCAACGGCATTAAGCACGTGCTACACACTATCCCATCGGGTATCTTCCACCCTACTTCTATTAACATCATAGGCAATGGCGTGGTGATAGACCCTATCATCTTCAAAAAAGAAATTGACGGACTCGCTCCTTATAACGTCCCTCTGAAAGATAACTTGCTTATCTCTCGCAAGGCACACCTTATCCTGCCTACTCACCGCCTCCTCGATGCCGCTTCCGAAGCCTCTAAAGGAAAAGCTAAAATAGGCTCTACCCTCAAAGGAATAGGCCCTACTTATATGGATAAAACAGGGCGTAACGGCTTGCGCGTAGGCGATATAGAGTTAGACGATTTCGAAGTGCGCTACCGCAACCTTACCGACAAGCACCAAGAGATGCTCGCTAACTATAAAGTAGATATACAATACAACCTAAAGGAATTAGAAGCTGAGTTTTTCGAGGCTGTGAAAGTGCTCAAAGGCTTCCAGCTTATCGACAGCGAAGAGTATCTATACCAAGCCTTAAAACAAGGAAAGAAAATATTAGCCGAAGGGGCGCAAGGCTCATTGTTAGACATCGACTTTGGTACTTATCCGTTCGTTACCTCGTCTAACACCACGGCTGCTGGTGCTTGTACCGGCTTAGGGGTAGCTCCTCGTAGTATAGGCGAAGTGATTGGTATCTTCAAAGCCTACACCACCCGCGTAGGTAGTGGCCCTTTCCCTACCGAACTTTTCGACGAAGCAGGCGAAACAATGACCCAAGTAGGGCGCGAGTTTGGGGCTACTACCGGTCGTCGTCGTCGTTGTGGTTGGCTTGATTTGGTAGCCCTTAAATATGCCGTACAAGTGAGCGGCGTTACCCAATTGGTAATGATGAAAGCCGACGTACTCAGCGGATTCGATACACTAAAAGTATGTACTTCATATCTCTATAAAGGAAAGGAAATCAAGCATTTGCCTTATAATATAGAAGAGCAAAACGTTACCCCTGTTTATACTGAACTTAAAGGGTGGCATCAAAACCTCACCAATATTAAGGACTATGCACAGCTGCCTAAAGAACTGACAGACTATGTAGATTTCTTAGAAAAAGAATTAGAAATACCTATCAAAGTAGTGTCGGTAGGCCCAGACAGAACCCAAACCATCACAAGATAAAACATTAAAAAGCGTAATAATAAAAAATATTACGCTTTTTTATTTGTTTTTTATTGAAATTGTTGTACATTTGCGGGAGTACAATACTATCGTAAAGCTATGGAAAAGACAGTTAGAAAATTTTTAGACACCATACTCGATACTGCCACTCCCCTAATTGCCACACTCAATAAGGGGGCTGATGATGCACAAGTAGCCGAGTTTGAGCGCGAAATGGGGGTAACCCTACCCTCTGATGTACGCCAATTATACCAGACATTCAACGGACAAAAGAAAGGTAACAACGATGTCTTTTTTATAGATGAATTGCGCTTTCTCCCTCTGAGCGAAATAAAAGAAGCCCAACAGCAGTGGCTACAGCATTTAGAGAAAGTACCCAACTGGCAAGACCTCAAGTTTGACGAAGAAGAAGCTATCGATATGTATTGGGATGGGGTGATAAAAAACCAGTTTTACAATCCTAAGTGGCTACCTTTCCTCACCGATGGTGTGCGCTACATCTTTATTGACCTTGACCCCGACAAGAAAGGAGTTGTAGGGCAAATAGGCGAGATTGAACTCTCGGTAGACTCTATAGAAGATTCTTTTATGGATATACTCAACGAGTCGATAAGCGAATGGCTCGAGTCTATTAATGATGATTTAGAAGAGAATCTTATCTATTACGACCCCGATTTGCATTCGTTAGTAGATAGCTTTGTTTTTGATGAAGAGAACGTTATGGCTAATATCTTTGCCCCTACCCCTGACTATGTGTCAGAAGGCGGCTCTAACGTATATAACTATTCTGAAAAAGACCAAAGCGACTTCGTTATTCCAGACCGCAGCTGTGTGTATATGGATGAGATTTGCGAGCATTTCGAGAAGTATATCGGCGCGGTAGATAGCGTATTTCACGAGATTGTATCAGAGTATGTGCATATAGATGTGCATTGGATAAAACCAACGGCTGAGCACCCTTATCACGTGCTTTTCACCACTGGTATGAGCGACTACCCTATGTACCTGCCTGAAGGCTTAGACGACCCCAATAGCTTTAGTCACGCCGAGTTAATGGTCTATCTCCCCGCTGACTGGCAAATAAGCGATGAAGCCTTCAAAGATAATGATAATTATTGGCCTGTGTATTTCCTAAAGATGATAGCGCGTTTTCCTCATCAGTACAAAACGTGGATGGCCGAGGGGCACACTATCCCTAATGGCGAATACGCTGAGCCTATCGCTAATACCGAGTTTGGTTGCATCTTGCTAATGCCGCCTTATCTTTCAGCTCCAGAAGAGTTTCTGAGGTTGGAGACTAAAGACGGTACGCTTATCAATTTCTACGCGCTAATACCTATTTATCCAGAAGAAATGGATTTGAAATTAGAAGAAGGAGTTGATACGCTTTTAGAGCTGTTAGACGAGAACAATATCACCGAAGTAATAGACATTCACCGCAAAAATGTAGCCTTAGAATAAACAACAACTTTAGCCCAAAAAAGAAACCGATGAGAGCAAGCTCTCATCGGTTTCTTTTTAGTATTTCTGCTAATATTTTCTTAGCTCGCAGCAGGGTTATTTTCACATTGCTCATAGTACTGCTCATCTCTTCGGCTATCTCTTTATAACTCTTCTCTTGCAGATAACGCAACTGTATAGCCGTTCGGTAAGGGTCTTTCAGCTGCTTGATACATTTAAGAAGATAATCAAACTGTTGTTCCATTATCAGACTATCTTCTATAGTAGGCGACTCATCTGCTATGCGTTTAGATTCTTTTTCTTCTGTATCTAAGTGCAGTATGGGTTCACTCTGCCGCCTAAGTAAGTCGATATGAATATTTTTAGAAATAGTGATAAGCCAAGTACGAAAAGAGTATTGCTCATCAAACGAACTAATTTTATCAAAAGCACGAGCAAAAGTCTGCACCGTGATGTCTTCAGCTTCTGCTTCACTACCTACACGCTTAAGCTGAAAATTATAGACATCTATCCAAAACTCATCAAGCAACCAGCTAAAGGCTCGTTGCTTTCCATTTTTGGCTTCGGCTATTCTCTCTGCGAGTAGGTCAGACATTGGCTAAAAAAATAAATTATTTATTACGGCATTCTTGTTCATCAGGCATACGTCCACAGAAGCTGCAAGGCTCACCTTCAGGGTTTAAATGAGGATTCTGACTAGCACAAGTACCAGCAAACTTACCTCCTTTCTTACCCCAAATTTTGATAGCCATTCCGCCTACACAGAGCAGCAATATACCGATAGTAATCAATATTAATTTCATAGTGTTTTTATCTTTTAAATCATTATTTCAAGTTGAATAGGGTCTCTACTGCAGCGACTCTCTCACAAGTAAAACCTTCCGCAAAATCCGTACCAATAAGTCTTCCAAGGTCTCGGGCACGATAGGTTACGCTATCTAAGAAGTTGCGGTCAGAGATAGGCGTAGTAGGCTCGTTGCTATTGCTGTCGTAAAACTGCGAACTATACGCTAACACAGCATTTACTTTAGCTTCCATAAAGCCAGTGATATCCACTACAAAGTCAGGTATTATATTTTTCCATTGTATATAGTGATATACCACCTTAGGTCGCCAAGCACTTTGGGCTTTGCCATCAAGAGTAGTCTCAATACGGCGCAACCCACTAAGGAAACAAGCATCACTCACAAGTTTGCTACCCTTACCGTGGTCAATATGGCGGTCATCTATTGCATTGCAGAGTACTATATCAGGCTGATATTGACGTATCTTTTTGATAATTGCTAACTGATGAGCCTCATCATTCACAAAGAAACCATCTCTAAACTTCAGATTCTCACGTACCACCACGCCTAATAGTTCCTTAGCTTTAGTCGCTTCTTGATGGCGTATTTCAGCACTTCCACGTGTACCGAGTTCACCCCGTGTTAGGTCTATAATACCTACTGTTTTGCCTAAGCTAATTTCTTTAGCAATAGTACCTCCTGCTCCCAATTCCACATCATCAGGATGCGCCCCAAAAGCTAATATATCTAATTTCATATTATTACTTATTAATTATTTTTTGTATTTCTTCGGCTATTTTGTCTAACATCTCATATCTATTACGATAGAGAGAACGTTTGCTCGATTTAATTTCTTCTATTGATTTGCGTGGCATTTCAATGGGTAATTTAAACCATCCATCTTTATCTGGAGTTCCATCAGCTTCTTTCCATAAAGTATCGTAACTAAAGCTGAGTTTGTGCAACCATTCTATATGGATAAAATGTTTTTTGTTATGTGCCTGAATTTTACTACCTACGCCATATAAAGTAGTGCACCCTAATTGTCTACTAAATTCTTGAATGATAAATATCATCAAGGCTTTAGGACGAAGAGCATACATTTGTTTTTGTAACTCCTTTATTGCATTTTCAGATTCGGTATTTTTATTGCCCTGCACACAACCTATACGGCATACCCAGTCTTCATTTTCTTTATCAATCAGAAACGAAGCTTCACAGATAGCCTCTTGATAGCTATCACAATGTAGCGAGACCACTAACTCTCCTTCCTTGCGATAACGGTTATTATATCCCAAGTAGATTTGACCTTTTTCGTCATTATATTTCATTGTAAACTCAGCTAATTTAACAGGAATATCCGTTTCTAGCATACGTTTCAGCAGAGGTCGTTGTTTGATAAAAGCATAACAACTCAGTAGGGCATTCATTCGTTGCTGCTTTTTCCATCTTGTAGACATATACACCCTAAAAGGCTTAAAATAGATACGTGGCCTATGCGAAAGCACCCATTTATACTCTTCCGACTGTATCAAGCTAAACCATTTTTTAGCAAAAGGAATATCTAATAAGAGGTGAAAATATATCTTATTAAGCTGTTTTCTTTGGTATTTAACGGTTTCATTAGCAAAGCCACATTCTGTGAGCTTCTTAGCTCTGCAAAATAACTCCTTTATCGTCATTGGTTAGTAAGTATTTCCTTATCAGTTAGTAATCATCTCTTTATACAATCCTGTTTTCCACCCTTGCTGTTTTACAAAAGTGAGTAGACTATCAAAGCGTGCAATCATCTTTTCTCCCGAATTGCGCATCACATAAGCTGGAAAGTTAAACTCTTTTTGGTGCAAATCTGTAAATTCCCAAGGATGAAAATAGAGTGCCGCATAGCCTATACTTTTCACACTCCTCTTCAATAAAAACCTATATAGCCAAAGAGGTAGATTGTGAAAAGAGAGCCAAAAGAGCGGAAACCTAAACCAACTTACTGCTGTGGGTATCTGCCACAAACCATTTTCGTTAAAAAAACGTTTTGGCACGTGTAGTTTATTATATCTACCAGGCAAAAAAGTAGGATTAACCGATGAATTATATCTATAACCTGCTTTTTTCACTTCTTCAGCACTCACTTCAAGCATTCGAGGCATACGAAGTCCTTCTACAGTAACCCCAAACTGCTGTTCTAACGCTTCTTTTGAACGCTTTAGATGCTCATTTTCAAAGTCGGAATGGTAGTAAGTATGCGATGCCAACTCGTGTCCCTCTTCTATCAACCTATTAATAAGGTCTGGCACTTGTTGTGCAAATACTACTGTCGAAAAGAAAGTAGCCCGCATTTGGTGCTTTTTAAGTAGGTCTAATATAGCAGTAAGCCCCTTGCGCGAAATGGCTATTTGTCGCTCAAAAGCAATATCATAACCATACTCCTTAGGCATATCAAATTCTTCTATGTCGAAACTTAAATAAATCATAACAATCGATAATCAACAAACTTAACTTTTTTCTTGAATAATATAAGCAGGACGTGCTTTGGTTTGCTTGAATATTTTTCCTATATAAATACCTATAATCCCCAAAATGATAAGCTGTAGCCCACCAAAAAAGACAATCGTCATTATTAGTGATGCCCAACCTGATATCTCAGTACCACTCACAAAAGCATATATCACATAGGGTATGTAGAGCACCGATAAAGCCGAAAAAGCAAAACCTAAAAACACAGCAAAATACAAGGGCTTCACGCTAAATGAGGTTACCCCCGTTGTAGCCAAGTGTAGCATCTTCTTTATTGTATATTTGCTTTCTCCAGCAAACCGTGCTTGTGCTGTGTAAGGTATATAGCACTGCTTAAAGCCTACCCAAGGCACTATTCCTCGCAAGAAAGGTTCGTTTTCATTCATCTCTCTAATCACCTTTACTACCTCTTGGTCTAACAACCTAAAATCAGCGGAGCCTTCTTTTATTTCGATATCCGAAAGCATATTCAGCAACTTGTAAAAGTGATGCGAACTCTTTCGCTTCTTCTTAGGAGTATCAGGAGGATAAGTACGAAGCGTTGCCACCACTTGGTTGCCTTCTTCCCAACGCTTCACAAGCTCTGGAATAAGAGCAGGAGGGTGCTGCTGGTCGCAGTCCATTGAGATAACAGCATCAGCGAACGAGTGGTCTAACCCTGCCTTTACAGCCAATTGATGACCAAAGTTGCGCGAAAACGATAAGTATTTCACTCTTTTGTCCTCTTCTGATAGCTTTTTGAGTACTACGAGCGAATCATCACTACTACCATCATTTACAAAAAGTAGCGTATAGCTATACGCTGGTAGCTTTTCAGCAAAAACTACCTTAATAGCCTCATATAGCGGACGTATATTTTCACTTTCGTTGTAGCAAGGTACTACAATTTCTATTGTTTTCATCATTTTTAAATTCTAAAAAGCACATCTCATACACTATTGCCAACCATATAAGTGCTGGAGGCACTGCCCGCAGCGAATATCTGATAATATAAGGCTCTTTCAAAGGCTTAAATATATCTGTAGGCGACAAAGAGGCTAAAATAGCCAATACTAATAAAACAATTTTTAACTTAATAGGCAGCCTACTAACTACAAACCAGACCCCAATCCCCACATAAGCAATAACATAAGTACTATTTTCAGTACCTGTGCTAAACAAACACAAGAAAATACTTACTGAAGCTAATAACAGCAGTCTAAAATCTGTATTTTTATACTGTTGAATGCGCAAATATGGCAGAGCAAACAGCCCTAAAGCAACTGCCAATATCACTAAATTATTATCGTAGATGCCGGTGCGCTGCAAAAATCCTAAAAGAGAGAGGTTTTGCAGGTTGTAAATAGTAGTATTTAAGTTAGATACGTTTTTTTCAGCTAACGAAGCATACCACTCATAATACTGCGAAACTATATAATCAGGTGATGAATAGAGCATCGGCAAGCAGAAAAGTAGCACTAACCAACCTATCCCCGACCCTATAAAGCGCCATTTATCTTTAGCAAAAAAGAAAAATGCCAATCCGACTACCCCATATAACTTAGTGAGTAGCCCTATTACTATAAATAAGGTTGCCCAATGGCTCTTCCCGCGCTGTATAAACACAAAAGCACCTACCAAAAGAGCAATAATGCTTATATTGAACTGCTGCATTGCCGCTGCTGTATACATATCGTGTGCCGCGATGAGCAGTACCCCGATAATAGCTGACTTAGGCAGAGGCAATTGCCTAATAGCCCAATACAAGAAAGCTGCATTTGCCATTATCCACAAACTACAACCCTCCCATTTAGGCAATATAGCAAAAGGAGCTATAATAAGGCTAAAGAAAGGACCATAATGGTTAGTGTCAAAATATTCTTCAGGATAAGCCACATACAAAGGTAATTGCTTAAGCGTATGCCAAAATACACCATCAAAAATAAGATAGTTATTAAACTGTCCTCTTATAAACACATTTTGCACTATTGTAGCTAACACTAAGCCAAACCATAATATGGTTACAAAACGATAATCAGCAACAATTTTCTTCAGCATCACCTTTCCTTTTTTACTTTTCAATCCATTGTATTACCTCTTCACTCGATGGCAAAGTACGCGGAGCGATAACCTTTTCAAGTCGCCCGTCTTTGCCTATAAGATACTTCTGAAAGTTCCATTGCACTTTCGAGTCTTCTACCCCATTTTTTTCCTTCTGAGTAAGAAACTGATACAAAGGGTGCATCTCTTTGCCTTTTACTGATATTTTGCTCATCATCGGAAAGCTCACCCCATAGTTAATACTGCAGAAAGAGGCTATCTGCTCATCGCTACCAGGCTCTTGACCCAAAAAGTTGTTAGCAGGAAAACCAATAATAACAAAATCCTTGTCTTTATATCGCTCATAGAGAGCTTCCAGCTCTTTGTATTGGGGAGTAAGACCGCATTTCGAAGCAGTATTTACTATCATTACTTTTTTGCCTTTTAGAGTAGATAAATCAAAAGGCTTACCGCTAATATCAGTCACTGTAAACTGATAAATAGTCTGATTCTCAGAAGGTTTCTGAGCTTGTGTAGTTGCTATAGTCATAACTAATAAGATAAAAGTGAAAAAGAGTTGTTTCATAAATGATTTATTAATTTGAGGCAAAGTTACGCAAAATGATTGAACTTTCAATGAAAAAGATTATATTTGCCAAAAAATAATCACTATGTTTTCAGAAAAAGCCTTTAAAATATTCGAAGAAAGCATCGCGCAGTATCACATAGCTGACGATGTGTACCAACCTTTTACCAATCCCTATCCGTCTACCGACTTACTAAACCACTTGCTTTATCGCAAAAATTGGATTGACACCGTGCAATGGCATTACGAGGATATCATTCGCGACCCGCACATCGACCCTATAGCGGCTCTCGACCTTAAGCGCAAGATTGATGCCTCTAATCAAGACCGCACTGATATGGTGGAGTATATCGATAGTTATTTCTTAGATTTTTACAAGGAAGTAAAACCGCTACCTGAAGCCACTATCAATACCGAGAGTCCTGCGTGGGCAGTAGATAGGCTTTCGATTTTAGCGCTCAAAATTTATCATATGCAAGAAGAGGTAAACCGCCCCGATGCCACCCCAGAGCATCGTGCTAAATGCCAAGAGAAACTAAATGTACTGCTCGAACAGAAAAAAGACCTTTCAACGGCTCTCAACCAACTTTTAGACGATATCGCCGCAGGTCGCAAGTATATGAAAGTCTATAAACAAATGAAGATGTACAATGATGAGGAGTTAAACCCCGTACTTAGAGGAAGTAAATAAGAGATAAAAAACTGCCCCAACTATTCTGAGGCAGCTTTTTTTATTTATTCTCTACCTTATAAACTAATTCTTTTATCATATCTTCATCGTATTCTTCAAAAGATATTTCTCCAAAATCTTTTTTAGTAAGTTGGGTATTAGTTGTTTCACTTTCCCACCAATCAATAATCTCTCCATATCTATGAAGAAAAATACCTTTCTTCTCTTTGTTATATCTAAAGGTGATATACTTTGTAGAATCATATTTCTCAAGTACTTGATTAAATAATTCAATAGTAAAAAAATTGTTCTTTATAGAGATGCTGTCAAAGTGATCTCCAAAAGAATTAGGGTAAATTGTTGAATTATAAGACATTTTATATAGATTATCCCCTTTGTTGAGTAGCACTATAACGGGAGCAACAGTCCAATCGATATCTCCAGTAGCTGAAAAATGAGTATACTTATTATCAAAAGCTAAGATCATATCTTCTAATTCATCTTCATTGATGTTACATCTATAAATTTCTTTAAATTTAAATATCTCGGTATCTTCTACTTTCTTTATAAGTTCAGAAATTTTTTCGATGTAAATAAGACGGTGATAATCATAAAAAATAGTACCATCTTCATCTACCTGTACATCTTTAGGAGTAATAATAGTATCATTACTTTGTTTAAGCATTTCCTCTTCACCGAAATCTTCTTTAGGATTTTCTTTTATATCATTTGTTTGAGTTACTTCATTACCCTCTTTTTTATCAGACGATTGCCAGCAATTAGCCACAAGTACAGAAACGATTAATAGATAGAGTATTCTTTTCATAAAGATTGTATTTTGACTGCAAATATACAACAAAAAAACTGCCCCAACTATTCTGGGGCAGTTTTTTTATTACTACATTGCCAAATCGGCAAATTGTCAAATCGACAAATTATCTAATGCTTGCTTTTAAGTACTCACGGTTGAGGCGTGCGATATTTTCAAGTGAAATACCTTTAGGGCATTCTACTTCGCAGGCACCAGTATTGGTACAGTTACCAAAACCTTCGTGTTCCATTTGGTTCACCATATTCAGTACGCGTTCAGTAGCCTCTACACGACCTTGAGGAAGGAGAGCAAATTGCGATACTTTAGCAGCCACAAACAGCATAGCCGAAGAGTTTTTACAAGTAGCCACACAAGCACCACAACCTATACAAGCTGCAGCGTCCATAGAGCGGTCAGCATCGCGTTTAGGAATAGGAATAGCGTTAGCATCTTGTGTATTACCCGAAGTATTTACAGAGATATATCCTCCAGCTTGTTGAATACGTTCAAAAGCAGTTCTATCTACCATCAAGTCTTTAATAACAGGGAAAGCAGTAGCGCGCCAAGGTTCGATAGTGATAGTATCACCATCTTTAAACATACGCATATGCAACTGACAAGTAGTTACCCCACGGTCAGGTCCGTGGGCTTCACCGTTGATGAAGAGAGAGCACATACCACAGATACCTTCGCGGCAATCGTGGTCGAAAGCTACTGGTTCTTCACCTTGTTCGATGAGTTGCTCATTGAGTACATCCAACATTTCCAAAAAAGACATATGGTCTGAAATGTTGGTTACTTTATAATCTACCATACGACCTTTCTCTTGCGAGTTTTTTTGTCGCCAAACTTTTAGTGTTAAATTCATTGTTGTATAGTTTTAGTCTTTAGTGATTAGTCGTTGTCAGCACAAGCAACAACTATTGCAAAGCTAATCACATAAATTATAGTCTAAGCCATCCTTAATCTTCCGAATAGTTCCATTGAGTAGTTTCCCAACCTCAAGAAGTAATTCATCTACTTTATTCTTTTTTGTAGGCAAATAAGCCAATGCTCTTGCTATATACAATTGTGTTTTCAATTCGTATAGCGAACCTCTCGAAATATATAAGAAATGTAAGTAGTCTTTATCAGAATGCCTCCCAAAACCCTCTGCTATATTCGAAGGTATTGAAATAACAGCCCGTCTTATTTGATTTGTTAGTAAAAATCGCTCATCATCAGGAAAAGTGCGCGTTAGTAAATAGACTTCTTTAGTTAAAACCATTGATTTCTTCCATACAACCAAATCCTCAAATGATTTTATTTTATCTAAATACTCCATATCTCTACTTCATCTAAATCCTCCAGCTTCCGTCACTTTCTAACGACTAACGACTAATAACTAACGACTACTTGTAGCTTCGTTGTTTTAGTTCAATATCTTTAAATACAAGAGGTTCTTTATGCATAATCTCCTCACTTGGGTTGTAAGTATTCACTACCTCTTTAGGGTTACCAGTATACTGCCAAGCGGCTACATAAGCATAGTTTACGTCATCACGAAGAGCTTCCCCATCAGGTGTTTGATACTCTTCACGGAAGTGACCTCCACAAGACTCGTTACGCTCTAAAGCGTCTTTAGCAAATAGCTCACCAAGTTCAAGGAAGTCAGCCACACGTCCTGCTTTTTCAAGCTCTACGTTCATTCCGGTTAGCTCTCCTGGTACTTTTACATTCTTCCAGAAGTCTTCACGTATTTCGCGTATTTCTTTGATAGCCTCTTTCAAGCCCTCAGCATTACGCGCCATACCTACTTTATCCCACATCACTTTACCAAGTTTTTTGTGGAAGTAGTCTACAGAGTGGGTACCTTTATTGTTGATGAAGTAAGCCAAACGCTCTTTTACTATGCGCTCTGCCTCATCAAACTCAGGAGTATCAGTAGGTATTTTACCAGTACGAATATCAGCAGCTAAGTAGTCACCAATAGTATAAGGCAATACAAAGTAACCATCAGCCAAACCTTGCATCAAAGCAGAAGCCCCTAAACGGTTAGCGCCGTGGTCTGAGAAGTTAGCCTCACCGATAGCATAACAACCAGGGATAGTAGTCATCAGGTTGTAATCTACCCAAATACCCCCCATAGTATAGTGGGTTGCAGGATAAATCATCATTGGCGTTTTATATGGGTTTTCAGCTACGATTTTTTCGTACATTTGGAAAAGGTTACCATACTTAGCTTCTACTATCTTCTCACCGCGTTTGATAATTTCCTCTTTAGTAGGATTTTCAACACCGTGAATCTTACATTGTTCTTTACCATAACGCTCAATAGCCGAAGCAAAGTCAAGGTATACTGCCTCACCTGTTTCGTTTACTCCATAACCAGCATCGCAACGCTCTTTAGCGGCACGCGAAGCCACGTCACGAGGCACAAGGTTACCAAACGCAGGATAACGACGCTCTAAGTAGTAGTCGCGGTCTTCTTCAGGTATATCAGTAGGTTTCTTGCGTTTTTCGCGTATCGCTACTGCATCTTCCATTTTCTTAGGCACCCAAATACGTCCGTCATTACGTAGTGATTCCGACATCAAAGTCAATTTAGACTGATAGTCACCTGAACGTGGAATACAAGTAGGGTGAATTTGAGTAAAGCAAGGGTTTGCAAAGTAAGCCCCTTTCTTGTGTATTTTCCAAGCTGCTGTAGCGTTAGAGCCCATCGCATTGGTCGAAAGGAAGTACACGTTACCATAACCGCCAGAGGCGATAACCACTGCGTGAGCTGAGTGACGCTCAATCTCACCTGTTACCAAGTTACGAGCGATGATACCACGTGCTTTACCGTCTACGATTACCACATCTAGCATTTCGTGGCGGTTGTACATATCAATCTTACCACGAGCGATTTGGCGGTTCATAGCCGAGTAGCAACCAAGCAAAAGCTGTTGTCCTGTCTGACCTTTAGCGTAGAAAGTACGCGATACCAACACCCCACCAAAAGAGCGGTTGTCAAGTAGCCCGCCGTAGTCACGAGCAAAAGGCACCCCTTGCGCCACACACTGGTCAATAATGTTGCCAGATACTTCAGCAAGGCGATACACGTTAGCCTCACGAGCGCGGTAGTCACCACCTTTCACTGTATCATAAAACAAGCGATAGTTCGAGTCACCATCACCCATATAGTTTTTAGCGGCGTTGATACCCCCCTGAGCAGCGATAGAGTGCGCACGGCGTGGAGAATCCTGATAAGCAAATGCCTTTACGTTATAACCCAATTCAGCGAGGGTAGCAGCTGCCGAACCTCCAGCCAAACCAGTACCTACCACTATCACATCTATATTACGCTTATTAGCGGGGTTCACTAGGTTGATATGGTCTTTATATTTCGTCCATTTGTCCGCTATAGGACCTTCAGGAATTTTAGAATCTAATGTACTCATAAAATTAAGCTGTTAAAAATTTAATGTAATGGAAGAGAGCTATAAAAATAAAGCCCCCACAGATAATGTAAGAATACCAATTACCTACTTGGCTAATCAGTTTTTTGCGCGCATCGTCCTTCCAACCCATTGATTGAAAAGCTGACTGAAAGCCGTGTAGCAAGTGTAAGCACAAAAATACAAAGCAAAGCACATAGATACCCACATGTAAAGGGTCGTGGAATTTCTCTATTAACTCGTGATAGTAACGTGTAGGGTTGGGCTCATTGAACTGTATGTATTTGTAGTTCATTTCACCTACCCAAAAATCCCATAAGTGAAGACCTAAAAACAGAAGAATCATCACTCCGGTAATAATCATATTGCGCGACATCCAAGAAGAGTTAGCTCCCCCGTTGTAGGCGTAATACTTTTCGCTACCGCGAGCCCTTTTGTTTTGTATTTCGAGCACAAATCCCATCACAAAGTGGAAAATAACCCCAGCGAGTAGTACCGGCTGCATAGCAAATTGTATCAGCGGATTGGTACCCATAAAGTGGGATAGCTCGTTGAAAGTACTCTCACTAATCACTGAGGTAAGGTTTACCGCCAAGTGTATGATTAGAAAGAGAATGAGAAAGAGTGCCGAGAGCGCCATCGCCACCTTTCGTGCCACAGATGTTTTAAATAATCCTGCCATTCGTTTTATAGTTTTTAATAATATATTACGTTAAAAATTCGCTACAAAAGTACAGCTATTTACAATTATATGCAACAAAAAAAGCTACTTCTTATGTAATTTATACTCTGTTTAAAAAAGAAGATTGTATTAACAGTTGAATGTTAGGCATTAAGAAAAATTTAAGACTTTTCTCTTCTTCCTCTCTCTCCGAACAATGTGTATACTATGAGTATATGATGAGCGAAGGATAAGCGAAGGATAAGCGAAGGAAAGTCGGCGAGCTGGCACAGCCGAGTATGTGACGA
>ERZ773233.165-NODE-165-length-50556-cov-4.542108_pt1 | contig 50556 bp, 47 predicted proteins | sample MGYA00580991_ERZ773233 | MGnify/ENA primary metagenome ERZ773233 (study PRJEB29015, sample SAMEA2738178) | human oral metagenome | biome: human oral; feature: human-associated habitat; material: saliva | place: China | collected 2161 ...
AAACATATCGGATAATACGCGATATAGTAGGTTTTTGCGGTGTAATTTTTATACTATTCTTTGGTCGGTTTAAAAACAAAGAAGAGCGAGGATATAGCAGACTTATCAAAGTCTTTGAGGATATATATTTAGAGTTATACGAGAAGTAGCAATAAGGGGAGTTGAGTTATAAAGAAAAGAGGCGGCCCAAATAGGTGCCTCTTTTCTTTTGTTTTTAGATATTACTATCGGCAAAGAGACTGCCGACGGAAGAAGAGTATTTGTCCTTTATTTTGCCTTTTAAGGCGTTAATGATATATCCGTTAGGGTTTTCTTTGTTCCTTGCAATATTTGACAGCCTTGACAGTATCATAAGAATCTCATCTGTATCAAAATGTTTTTTGGCATCTAGGAAGGTAGGTATATTAGTTACAATCTCCTTGTCCGAAAAGCCTATATCACTCAACTTATATCGCAGTTCTTTAGGCAAGCTGTTCAGGTACTCCGGCTTTTTTAGAATACGTTCTTGGTTTTGTATCTTATTGGTTTCTCTTTTCCATATACGATAAGAGGTTATTGTAATAGTATCTCTTTTTACCAAGTAATTAAAAGAAACTTGAGCCTTTTCATCTAATTCATTCTTTGCTTTATCTAAAACATAGGTTTTAAAATCACAGTTTCTTTTATATTTGTTTTTTACTCCAAGCATAATCTTTAATTTGTCTGTATTGAAACAATATGAATGAGGCTGCTCTTTAGAGGCAATTATTTCATACAATCTCATAGAATACTTTGAGTTAAAGGACATAACTGTATTCAAATTTATACTTCGCCATCCTTTAGAAAAATCTAGCAAAGCTTCGTAAATATCATTTTTCATAGAAAACCGAAGGAGGCCTGATCGTCTATGATAAAAAATTCTATCTATTATTCCAGTAATAAAAAGAACTTCATCTGTTTCAATAACAATATCTCTTTGTCTCATTTTTCTCAATGCCTTCATGAAATTCGCATAATTATCGTTGCTATCATAAAGGAATAATTCCTTAGTCGGAATAGAAAAAATTTTATCAGAAAAAATATTCGTTTCTATCTTAACTCCACTCTTAAAATTTTCTCCCTTAATGATGAATTGTAATGCTTCGATAATCTTGTACATAATACGTTTTTCGAGTTTGTCCATATCGTACATTGCAGTACTCCATATATAGCTTTGAATAATTTCTTTGTCCTTATCGAAGAGGACAGTTGGAAGTATCTCTTGTTGTAAGTTTAAATCTGTGTTCATAATTCATTTGACATTTAAATTAGATTGCAAAGATAATGTTTTTTTTTCATTTACGAAAAAAACAAGTGGCTTCGTAAACAACCGTTTTTTCTTCGTAATATAATTGTAAATAACCGTTTTTCCTTCGTAATACAACCGTTTTTTATTCGTAAATAACCGTTTTTCCTTCGTAAGTTTCCAAAAAACTCTATCTGTAATAAGTTTGTTTTTAAACTGTTATACCGATTATTTTTACTATATAGCATATATAGCATTATACTAACAAATATTGCAAGCAGAAAAAAGTATTTCAGATGAGAAAAAAAGGCATTTCAGAAGTAAATAATACAACATTAGGATACATAACAAAACAATATCCCTAAAAAACAACTACTCATAATACAGAAGAAAAAAGAGTATGGCTGCTCTGAGGCCATTCTCAGCTATTTTAACCCTTAAAACATACTCACGGTCATCTTTTAAAAAATACTCGCTTAAAACGCCTGTTTTTTCAAAAAACTGTCTATACTATTTTTACACAGCATACACAGTATATCGAAATTCTATTATTTTTGTCGTTATTTTGTATCGTACTACCGTTTTTTTTTCGTCTTTCGAGTGGCTGCTTGTGTCTGGTACTACTCATCATTTCCAACCGTTTTTTTTTCGTAATATTTTTATCAACGACCTATATAGCAATATATTTAGACCGTTTTTTTTACTGTTTTTACACAGTAGAAACAGTAGAAACAGTATATATCCTTTTCTTCTGTATTAATTCTATTTTAAAATACTACCTTTGCATTATGTGTATAATCTAAAAGAGCAGGAGCGAAGCTCGGTAAACAAGCGTATAAAAAATGGAAGAATCATATAGATTTGAGTTGTGGTGGATGTCAGATGAGGAATTTGATACTGAAATGTTATCTTGGTGTTCGGATGAAGAAGGGGAAGAATTAGCATAATTATTTCGATGAAGATACCGCAGTTTTTATATGTTCCGAGAGTAAACACTCTCGGATATGAAAAAATTATAATTGAAACTCGCAACAATATTTATTGGCAGGTTTTTGATTTTTTCGATATTGCCGAACGTACTCAATGGTTAGAAGACCACCAAGAAGAGATGATAGACCGCAATTTGATTACCGCCAATATTCACAAGAAATATCCGGTATTATTGCTATGTTTCTTTTGTGGTACAGAAATGAAGGCAACGGAGCTGATAAAGATAGGTAACCGGGCGTGCGATTGGTATATTCAGTTTTATCTACGCAATAAGCAACTCTCAAAGCCACAATTTAGAGAGAAAGAAAGAAGCAAAAAAGCAAAAGAATATTTTAAGCATTGGGTCTGGGGAGATAATGTACTTTCTAATCCTGATTTACTTTATCTTATCAACCTTGAATATGGAATGATGGTAAAATTCAATCACTTTGATACTGTATGGAGTACCTTTGAGGAGTTCGAACAGGATATTGCCGACGTACAGTTCCTGAGTGGTCATCGTCCGAATACAGAGATTGTAGAAAAACTTATCGTCGACGCTTGGAATTTCTTAGCTATCTGCGAACGTATCAATGAAAAAGAAAATTTTTCTGGAGATGATATTTTCGATAATGTTTTCATTGATTAATGGATAATATATCAGAAAAATGTATTACCTTTGCAGTAGCTTTTCACGGCACAGATATACACATTGTAATATTTTGTTTGGTTGTGAATTGCTCAAAAGTTTGTTTTTCCTACCTATAACAAGGTAGGAATTTTTTATACATAAAATTTGTACATTTCCGGATTTATAGATAATATTAATCTTTGACTAGACAAACACCTTGGTAGTCTTGCAGTTGGATTTTGATTGTGTTTAAATTTTATAGCCTTTAAAAATGTTTTTTTTGCTGCTTCTGTATGTATATCTGCAGCCGCCCTAAAATCTTCGTTGTCAGGAAAAGATTTTGCTTCTTTCAATAACGTTTGAGTATAAAGCCCTCCGGCTTTAGTATCTAAAGCTGTTTCTCCGATATCACAAGCATATAAGCAAATTTGTTGTTCTATGGCTTGTTCTATTTTTTGTTCATATGCCTGTCTAATTTTATCTAGATTATAAGAAATTCCTTTTATACTATAAAGATTTCGACTCTCATAGAGAGAGGTTGAATCTTCAGTTACAGCTGCTCTACAACAGTCAAAAATAGAAATTTGCCTAGGCGAAATACCTATCAAATCTGTTTCTTCTATTTCTTCTCCTTTTTTATTTATCTCTAAAATTGTTTTTTTTCTATTATGTCCACCGTGACCACTATAAACAACAATGGCAAAATCAAATAAACGCTCGAATTCTTTGATATAGTCTAATAATAGTGTTTTTGAAGGATTCATAAACGACACTATTTCATTTGATTCATCCCAAGCGCCACCAACAGGTGAAACTAAAAAGTTTTTCCAATCATTCAAATCTTTTTCTACTCCCGGCAAGCCGTCAGAGTTACCAATTAATAATGCTATTTTGTTCATATTTTACTGTATATAAGAGTTTATAAAATTTCTGAAGTTTTCGCTATACCCATCTATATTCTCATTTGGATCTATCGGATATAGCCAATTTAATTTGTGCATTCTGACCCAAGTTTTAATATCACAGAAGCTTTCCATCTTCTTTTTATTTCCTCCGTAGAACTCATAGAGTTCTGCCAAAAAATTAAAAAGTAAATTACAAAACATATCATATCTCATATATCTAATATCGCTAGCATCTTTTTTATCAATCCATTGATTGATAAAAGACTGATATTCTACATAAGGGTATTTTACTGCAATTTCTAAAATATGGCTCAATTTATTATTGAGAGCATCTTTCTTTTGTTTTTTATTTAATCGATAATTTTGCCATAGAGCGAGGGCTGAAAAGATGAAGCCAATAGGTGCTACAATAGACGAAATTACTTTTATAAAACATTCCATAAAACAAATGTATTTTTTTGTTGCAAAGATACTGTTTTTTTTATTACCTTTGCAGTAGTTTTTCACGGCAAAGATTACGTATATTGTAATATCTTATGTAGTTGTGAATTGCTCAAAAATTTGTTTTTCCTACCTGTAACAAGGTAGGAATTTTTTTTGCAATAAAATTTTGTGGATTCAAAAAAAAGTATTACTTTTGCAGTGTAATTTCTACTATTGTAGATACAATGTGCAATCGTTTCTGGGTTGCACGACACCTAAGTTAAGTTTGTTCCTGTCTGTAACAAGGCAGGAATTTTTATGAAGAATACAGCAATTCACAAAACTTGTATAGAGAAAAAGTCTCAGTTACAACGACGAAGGTAGCTTTCTAAAAGTTACCTTTTTTTGTTGCGTCAATCATTAAAAAACAATTTAGTTTTCAAGAAATCAAACTAAGTTTTCAATTTTTTCTTCTGCATTGATTTACATCATTATATTTGTGAGTTTTTTTAAAATCAAAAAGATATATGTCACAGAAAGAAATTTTGAGAAAAAATTTTCAAGCGATAAAATTGGCTTATGAAATACTTACGGAGAATATTTTGCCGACTGATATGGATATAGCGGTTCTTAATTTGTTTAGCGGATGGGGCGGTGTAAAGTCGGTTCTTTATCCTATAGAGGAGGAAGATTGGCGAAATTTGAAGAACATAAGTCAGGAGGATTTATCAATGGAAGACGATGTAAAGAGTTTTTATCGTTATATACAAGATAATATTCAAAAGAATAAAAAACAAGACATTTGGTTGTCTATTCAAGAGGCAACACGCACCTCTTTTTATACGCCTGTAGAAGCCATTGATGAACTCTTTGTCAAATTAAAAGAGAATAATCCTCATATAACATCTATGTTAGATCCATCTGCCGGCAGTGGCAGATTTGTGGATGCTTTTGTTAGTCTTTTCCCAAATGCAGAGGTAACGGCAATAGAGATAGACTACCTTACCTCTATGATACTTAAAGCTAAATATATTGGAAATGAAAAGGTACATATCATTAATAGTGGCTTTGAAGAGGTAGATTTTAAAAATAAAAAGTTTGATATTGTAGCATCAAATATTCCTTTCGGTAACTTTAAAGTCAGTTATCCGGCTTATGAAAACCAAGTAACCGATAAAATTCATAACTTTTTTTTCTATCACGGAATCAATCTTTTAAACGATGGTGGTTTGCTGATGTACATTACTTCATCAGGGGTATTTAACTCACCGTCCAACACTTTTATCCGAAAAAAAATTTTTAGTTTGACACATCCAAACTGCCTTTTATCCTTGCCTAACAACTTTTTTGAAAATACGGAAGTTGCCTCGCAGTTATACATTGGACAGAAGACTTCCAGTGCTTCTCATCCGGATGTAATTGACTTAAAGCCAGATAAAAACAATGTATATGTAAATCCTTTGTCCGAGTACTTAGTGGCGGAAGAAAAGGTTATACTTGGGACTAATCCATACGGCAATCCGGAATATAACTATAAATTACCGTTAGAACGAACTTTACAAGAGATAAGAGAGAGATTAGATATTTCGCAGTTGGAGATACAAAGAGTTGCGGAAGGTATTGATAATAGTATACGGTGTGAGCGTTATCCGATAGGTTTTGAATTATTGGATAATATCGATTTTCAGAGGGAACTCGATTTGCTTCGTATCGATATATCGTCAGAAGAGCAAAAACAATTTTCTGTCGTTGGAGTTATAAAAGCTTGTTATAAAGGAACTACAATACCTGTAGCAACAGTATGCAGACTATCGAATGGCAATTCGAAACAATATTTGATTGATACCTACATAACAAATACAAATTTATATAAGCCTGAAAAGAAGTTTCTAGACTCAAAGGAATTTATCCGCGAGTTTGATTTTAATTTTATTCCATCTCTCGAGCAGTTATGCAGGGATTACAATTTACAGATATTTACTGATATTCGTAATAATGATATTGGTAATAATTTCTGTAAATACTTTTTTGATAAGTTTACACAACCATATCTGAGTACAACCTATACGACTGGAATAAAGTATTCCTATCACAGAGCACCAGAAAGGAATATGCTTATTCTTAATGACTCGGGTAATCCTGCCAAGATAAACGATATATTTGTTGAAAAATACGGTAATACCATATATGAACTCGAGGAGCTGCATTTTACAAACGCAAAGCAGCAAAATTTAATCAAAGATTACTTTTTGCTCTATAGCAGCTATAACGATTATATCGCTGAATTAAATGCGGAAGTTAAAGATAATGACCATATTGCTCGTTTAAGAATTTACAATCAAAAACTCAATACGTTATATGATAATTTTGTATCGAAATATGGTTATATTAATGAAAATAGGTTACTCATAAATAAGTATGATACCTTTTTTTATTCCATACTATCTACTCTTGAAAAGGTTGAGACCCAAAACATAGACCTGTTTACCTCGATAAACAGATATAAGAAAGCCGATATTTTTGATTTGCCGAAAGAAGATGTAAAAAAAGGCTTACAGCCTCAGGAGGCATTGATTTCTTCATTAGGTAAGTATGGTAAAGTCAATTTGAACTATATGTCCGAGATAACCGGACAAACGGAACAAGAGTTATATGGGGCGTTAAAAGATAAAGTCATATATAATCCTATCGATAAAAGATACGATTTAAAGGAATTCTTTTTCTCCGGAGATATATATGATAAGATAGATAAGGTAGAGAAGCTCGAACAAACGGAAGAGGTTGCAAATATCTTAGACGAATTAAAAAGCGTTGTTCCAAGTATTATTCCCTATTACTCTATCGACAAACAATTTGGAAGCAGATGGATACCGCTCGATACCTACAAAGATTTTTTGAAACAACATTTCACTGCCGATTTTTCTTTGAATTACGACTCCAATACTGATGTTTTTACTGTTGGCAAAGGAGATAATGTAGGCAATAAATATGTTTATCAAAGATTTAAAAGCTCTCGATATATAACTCCGGAGCTGATAATAGAAAATGCTTTTTACGATGTATATCCTATTGTAACTTATGATGTGATAGTCGATGGAATTAAAGAAACACACATAGACAGACAGGCAACAGAATATTATAAAAGAGAAATTACAAGGTTAAAGGATAGCTTTGATAAATACATATACTCTATTGATGAAAAAAATCAAGAATGGCTAACCGATATTTATAATAGGAGATTTAATAATATAGTTCTTAACTCTCCCGACGGTAGCTTTTTGGACTTTAAAGACTTTGACTTGAAAGCCGGAAATATCACCACCATCTATCAACATCAGAAGGACGCTATCTGGAAAATGATAAGCAACAGAGGAGGAATTGTAGACCACGAAGTAGGATTGGGCAAAACATTTTCATTAATAGCGGAAAGCTATTTTCTTAAGAAATTCGGAATATGTAAAAAACCTGTTATTGTTTGTCTTAATGCCAATACCACAGATATTGTCAAGTCTTATAAGAAATTTCTGCCTAATGCTAATATTTTGTATGCCGACCCCAAAGAATTTACTCCGAAGAAAAGAGAACAATTTCTTAATAACATCAGAAATAATAACTGGGATGCAGTTATTATGACACACTCTCAATTTATGGCAATACCTCAATCCGATAAAGTACAACTGGAAATCTTGCAACAGGAATTGAAGGACGTTGAAAACAACTTATTCGCTATAAATAAGATGTCTGAAAGAATAACAAAAAAACAAATACAGGGGCTTAATGAGAAAAAGCGAAACCTTACTAATAAGATATCAGATACTCTGAAAAAAATCAATGATAAAAAAGATAAAGGTGTTTTGGATTTTTCCGATTTAGGTATAGACCACATCATTGTAGATGAAAGCCATATGTTTAAAAATTTGGAATTTCAAACAAGACACACGAGAGTGGCAGGACTTGGCAGTTCAAGTTCTAATCGGGCTTTGAATATGCTTACTGCTATCAGAACACTACAAAAACAAACTCCTAACGGAGAGTTTGGAGCATCGTTTTATAGCGGAACTCCAATATCCAATTCTTTGGTAGAGTTATTTTTGCTACAGAAGTATCTTATACCTAAGACATTGGAAAATAAGAAAATAAAAAATTTTGACTCTTGGGCTTCTATTTTTGCAAAAAAAACAGTTGAGTTTGAAACAAATATGGTCAATGATATTGTTGCTAAAGAACGTTTTAGATACTTTATAAATATTCCTGAATTGGTATCTATGTATTGCAATATTGCTCATATTATGACAGGTGAAAAAATGGGAATGGACAGACCTATGAAGAATGAAAATCTTTTGTTGAACGAACAGAGTCCGGTCCAACGAAGATTTTTCAAGAAGTTGGCTAAATTTCTAAATACCGGCGAGCAGGAAATATTAAATTTAGATAAGCCTGTGTCAGATAATAAAAATGCTCTGTCTCTTGTTGCAATGCATTTAGCTTTTGAGGCTAGTCTTGATATGCGTTTAATTAATAGTAAACTGTATAAAGACGAGCCTAATAATAAGGTTTCTAATATGGTGAGAAAGGTACTTAAAACGTACGAGGCTTTTGATAATGAAAAAGGCACACAAATAATATTTTGTGATATTTCTGTTGCAGAAAAGCAGCTATCATTTGAAGAGTTAGAAAAAAACTATAAAAACGGCATATTCACTTCACTGTATGATGATATAAAATATAAGCTTATAAAAGGAGGTGTTGCCGAAGATGAAATAGCTTTTATACAAAATTATAAGACTCCCGAAAAAAAGAAGGCTCTCGGCGATATGATGAATGATGGAAAGATTAGAATTCTAATAGGAGGTACGACTAATGCCGGAACGGGTCTTAACGTACAAAAAAGACTTGTTTCCATCACTCATCTTACTATACCTTGGAAACCGTCGGAGACTGAACAACGTAACGGTCGTGGGTATAGAACAGGCAACTGGATAGCGAAGTCGGCAAACGACAATCAAATCGATATTACCACTTGTGCTACCTCGAACACTCTGGACGCTTATAAGGTAGATGTAAATAAAAACAAAGCAGGTTTTATTGGTCAGATAAAAGAATATGCGTTCGGTCTATCGTTGGACCGAACGCTCGATGAAGGAGCCATCGACGAGAATGCGGGAATGAATTTGGCAGAAATGCACGCAAAAATTACCGGAGATAATACTCTACTTGAAAAGTACAAGTTAGATAAAAAAGTAAAAGAGCTGGAGCAGGAGCGACAATATATCTTAAGTGAAGTCGGTAGTGCCAAAAATACAATGAAGAAAGCGGAAGAACGAAAAAAAGAGTTGGAAATAATCGAGTCTTATATCAAAAAAGATTTAGGGTGTTATAAGAGTAATGTTCAGTATGATGAAAAGGGAAACAGAATTAATCGACCTACATACTTTGGACTAAGTCCCACAGATAATGAGGATAATGAGAAGATACTTGCTTTTTTACAAAAGAAAAAAGAAGATATCGGTCGGATGAAAAGTGGGGATTTTATGGTCATAGGAGAAATGTATGGTTTTGAATTAATAGGTATTAATGATTGGTATTCGGGAGTTACTTTTAGCATACGTAACAAGGATAATCCTAAGACAAAATATAACATCACGGAAGGTAAAATTAATATGAAAGATAAGGCTTTGGCAGCAACATATTTTGTAAGGTGTTTTGACGCTATTCAAAGACGGATGGACGCTAATCAAAAGAATATCGATAAGGAAGAAGCCTTAATAAATGATAGTTACAAAAAAACGCTTTATACCTTTGATAAAGAAAAAGAACTCGAAGAAGCAAAAGCACAGTCGGAGGTATTGGATAAAAAATTACGACAGAGAAAAGACGATACTTTTTCTCTACCTACAGAGACCATCGACAAACAATCCGTGTACATCATAGACAATATAGAAACATTCGAGAAGGCTCTCGAAAATGATTTAATAGGTAGGTATGAATACAATAATCATTTAATAGTTGATGACACTACCAGAGAGGCGATAGAACGGCTAAACGATAACGTAAACTCTACGTTAGAAATTCTCTATAACCAAGAGTATTTCGGTTACAATAACGGAGAAAAGAAAATGAATCTGATAACGTTTTCTGTTGTGGATAATGATAGGATGTTTGTAGAGTATTATGCGGAAAAAAATTCAAATCTATTACCAAAAGAAGAGTTACCGGAACAAATAGAAAAGACCGAAGAACAATTCGTACAAAAAGCATCTGCAGAATCAATAGAAAAACTCGACAAATTAGCTAAAGGGACAATTTCTATTAATGAGTTATTTGGAGCAGACAATATTGATATTGAAGAAGAAAACAACAATACAATAAAAAGGAGACGATAAAAATAATCGAATTTCAAAAAAATAAATTTGCAATACTTATAGGAAAAAGTATTATCTTTGCAAAATGAAAAACGAAGCAAAATACCACAAGTATATAGAGGTATTTAAGAAGTCTTTTCCGAATAAGGAGATAACCGATAAGAGTTATAATGTAACGTTGGTAAGATATCTTTTGATGTACTTTTTATACTTGGAAAAGCGAACAAACAAGTCAATAAAATATGATGATATTGCAAAAATTTTTGGTTGCGACAGTTCTAGTGTTTGCGTTGCCGTCAAAAAGGTTAAACAGTATAATTCTATTGAAAAAATAAAGCTTTTAGGTAATAAAAAAGAGTTGTTTCGGTATTTCTATACTAAGTTTAATCGAATATTTCATAGTAAACAATAATTTATCAACTAATTTAAAATAATAAATTTATGAGCCTATTTAATTCAACATTTGTCGGCAATTTGACAGCCGACGCAGAGTTTAAGACTTTGCAAAATTCGGAGAAGAGTCCGATAAATTTTTCTATTGCTATCAATATGAAAGAAAACGAAGTTATTTACATCAACTTTGTGTATTGGACAAAAACAGCAGAGCCAACGAAAATTTTGGAATTTTTGAAAAAAGGACAAAAGGTTGCCGTTGTATCGGATTACATCAAAGAAGAAAAGTACTCGACAAAAGACGGTACACAAAAAGAAAAACTTGTTTTTGGTGTTTCAAAAATTGACTTATGCGGTGGTGCTAAACAGCAGTAAATTTCTCTTCAAAAAGGTTCATTTTATAGGATCTAAAACGGTTCTATAAAATGAATTTTTTCTTCTGTATTAATATTAAATAATCAATTGTGATATGTCTATATTTAATTTCAGAAAAAACAAAGAAAAAAGTAAGGAAGAAAATGCACCTTTTATCATAGAAAACTTTTATGAAGTTGAATCCCTAGATGGTTTTTTTAAAAACTACTGTATGAGGTTGGCAAGTGAAAGTGAATATGCTGAATTAGAGTCTAATTCATACTTTAATATAACACTGGGAATAATACGACTATTAAATGCTTTTTGGATGGAAGATGAAATTGGAAGGTTGGTGGAGCGTTTGACATTGACAGAAACTAATTATGATGGGTATAGTAAGGAACAAGAATGTCTTCGAAGGCTCTCAAGGGTTTTTCGGTTTTTTTCTACAACTCGTGTACACGAAATAAAAAAATATTATCGGGATTGGATGGTTGAATATTATGAAAAAGAAAAGAAACCTATTTTTGTAACGAATTCACGAAACGGCTATTTGCCTGACAATCAATTTATAATGTTTGTATATCAAAAAATTTTAGATATAGAAAAAATCGGTTGGTAAAACGCATATGAAAACACTTATATTAGCAGAAAAGTCTAATCAGGCAGGAGCATATGTCTCGGCTCTCGGTAATTTTAAACAACAAAATGGCTATTACGAGAACGACAAGTATATTATAACTTGGGGTATGGGACATTTGGTTCAATTAGAAACCGACGATAAGTATAGGCAGGAGGGCAATTGGAGTAAATCCTATTTGCCATTGATACCGGAGAAATATCAATATTGTGTTGAAAAGGTTGGTAAAGAAACCAATAGAGCCAAAAAAAATCAACTCGAGATTATAAGGCAACTTTTCCACAAGTGTGATAATATAATTAATGCTACCGATGGAGATAGGGAAGGAGAGTTGATATTTTTATATATATACAATTATTTAAACTGTAAATTGCCCTATACAAAACGCCTCTGGATAAATACTCTTACCGAGAATGATATAAAAAAGGGTTTTGCCAACTTGTTGCCGGCAGAACAGATGAAAAGTCTCGGCAAAAGTGCCTATGCTCGTGCGATCACCGACTGGTTGGTCGGTGTCAATGGTACACAGGCTGCCACTTTACAGTTAGGCAAAGGTACATTACTCACCATTGGTAGAGTTCAGACCGCGATACTCAAAATTATATGTGAGAGATACATTAAAAATACCACATTCAAAAAAAGTTTTACCTATAAAATCAGAGCGGAACATCCGACAGGCAATACTGTTTTTTACTCCGATAGTGATATTTTTCAGACACAACAGGAAGCGGAACAGGTCAAAGGCAAGTTATGTAAGGAGCATATTTGCAAGGAGCGTATCGAGGAGATAAAGAAGGTAGGCGCTCCATTATTACACTCAATAGACAGTTTAATAATAGAGGCTAATAAGAAGTTCGGTTATACCTCACAGGAAACCTTAGATATGGCTCAATCGTTATATGAAAAGAAAATTACTTCATATCCGCGAACCGATACGCAATATATAAATATAGAGAACTTCGAACACATCAAAACCTTTTTACCACAGATGGTAAAGAAGTGTTTTGGTATAGATTATTCTTTTGTTGTAGACTCACCAAAATCGGTAAACAATAAAAAACTGCAAGGCAGCCACGATGCTATTGTTCCTACAGGGCAACAGTTCAATATGAATAGCTTGAGCGAAAAAGAGCAAAACGTTTTATCTTTAATACTCCATCGTTGTATGGAGAGTTTTTCGGTTCCTGCCGAATATCAAAAACTAAAACTGGTTTTCGATAATAATTCAATCGAGTTTGTAACTACCACTTCAAAGCTTTTAAAGGCAGGATGGAAAAACTATTCTTTGAATACTTATAGTTACGATGAGGACGTCGACGAAAACGAACAAAACATTGACTTACCTTTTAAAAAAGGAGACAAGATACAGGTAAACTTTTTTGAAATAAAAGAGATTGAAAGCAGACCTCCGCAGCTCTATACGGAAGGCGTATTGACGTCAAGTCTTGTCAATATTGGTAAGTTTTTAAAAGAAGAAAATCCGGAATTATTGGAAAAACTAAAAGAAGATATCGACTTATCCAATGTTCAGATAGGAACACAAGCAACGCGTCCTGCAATCATTGAAAGGCTTAAAAAACTTGGTTTTGTTGAGCTAAAAAAGAATAAACTTATTCCTACCGAAAAAGGACTTGCTTATTACAATATTGTTAAGAAATTAGAGGTTTCCAATATTGCTACTACTGCTATTTTAGAAAAAAGATTGAAGGACTTGGCAGAAGAAAAAATAACCGAAAGTCAATTTTATTCGGAGATAAAATCATATACTACAAAGATTGTAGAAGATATTTTTTCTATTGAAGAAAGTTCTCCGAGTTTCGTAAATAAAGATAGTGGAATATGCATTTGTCCCAAGTGCCAAAAGGGTACTATAAGAGTTGGTAGCAAGGCTTATTTCTGTTCGGAATATAAAAATGGATGTACTTTTGCTATCTGGAAAACTGTTGCCGAAAAGAAACTTTCTGAAGCGGTAGTAAAAGAATTATGTACTAAAAAAGTAACAAAAGAGATAAAAGATTTCACAGGAAAGAAAGGAAAGTTTAATGCAAAATTGAAACTATCGGATGATTTTAAAGTTGAATTTTTCTTTGATAATAGTAATCATAACACAAAAAAATAATAGATAGGAACAATGGAAAAGACACAAGAAAAAATCCAAAAAGAGATGCAAACGATAAAGGAAGAATTGCAAAATACAACGAAAAAAAAGGATAGCAAAGATAAATCTGCTACTCAGAATTTTGTTGCTTTGAATGAAACAAAGACACAAAAAATACTTCTTACTTTATTTGAGATTAGAAAAGATTTGGAAGAAAAAAATCCTGAGATTGTTAAGCGATTAGTTTCTTTAGATAAGGAAATTTTGAAAGAAACAGGTATCAAATTTTCAGATAAAGACAAGGAGAAAATTTTAAAAATGATGAGAGCGTTCCGTTGATTTTTTTATTCTGTACTCTATTTATATTTTATCGATATTCTATGATAGGTTTAACTAAGAAAGGTATCCTAAGCGGAAGCGTCCTAACGGTCTTTTTTAAAGAGCAAGCCGAAGCCGTACTGAAGTACTGCTTTGCTTGCTCTAAAGAGGACTTAAAAAAAAGTAAATCAAGTGTTTACGTCGGTTAATGAAAATGTATCTCGGTGGAGAATGGTAAAAAAAAACAATCTAATCAATTAATATACAAAAATATACACGGTGGAGAATACACAAAAAATAATAACTGAAACTACTGTAAAAATTTATCCGAAAACACATAAATTGCTAAAACATTATTCGCAAATATCTGAAACTTCAATTAAAGATTTAATAGCTTTGCTCGTAAATTTTTTATCGAAGAATCCATCTTTGGTTTTTGAATTGAAAAAACAAGATAGTATCAAATTTGAAACGGATGTAGTAACAGAGTTTATGAAACGAAATAATCGTTTTATGCGAGCCGAGATTAATCGATTGATTGGTTTTATAAAAGTACAAGATGAATTTATGTCTAAGATGAAAAACGATATAATGTTTAAATTAGACAAGGAAGATAATCCGGAATACCATCCGTTATTTGATGACTACGATAGAATGATAGAATATATATTCAAAGTATTGGAAAAAAGAAATATTACCGAGAATACAATAAAGAATGATATAGAAAAGATTTTGGGAAAAGACAAGTTGAAATCTTTTCTGGAAAGTGAAATTCGTACGACGAGAAAAACAATAAAGATATAATTTTTTTCTTCTGTATTAAATTCGTTTTTTATTATGTTTGTCAGACCACATATAGAAGAGTCAGAAAAAGGAGATAACCTAGGTAGTTGTGGCAAGTATGCAAATTATTTGTCAAAGGAGGCTGCTTATTTTTTCAATCATTCGAGTGAAAATATTTCTTTGGACGAAGCTATACGTTTGATAGACGAACATTCGAAAGGACAGTTGAAAAAAGATGAAGCCAAATGGTATGCACCTGTTTATGCTTTGTCGGAAAAGGAAGCTCAATTTATATGTTATAAATTATTTGGGAAGATTTATTCGGATTATGACAATCTTACCGAAGAAGAAAAGATAATCTATAACAAGTATATTATTGAGTTAGGAAAAAAATTCCAAGACGAGATGGCAAAGAATTTTAATAAAAGCGATGTCGGTATTACCGACGGTTCTACTCTCTGTTATGTTGGAGTTGTTGAAAATAGTCGGATATATAAAGAATACGATGAGGAGGTAAAGGCAGGCAGAATAAAATCAGGAACGTCAAAAACAGGATTTAATACTCATATCCATATTATACAAAGCAGAAAGGCAAATAATGCAAAGAAGTCTAAGATTAGTCCGATGCAAAAAAGCAAAAAAGAGAGCATAAATAATATGGGCGTAAAAGTAGGATTTGACAGGAACAATTTTAAGATTGCCGTCGAAAATACTTTTGATATTATTACCGGTTATAAGCGTAAAGAGGAGGAGACTTTTAGTTATGTAAACGAACAAAAAAAAGAGAGTAAGCAAAAAAAAAGAATGTATGGTCGTGGAAAAAAATACTACACCAAAGAAGAAGCAGAACAATTAAAGGAGAGAACCGATGTGGTAGGATATTTTTTTCATTTGGCACAACTCGGAAGATTGGAATATGTAAATAAAGACTCAAAAGGAAGAGTCGTTTTTAAAGATAAAAAGAGCAATAGTATTTACCTTGTCAATTCCACTTACTACTATAATCAAAGTAGCAAAAAAGGAGGAGATATTTTTAAAGCAAACGCTGAATTTGAAAGCTTAAACTATTTATATGCCTTACGTCAGATGGAGGCTCAGAAAGGATATGCGTATTATACAAGTTATGCCATAGACTTTAATAAAAAAGAGGTACAAAAAATCATAGATTTAAAGGAAGATATCAACGGTCTATTTAGAAAGAGGCAATTTTTTTAATTTTGCAGTTTCAATCTAATAGCAATGAAGATAATAAGTTTTTATAGTGATAAGGGTGGTGCCGGTAAGTCATTTTTAACGATGTGGGTTGCGAGCATTTTAAAATATAAGTTTGATAAAAGAGTTGTAGTTGTAGATACCATTGCAGGTTATGAAAATCTTAGCTGTAAAAGGAAAGAGGATATTCGTCAACTCAATGATAATTTTGCCGTTTCGGATAATGATTTTATAGAGATACGTCAGATTAATCAGTTTGAACAGTTTTTGGATTTTTGTAAAGAAAAAGAATATGAATACGATTATATCTTTGCCGACACAGGAGCAATTAATGAGGTGAATATGTATATTCTTATGAAATGCAATTATATATTTATTGTAACAGATCAAGATTTTGAAAAAAGAATGAAGATATACGAGTCCTTTAAAAATATGATAGGACGATATGAGGGATTTAATATTGAAGACGTAAGATTTATATTCAATAAAGTAGAAGATAATATAAATGAAGAGGATTTAAGTAATAGGATACTTGCTATAAAAGATAGTGGCGGTGAAGATATTACCTTGGAAAATTTTATTTTACCTGCCATATGTACCAACAAAAAAAGGGGACTTCAGTTTGATACCTTATCGGTTGGGCGAGGTAATATCCCTGCTGACCTTATGAGTTTGGCAGAAAATATTATGAATTTGACAAACGAAAAGATTGAATAATGGAGGAGAGAAGAGGAAGAAAGAAGAAGGAGTTACAAAATCATCTTATTCATCGTGATTTGATGAACAATTTCAATTTCAATTTACAAAAAGATAAGCAGCATAATATTTTTGAGGTTTTATCTAATTATGATATTGTTTTTGATGATATAAAAAGGATCAAAGAACAAACAAGGCGAGAAAAGACAGTTTCTTTTAGTTGTAGCAGGAAGGTTCGACAAGAATTAATAAAATATGCCGATTTGTTTAGCAGTAATATGCTGACAATAAAGAAAATAGATATAATCAACTATCTATTGAATAAGATGTTTGATTTATATGAAGACGAAGAGATTATAGAATTAATAGAGAATAACGATTTAGCTTTAAAAAAAATAGAAGAAGACAATCGTATTAGCTGTTATATGGAAAAATCACTTTTAGATAAAGTGTTATCAATAAAATTGAAATTAAGAGCAAAAAAAAAATATGTAGCAGGATTTAGGATAATCAGCTTTTTGCTTGAAACAGGCAAGAAAAAATTTTTACCGGATATAAAAGATAAAATAGATTATGAGTAGTTTAATGAAAAAATTTTTTAATGGAATTATTCCATATCACAGGAGTTTTGCCGTATTCGACGAGACAACAATATTGTACGAAGACGGAAAGGTATACGAACAGGCAGCTATAACATTGCCTTTGGTCAGTTCTGCAGTGATGTTTATGCAGAATGAAGATACATTTATCATCGATAATACTGAAGATATTAACAAATTGCCCTATATCGACTATCAATTGATAGGGACAGATAAGATTAACGGAGGATTTAGAGATGATTTCAATAGCTTTTCCAATATGGTAAAGATCCATATCGGAAGAATGGGAGTGTTTTCTTTTTCGGTCGAAAAAAGAGTAGTTTATAATAACAATGTACATATAAAATTTAAAGTCAAGACGAATACGAACATTTAATTTTTAATTATTATGGCACAAGAACAAGAATACAATTATAATGTAGAGTCTATTGCAGACTTAAACGAAGGCAATCTTAGATTGTTATCCAAAGAGGGAAGAAATTGTCGCTTTGAATATGGAGGCGATTATTGGAGTTATGAGAACGGCATACTGATACAATACAACTCTTATGATGATTTGTTTAGTAAAGGGCAGAGCGGTAAGGTTGTCTTTGCTCCGAAAGAGGGACTTGTTACGGATTACGGAGCTGTTTTATCTGACCAAATATGGAACAATGAAAAGCTATCAAATTTCGCGGATTTTTCGCTGAAAGATAAACACGATTATATTCGTTCGCAAAGCGAAGACGGAAAGAAGAAACTGATACCTCTTAATATAGAACTTGATAAAAAGTTAAGCGAAAAATTAGAAAAAGGTAGCAGAAGTAATAAAGAAAAAGTGGACAATGCTCCGGTTATTAACGCCAAAGAATTAGAACCCGTAAAAGCAATTGCACAAGCACTACTTGACTCTCTTACGGTAGCATTCTCTTTCTTAAAGAGTTTAAAGGTAAAACAATCTCATCCCAATAAATATATAAATGATATTTTGATGAAGATGGAACATAACGAGTTAAATCCCAATAAACTCGCTCATCGTGCTATGTTGGAAAAAGATCCGACAATAAAAGCATTATTAGATAAGTATGAACAATTTTCATTACAGTTAAAACGTCAGAATATGCCTAACGAAAAAATAGTAGAGAATGTCGTAAAAAGAGCGTTGAAAGATAATACTTTTATGGGAAAAGCAGAAAGTTTGGCAAACAGCGATTTAATAGAAAAACAATTCGCCAGACAAGTAGTAGCAATCAAAAATTTCTTTGGAAAGACAAAAGATTATATGGGAAGTGCCTCCGAAGGACAAGAAATAAAAAGAACCATAGAAGGATTAAACTCAGAGCAAAAACAAGATTTTATCCGTAAGATAAAAGATGTGGACTTATTTAAGGTCTTTAAGGGTCAGAATTTGGACCCTGAAAATTTCAATGATAGAATGGAGGTCTTTTTATCAAATGCTTTTATGATAGGAATGGCAAACGAAGACGAATTAAATTACAAACATATAATGACAAAACACGTCGGTATTGCCGATGACTCGCTATATAAAAGTCTAAGCTTTGCCAGAGTTGCCAATATCGCAATAGAAATATCGAAAGATATATTGAAGGGACTGAACGTAAAACAAGACTTAGGTCAGACACAAAAAGAAGACGTCGGAATGAAAATGAAATTATAATCAATTTATATTATATTGAAATGAGTCTTTCGCAATTAGTAATATTTATAATTATTGGAGCAGTAATGCTTGTCGGTTATTTGGCATACATTACAAAAACGTCGGGTAATAAAAAGGTAAAAAGCTCTGACACTTTGGATTTGGAGAGAATAGAAAAGGCTAAAGAATTAGAAAAATTACAAGTAACTGAGCCTAAAAAAATAAGTGAACAACTGAATAAAAGTATGCTTTTTAAAAAAGCTATCGAACATCGTCAGGAATTACGCGGAGTATCGCCTAAATCGCATAGAGCAGAAGAATATCCAAAACAAGAAGATATATTCAATGAGTATGTTATGTCTGATGAAGACGTTCCTCCACCGCCGAGTGTTGCTTTACCTGTTGAACCCGAACTTGAATTTGAACCTGAGACTATACCTATACCGTCGACGGAACCAATATCAATAACCGACAGTCAGGAAATACCGTTTCCCGAAGAAAACAGAGATGAAAAAACAATTGAGCAAAAAGTAGAAGAAATTTCTCATAATATAGGCAATGAATTAACATCGTTCCATAGAAAAAACAACTATGAAAAATATCCGGAAGAGTCGGAGAAGATTATAAAGATTTTTGAAAATCTATTGGAAGATATAGTAGATGATTCTCTTAAAGTTTACTGATATTATTCTATGTAATATATAAAACAACCTTTTGGAATTTTCTCGGTTACAATATGAGGATTAAGGAAATATATTTGTTTCAAATTTAAGTTGTTTTCTTTGGCAAACTCTTTGAACGTAGTATTTTTTTTCGTCGTTATTTCTCTTACATTGGTATAATCATATTTTAGAGTAGTCAATGTTTCAAATAAAAAAGGATACATCTCTCCGATATATCGGACAGCGTGAAATGATGGTACGTACGCTTTGGTTTCATCCGGCAGGTATTGTCGTACCTGCCAATAATTCTTACTGCCTGCCTTTTTTATTGCTTTTAGCACTGTGCCGTGTCCCGCATTATATGCAGAAAGAACTAAATTCCAATCGCCTAAAATATTATATAGAAAGACAAAATAACGACAAGCAGCGTCGGTACTGGCGTATGCGTCATAAAATAGATTTATACTTGAATTTTTGGCAAGTCCGTAGTTAGCTCCTGTTTTTGGCATAAACTGCCAAAGTCCCGAAGCACCTACCCAGCTGCCTGCTTGTGGATTAAGATTGCTCTCTACTATCGCTAAATATTTTAGATCGATTGGAAGATTATATTCTTTGAGTTTCATCTCAAAGAGAGGTTCGTAGAACTTAAGTAATCCGTAAGTCTTACGTATCCATCGATAAGAAAGATATTTATTAATATAACGATAAATAATATTATTATAGCTTATACTTATGTTGGAAGCATCATTAATGGCTTTAAAGGTCTTATATATGTTGATACTGCTGTCTATACCTTCATTGGCATTGACAATTAAAGATTGAAGATTTTCGAGCCATTTTGAGTCTCTCTCATAATCAATAAAAAATAGATTTTCTTTCTCTTCTTGAGAAAGTATTACAGAAGAAAAAAGTAATAAAAAAAGTAATAGTTTGATTTTTAGCATAGAATATAAAAAGTAAATTGCAAAGGTAATCAAAAAGAATTGTTTTTTTTTTTTTACAGAATAGAGTTTTTCGAAGAAAAAGAATTACTTTTGCAATATGAAAATATTAATTTGAAAATTTAAAGAGTATAAATATGTTTTACGAGAATAATGAGACATACAAGAGGTTAAGTTCTATCTTTACATTTGTTACCGTAGGGTATTTACTATATGCCGTATATGTAATGTTTTATCCCGTATTTCCCAAGAATGATATTGCGAATTTCTTTTTATACAAAATACACGGAGCATATCCGAACAAACCTATTATAACGTTATTGTTGCTCGCTGTTTCCATAGCAGCAATATTTACTGCATCTTCGGCAAAGACAATAGAGCAAGAGACGAAGAAAAAGTTTATTCTTATAGGTGTACTTTGTTATGCGGTCTTTTTGTTATTGGTATTGATTATACCAATAAATATTTTTTCGGCGATATTATCGGCTCTGATTTTTTTGACGGGCTTTTTTCTCTTACTTGCAAGTCGTCGAAAAGTGGCCGAAGACTTAAAAAAAGACAGACGGCACGAAGTTGAAAGTCAATTCGACCAGATAAGAGAAAAGATAGAAACTCCCTATTCCGTGAATATTCCCTATAAATACAGCTATCTCGGAGAGGTATGCAAATCGTGGGTTAATATAGTAAATCCCTTTAGAGCGATACTTGTCGGAGGTACTCCGGGCAGTGGTAAATCGTTTGCTACGATAGAGGAGATGATGAGACAGTTTACAAAAAAAGGTTTTACGGGAGTAATATATGACTTCAAATACCCAACGTTAACAAGAAAACAGTACAACTATACCAGATGGTATGAAGATAGTCATACAATAAAACCTTCATTTTATGTAATCAATTTCGATGATGTGGAGTACTCTAATAGGTGTAATCCAATAAATTCCGATACATTGCAAGCGATGGCAGATGCTGAAGAAAACACAAAGGTATTGATGTTAAATATCAATAAGACGTGGATAGAGAAAGAGGGAGAGTTCTTTACCGACTCTGCAAACGTATATACCGCAATGTTAATGTGGTATCTGAAAATAGTAACTCAAAAATACGATTACGACATTTGCTCCTTACCGCATCTTATAGCGTTGAGTACATTTGAGAGTACCGAAATATTATTTTTGATTCTCAATAAATATAATGAGCTAAAGCCGAAAATGAAGCCCTTTAGCGAAGCTCTGGCTAAAGGAGCTTTGGAACAGTTGGCAGGACAAACGGCAAGTGCAGGTGTAGCCTTGTCCAAAATATCAACGAAAGAATTAAACTATATTCTTACCGGCGACGATTTTTCGTTAGACCTAAATAATCCTCTTGCACCTAAAATTTTATGTTTGGGGAATAATCCCAACCGCCAATTAACCTATGCAGCTCCGCTAGGACTAATACTTAGCAAATTGGCAAAAGTTTTAAATGATAAAGATAAGTTACCGTCTATTTTTGGTATAGATGAGTTTCCAACTGTGTATATTCGCGGTATAGATGATCTTATTGGAACCGGTCGGAGCAATAAGATAGCTACTGTTTTAGGTTTTCAATCCTTTAAACAGATTGTTGCCAATTACGGCAAGCAAATAAGCGATAAAATAATTAGTATTTGTGGCACAAGAATAATGGGACAGATGATGGACGACGACGCGGAATTAATAAGTAAGAATATAGGAAAGCATAAAGTACTAAATAAGTCTTACAATTATTCGCAAAACGATGTATCGGAAGGACAACAAACCTCGATGGAGGAGATAGTGCCACCCGAACGTATTGCACAGTTTTCGCAAGGAACATTTTGCGGAACGGTAGCAGACGATTTTACTAACAAAGAGAGCAATAAAGTATTTTACGGAGAACTTTTGCCTCCTTTGGAACTAAAGGCGAGAGAAGATGATATTCCTTTACCGAAAATAAATGATTTTACTCCTCATAATATAAACGAATTACAAAAGGAGTATCTTTTTGAAAACAGAGAGTTTATAGAAAAATTTAAGGCGGCTATTTTAAGTCAGACTATAATGTACTGGGTAAAAAAGATAGAAGAAGTTACTACCGAACGTGGATTGGATGAATATCTTATACGAGAATTTGAGTTTGGATATCATCAGTTAAGAGAGTTTACAAAATTGATAATGTTCAAATCCTCCATTCATAAACTTATCTTGAAGATAAAGAAAAACGAACAACATTTGGATAGGCATTTTACCTCAGATGAAATGGATAACTTTATAAAAGAGAGTGTTAAGCAAGGAATTATAGAAGATACCAAAAATAATTTCTTAGACAAATATAACGATGAAATTTACAATGATATATATCGTATCATTGCATTGGAAATTGAGGATTTGAAAATAGTTGACGAACTGGCAGAAAATTCAAAGATGATTAGCGGTTCAATAAATTTCTTTGAAAAGATAATCTCTTCTGAGAAGTTTAAAGACCAGACCGCAAAAAATAAATATATGGAATTTGTAGATGAATTAAAGAGCAAAGTATTCAAAAAAGAAAGAAATCAGTAATATAAATTAATCAAAAAGAAAGTATTATGTTATTATCTATTTTATTACAAGCAGGAGGCGCTCAAAGAATTACACAAGCAATGCAAGAGGGAGTATCGACTCTCTCTACCATCGGAAGAATAGCCTATAACGGAGTTATGACTATCGCTTTTCTTGTTTCACTCGTTTCACTCGTTATGTTGTTAACGGGAGAAAGAGGTGAAGAAAAAACAAAGAAAGCAGGGGCTATGTTTTTCTCCTTTTTGGCATTTGGAGTATTGTTATTAATAGCATCAAGGTTATTCAATATTGAGTACTCCTTCTAAAATAAAAACGGTGTGGCACTACTATATTTATGGTAGTGTTACACACCTATTTATTGAGGAATAACAAAAAACACAAAAAGCTATGTGGAAAAATTCTCTAACGATATTGGCTTTTATAGGTGCAACGATTGCCACTATTGTTTTAATATTGAGTATATCGTTTATAACCAAACTTTTAAATATAGACTTTTTTATATAATAAAAAAATTATGGTAAAATATTGGTATCAAATATTTCTATTGGGAATTTTCTTAGTTATCGTCGTTCGTGCGGTATTCATACTTACCGGACGTGCGGAGAAAGAAGATAAGGTATCAAAAGTAACTAACCTTGTTTTAGGTATGATACTTGTAACGTTTTCGTGGGCATTGATAGGAGTAATCTTTAATCAAAAGATAGGTGATTTCGGTTGGTTCAGTGGCGGAACAAATAACGACAAGGGCTTAATTAATGTCGAAGAAAAAGATATTAATGAGGATGTAACCAATGATACTACTATACAGTTGAAAATTAAAATAGGAGCAGGCGAAGACGAATGAAGACAATAAGAGGATATGAAACTTTTTCAGTGAGTAGGAATACACTTGCTCCTGTTATTTTTTTTGGACTACCTCTCAAACTATTTATAATAGGTGCAGTGGCTTTCATATGTTCCGTAATGCTTGCTCTTGTTTTGGGGAGCTTCGGAGTGCCACTGCTTTTTCAAGTACTTATCAGCGGTACTATAGGAATAACGTCGGTGGGAGGAGTATTCGTGTTCTACAAAAAGTTCGGAATAAAAGGATTTCATTTTTTCCAAAGAAACAGAAATATATATAATGAAATAGTTGCCGACAAATCGATTATCAGAATATTAAAATCTAAAATACAATGAAACTGTCAAAAATACTACCAATATACGATATTACAAAGAACGGTATTATTGTCGGAGATACAAAAGGAGCTTTAACTCTCTGTATGGAGATAAAACTACCGGTAATATATACCTTAGGAGACGATGGGTACGAACAATTCATTGAGAGGTATAGAGACTTTTTAGACCTTTTGGGCGAGGGAATAGTCGTACACAAACAAGATATTTTTCATAGAGAATATTTTTCGGTTGTAAATGAAAATACCAAGATGGATAGCGACTTCATAGATAGAAGTTACATCACTCATTTCAATGAACGTCCTTATCTTAACTGTGTATCGTATATGTATATAACGAAGTTTGACGAGAGCGAAGCGACAACAACGCAATTGTTTTCGAACAGCTCCGTAGGAATAAATGAAGAGCAATTTATTTCCAATATCTTAAATGCAACGGAAATATTGAAAGATTACATACAATTTCGTGTTATAGACAGAGACGAACTATTATCGGCAAAGAGTCCCATATTGAGATACTATAATTTTTCAAACGCCGATATGGAAGAGATAAAAGACGTCAGCTTTGAAAATAATTCTTTGTATGTGGGACAGAAAAAAGTAAAAGTATATTCTATTGAGGAGACAAGTCAGTTTCCGACGGATAATGTTAACTACAATAAAATATTCAACGGTGTGGCAGTATCCAATATGTTTGACTTCTCTTATAAATTGGAGGTGCCACACGTATGTAACCAATATATATATATTCCAAACCAAAGAAATCTGGCAGTAAAACTCGATAAACATCAAAGTAAACTTAGAGGGTATAGTATCAAAGGGAGCAATGATGACGCTTTATCCGATATAGTAACATTCAAAACAAAAATGCAAACCCTACGTTGTAATGGAACATATTATCATTTTAATATTATGTGTTTTGATGATACTGACGATAATATAACCAAACGAATAAATATCGCTTTTGCGTCGAGCGGATTTTCGAAAAAAGAGAATACCTTAAGTAGAAAAGATTTATTTCTCTCAGGTATACCGGGCAACGCCGTACGTTTGGTTATGGAAAAAGATTATCTTATGTCGTTGCTTATAGACTTGGAAAGTGCAGCCTTTTCAATATGGGAACACAACTACTCCGACAGTCTAACGGCAACTACAGCAGTACGTCTCTGTGATAGAATATACGGCATACCTTTTCAGGTAGACTTATTCGATGAGCCGATGAAAAAAGGATGGATAGACAATCAAAATGCAATTGTTCTTGCCGGAACGGGTGGCGGAAAATCTTTTTTTACCAATCTGGTAAATCTTAACTTATATAGACAAGGAGCGCATATATTTATCATAGATGCTTCTTTCTCGTATAGACTACAAACAGCGTTACACGACGGAGTATATCTTACTTTCGATAACGAAAATAAGATTACATTTAATCCGTTTTATCTCGATTGGTTACACGACGCAAAAGAACTTTTTGTATTAAACAATTCTAATACAGAAAGAAAAAAGAATAAAACGTTAGAACTTTATGCCAATTATCTCGAGGATAAAATTGCAACGTTATCGGGATTATTGGTAACGATGACCAAGAATGCCGATGAGGTATTGACTAAGTTTGAGTCGAACATATACAGAGAGCTAATATACGAATACTTCAAATATACTTGTCTGAATGATAGGTCTGAATATTCCAAGTTTGACGACTTCTTTGACTTTGCACAAGAAAATTTACCAGAGATACTTCGTAAAAACGGTATCGAAAATAATTTTGATGTCAAGGAGTTTCTTTTTATTTTAAAGCAGTTTAGAACAGGTAATTCTTTGGGGTATTTACTGAACTCAGTTGACGAAAAAATAAAGAATCTCCAACATCAGAGGTTTGTGGTTATTGATGTGTCTCGGATAAGAAGTAATCCGACGTTATTTTCGATAGTATCCACTCTTGCAATGGACTTGTATAACCAAAAAGTAGCTAAATTGCCGTTAGAAGTAAAAAAAATACTCTGTATCGACGAAGCGTGGCAAGCAATATCTTCGCCGGAGATGGCTTCCTTTATGAAGGCTCAAGTAAAAATTATTAGAAAATACGGAGGACAAACAATATTTATATCGCAGGAACTCGATGACTTTATTTCTTCTGAAATCATCAAGGAGAGTATTATAAACAACTCCGCCATAAAGATTTTTGCCGATATGGGAAACTTTGCCCAAAAATTTACTCCAATAAAAAAGGCTCTCTCGATATCCGATAACAACGAAAAGAAAATCTTGTCTCTCAATAAAAACAACAGACCTAACTCATTCTACAAAGAGGTATGTATCTGTTGGCAGCAGCAGGGACAAGTTTATGCCGTTGAAGTGCCTACGGAGTTAAAGGCAATATTTGAGACCAACGCACAAGAGGTTGGTAAAATACTTCCACAATTCAAAGAGTATGGTATTGAGCTAACGGCAATAAATTATGCAAATAGATAATATAAATATAATAATTTTAAAACCATAGAAATATGAAAAAAGTATTCTTAATCACATTGGTATTAGTAGGTTTAACTATTAAAGTAAACGCACAATGGGCAGTAACAGACGCAAGTGTAACCGCTCAGTTGGCATTACTTAATCAAGCAGTGGAACGGTCTAATGTTGTTTTGACAAAGTTGAGTACGACAGCAGCAGCCACCAAAATATCGACGGGAGCGTCGGAGGGATATATGAAAGCAGCCCAGATGGCTCTTATGGTAGTAGATAAGGCTCTTAAATCAGGTATAGAGATAAATACTATTCTCGACAGAGAAACACGTATCGTAGGAAAACTAAAAGATATTGGCAATATGGTCGATAGAAAGAAAATCGGCGATAGAAAATTTAGACGTAGTGTAATGGAAGAATTTCGCCATTATCTTGATATCACCGGCAGCTTTGTTGATTTGGCTCTTGGCGTGCTTACCGACGACTTATTTAAGATGGAGACCTCTCAGCGTAGAGATTACCTAAAAGAGATAGACCGTAATCTGCAGGGGGTAGAAAATGCTGTCGACAGATTAAGTTACTGCGTATCGATAACTACTGAATAGATATGAATTACAAAATATTACAACGGAATCGCCATAGGTATAGCGAGATAGCTACTGCCTTTATAGAGGGAGTAAAAACAGTCAATATGACTAAAAAGCAAAAGGTAGCTTTTGTTATTATATTGTCCGTTTTTGTGGTGCAGTTATTTAGTTCTATCTCGGGTACTACCTTGTTTGCTCAAGGTAAGGGACGAGGAACAACAAAAAGTAAAACAGAAGTTTTTCAAAAAAGTAATGCAAACGACGAAAATGAAAAACTTGCTGAAAAAATAGATGAAACATATAATGCTTTTATTAAACAAAATAAGGTTACCGAAGCCGTTCAAACGGAATTAAAAACAGCTGCTGAGGAATATAAAAAAACACTCAGTGCAGTTGCAGTTCTTCAAGGTATAATATACTACATATCCAACGCCCAACTTGCATCGGTAGAAGCAATAAACAACTTGGAGTTCGGAGATAAGAAAATGTTTTCCGGTATTCTTATGGGACTGACAATATTTGCCTGTCTTGGTTGTATATTTAAATTGTTCAAACATTTCTTGGATACCGAACGTCACGATAACGTGAAGGCTATATCGGGCTATTTTTCTTATATTGGATTAGTCATTCTTTTTTGGTTTTCTCCGAGCATCACCAGACACATTGCGGGACTTGCCGAACCGATAAATGCCTCAAAGGTTCAATCTCTTGTTACAGAGATTAATAATGGTATAACACCAATATTACAGAAAGATTTTTCAGGATATCTTAAAAATATGTCTCTTGCAGCAAGTACTTATACTACGGCAACGGGTCTTGATAAGCTTATCGCAAAAGTAAATTATGGAATTGACCATATATCAGCGTTTCTTTCTATTGCCCTACCTTCTCTTATACAAATGATATTTTATCTGCTTTTAGGCACGATATTGGTAACGGTATTAGCGATACCGTTAGTAGTTATAACGGTAATGATAAAGGTGCTGTTAACGGTAATGATATATGGGACGCAGCTCGTGTTCTTACTCGCTTTCATACCGGGATTTGATAAGTTGTGGCAATCGATGATTATCAATATGCTTAATATTCTGTTATGGTCGCCTATCTTCAATGCCGTAATAACATTTATAATAGCTGTTGTATTGTCGACGATGGGAAATCCAAGCATAATAGGAATATTATGGATGACTGTTGTTGCCTTTATCCTGTCGTCTCAAGCGGTAACGATAACGACTTCGGCTGCCGGTGTTCTCATTCAAGGAGCAGGAGCAGGTATGGCAGGAGCTATGTCCTCATTAGGTACTATGAATGCAACATCTATAGCAGCTAAAGGGGCAGGAATGGCAGTAAAGGTAGCAGGAGGAGCAATAGGAGGAATAGGAGCTATAAAAACAGCTATGAATATAAATTCAATGAGTAAAATAGTGAAAGGAGACGGTAGTAACAGTAATAACAGTAATAGCAGTAGTAACAGCAGTAACAGTAATTAGAAACAATAAAAAATAGAATATATGAATAAGAAAATAATTTACTTTGTTTTAGTGGGAGTTTTTATTACTCTCATAGTGGAGGGACGGCAGATGTTTATGCCATCTATGTTCAAGGATGTGATAAGTAATATTACTCCGGAACAGGAGTACAAGACACCGCCCACAAAGAAAAAGATTAATAAGGCAGCTAAAGCAGGAGCATCCGCGGATAATACGACGGCTACCATACAAGAAAATGTAGAGCCGGATCCGGTGGTACTCGATACCACTCGACAGGCTCAAATAGATACTATAGCTGCCATAGTAGAAAAGAATGACTCTGTGGTAAGTGCTGAAGAGAAGCCTATCGAAGAAGAACCGTATATGAAAATAGTAAGACGGCTCGAGAAGACAGAAGGTTGGATTAATAACTTCAACTCTGCATCTCACAGAGGTATATACGGATATATCAGAGGTATATATTATGGAAATGGCAAGATATTTCTACTAACAACGCTACAGAATACTACTAATGTAGATTATGAAATAGAGAGTATAGCTTTTATCTCAAACTCTATAAGGACAACTAAAAAACAGATAGCTCCGGATGAAATTATATATACTCCGATATGGCAAACGGATTTATCTGTTATTCCGCGAAAATCATCGGTAAAAGCTATCTTTGTCTTTGAGAAATTCTTTATTGCAGAGAATAAAAATGTACTTATGTCCATCTATGAAAATGAAGGAGAGCGAAACGTAACGCTAAAGATAACGCCCGATTACTTTGTTGCTATGAAATATATAAGATAAAAAAATAATGAGCTAAAAGAATAATACACCGTATGTTACACGCATTTTTTACTTCTGTATTGACAATTGTCAATGTTAAACTTTCATAAATAAATACTGTTTTTACACAGTAGAAACAGTAGAAACAGTATAATGTATTATCTTTGCACTGTGAAATAAATAATAATTTAAAAGTGCAGGAGCGAAGCACGATAAAAAACTAGCATATAAAAAAATGTTTACATTAAGTTTAAGTATAGCAGGAAAAGCATTGATGATTTTTTTTTGCTTAGGAGGTCTCATTCTTTTTTGTTCATTTATTACTGCCGAGAGGGAGGTAAAATTGGGAGAACTTATTGGTATGGGAGTTTCTGTCATCTTGGGAAGCTCAATAGGATATTTTTTAACGACAACTTATGCAGAAAATCTTCTTGGAGGAGCTAATTCAACTGCTTCTGTTTTTGTGGCATTGGTTATTATAATGGTTATTATAATGTCGTTGATTTTTTGGTTGAAAGCGTTTCTTGACAGTAGAAGTTAATGAATAAAGTATTGGCAGTCTTCGCAGTTTACTCTTTTTTGACTATATATATTTTAGTATTATTGCTTGATAGAGGAAGAGAGGAAAAAGTATGGCTTATTCCTTTGGTAGCAGGTCTCCATATTTTAGTCTTTCTGACCTGTTTGTTTCTGGGATTACTTTAATTTTTAAATAAAAAAATTATGGATAAGGATAAGAAGAAAATAATCTTTTTGAGCTTGATGTGTTTGCAACTAGCTATTGTATTTGAAATAATATGGTTTGTTGTTCATTATTGCATTGATTTAGTGAATACAGGAACATCTCTGAATAGAGATATATCTTTCATAAATATGTTTCCTTTTGGAATTGGCGTAGTCTTTGCTCTTTGCCTTACTATAAATGGATTAAAGAGAATTTATTATGATAATATTGATATAAAAGAAAATAAAGGGCTAATTGCAAAAGTAATGTTTCTGGCACTATCTCCTCTTTTGGTAGGAATACTTTATTCCGTTGTGATAGGAGAAATTGTCAAAAAACCTGTTATTGATATAATAAGTAATTCAAATAGATGGGTTGTTTTTCATATTTTGGGTATTTATTTGATATTGGTGGGAGGAGTTTTTACATTCTATATTCCGTTCAAAATAGCAAAATTGATAGTAAAAATAATCAGTAGTGTAGAAGAAAAAATAGATAATAAATTGAATATAAACAATTAAAATATAGTATATTATGAATATTAAAAGTAGAATTTTTATTTTAGGCGTGCTGCTGTTTGCCGTTGCTGCAACATGTACGGCACAAGGTAGAACAGATGGACAAAACTCCGTATACTTAGACTTCGGAGTAGTTCCACAACACACCGGTAATAACTTTGCCTACTCGGCAAAAGGTGGATGGTCGAGGGTATTCGGTACAAGGCTTTCTTGGCAAGTTCGGAGTAGGTTACTCAAACTACGAAGTAGGGTATATCAATAATACGAGCATACCTTTCCAGAGGATACACCTCGATATTATGCCCGGTTATTCTTACGTGGGGCTTTATCCTCTGATGATTAACGGCTATCTCGGTGCTTACGGAGCTTTGGAAATAATAAATAATGATAACCCAATGATAAAAGGTAAAGCCGAAAATATCATTGAGTCGACGACAAATTTCACGGTAGGCTTTACAGGTACGCTCGAACTGGAACTAAACGTTTTAAAGAACTTATCGATAGTAGCTGACATTACTCAATACTATGATATGAATAGTAAGTTTTCAAAAGCCAAATACGCTGTATATGGCGGTATTAAATACATATTTTTCTAACTAATAAAATAAAAATTTGAATTATGAATAAAATTGTAAGAATGAGCCTCGTGGCTCTAATGGTAGGCGTAAGCCTCGTGTTTGTAAACTGTTCCAAAGATGGTAAGTGGGACAACTATAATAAGAAAGGTAAAATATATGATTTTACCGTACATCGTTTGGACTCTGTGTTTGCTGAAAAGGCTATCGGAGAAGTAACGACAATAAGAATAAACCTCGATACCCGATATGATTTTAAAACTTTAAAAATGCGTGCTAAGGTAATATATAACTCGGGTAAAGGTAGGCTTCGAAATGAATTGGGTCGTACCTTTGAGCCTAATATAGATTATCTTGTAAACGAACCCAATAACGTTTTTGAGTATGTAGGTAATGATGAGGGAACTCATAGGTTTACGATAGAGTTTTTCAACGATATGGGAGTAAAAAAAGAAGAGGTCGTAACTATCAATTATGCAACGATGACTTTTTATGTTGAAACTCCTAAAAAAATAACAAACGGTGATATTTATCAAGGAGATGAATGTGAATATCAATTTTGTATTACTCCTCGAAAAGAAACAGACCCGATAAATAATTACAAGATTAAGTTTAATGAGTTTGATGGCGATATTGAATTTAATAGTTCGCCGACTCAAAAAAATAAATGGTATGATATTGCATCAATATCTAACTTTAAGGTTAAACTGATGTCTGTTAAGAGTGGTGATGTTACTCTTTACTATTCTATTAAGAATGCTACGTCTGGAGAAAAAGTTTTTTCTTTTCAACATAAAGTAAAACAAAGGAGAGTAATAGCAAGAGATGTTAATATCAATAATACTACAATAGTTCGTGGCTCGACAGGTAATTTTATATCAGGAAAAATTCAAAAAGAACCTCAAACAACAAGTAAAATTTTCTATCGAGTTCAACTTAAAAATTTTCCGACTAACTATAATGCTTCCGCTATAAATATTGATGTAAGTTCTGATTATAAAGAAGGCGTTTTAATGAATAATGAACAGTGGAAATTTCCTCTTGAAATACGTAATAATGCTACTCCGGGAAAATATAAAATAGGAGTAATATTCAAAGATGAATATAATAATTTTTCTGAAGAAAAAGATTTTGAAATAGATGTACTTAGTGGAGAACCTGCGTGGGTTATAGAACTTCGTTCAGCTGTTTTTGATATGTATAGATATAATCAGTATTGGGATATTGCAAAGGTAGACACTAAATTTAGTGTTGTTTCTAATGTTCCCGGTGTGATAGTAGAAAGGGTAGAGTGTTGGATAGTATATTATTTCGATCAACAGTGTGGATGGGGACAGAAAAAATATCATGTAATGTATAAACATCTTCACACTCCTACCGAAGGTTTAGGCCAAGAGTCTTATGAATTGAATAACTTTGAATTACATCAAAAATGTCATTGTGTAATAGGCTCGATAAGTCAATTGTATGATGAACAATTTTACGTAAAGGTATTTTTTTCTAATGGAAAAACTCTTGAAAAGGGTATAAAAGCTACATCAAGAAGAACACAATTGTAAAATAATAATTTGAGAAAACAGGAATATAATATGAACAAGATTTTTATAATAGTTTTGGCTGCTCTTTTGGCAGTGTCCTTTACGCAGTGTAAAAAGGAGATAAAGAATTACTCTTTCGAGGTAAAAATGCCTGAGAAAATAAATGATGGTTGGGCTGATAGAGATAGTCTAACCATACCTGTTGAGATAGCTTTTAATGGCTATGATATGAGTGAAACAAGATTTAATCTTTCCTTTATACAGATAACTTCCAAAGGGCAGTTGTTCTCCGATGGAAAACAGATAGAAGAAGGAAAGGAATTTCCTATAACATCGCCTAAATTCAATCTAAAATTCTATGCCAGAAACAATGGGCAATATCAGCTTAAGTTTAAATTTAATAACTCAAAAGGCTTCTCGCAGGAGAAAGAGGTGGTCGTTAGCTTTGGTGCTCCCGATTATTCTTTTAGAGTAGATACCGTAGAGTTTCCTCACGACAGTATGTTATATCAAGGAGTAAAAAACTCCTATCGTTTTGCTATTAAACCTATAGTTGAAGATTTAACCGGATATAAGATTAAATTTGAAGGTCGTTGGGCGGATTCATTGAGAATCTATGATAAAGAAGTTGAAGTAGGTAAATACTACGACATAAAAAATATCAATAATATTCCAATTCAAATATATAAGATTAATCCCGACACAAAAGGAGGTTTTATCTGTACCATAGTCTCTAATAAATCAGGTATTGAAGTAAAAGATACTATCGATTACAAGATTAAGAGAAATATTATTGGGTTTGATAGCTTAACGGTGGTTAATCAGAATAATTTAACGGTGTACATTTCTGGTTCGGGAAAGTTCACTGGATTTGGTTCTAAGATAGGAACTTCTCCCTGTAATCCAACTTATAATAATAATATTATTGTGATGTATGGATGTTGGTTTGCTGATGCTCTTTTTACTAATCAAGTAGCTCATCCTTTTGGGGATAAATTAATATTTAATTGTGGAATAATAAAAAAACCAAGACTTTCGAATGAAATAAAGATTATTGATTTTTGTGCTCGAAGAGTGACTCTTATTGACGGGGCTATTAACATTAAGTATGTAGACGATATCTTATTGACGGAAAAAGAACTATCGTATGATGTAAAAACAGAAAGACTCGTTGTTGATGTAACAAAAATTATAAATCAATCTGAGAGAAGAATCTGGGTAAAAATTACAATTCAAGATGAGTTTGGAAATAATGCTACAAAAAATATTTTGATAAAAGCTAAACACCAAGTTCCACCTATTGGTCATTAATAGTACACAAATACTATATACATATTCTAACTTCAAATACATACAAGCAATGACAACGGATAGAATAAAGAGTTACATAAAGAAGTGGTTCGAGGTTAATAGACCGGACTACAAAGTAGGCGGTATACTTACCGATGAATTTATAGATGAAGTTTTCGAGATGATATATCCCGATATTGACGGAGTAGAGGAGGAGGAGATGATATTTGCCATCGCCGACGACCTTAAATTTTCTTTTAGCAAAGAGTTCTTCTTTGTCGCCTATAAGATTGTACAAGACTTGTTCGAACGTCAATATCCCGATGAATATCAGCAATTACAGAAAGATAATAGCAAGATGATAAAACAGATTGCCTCTAATGTCGTTTTCGCGGGAGAGAAAAAAGGTTTCATTATGGCAAGTACCATCTGGGACGATGAAACAGGTGTTGTCGAACTCGACGAGGAGACATTATGTGAATTATATGTAGATGAATTACCTAATCATTTTCCTAAAAATAAATAGTTATGGCAATACAAAAAGCAGATTTATTGTATCATATCTACAACTGGATGACAACGCATCGTGCCGACCTGCTCGACGCTAATATACGTCGTACGCCTGCCGTAGAAAACGCAGCATACAGTACGGTTGTCAGCAGGCTCATCGAGGATGATATGTTATCGTTCAATACGGAAGAAGATATTCTTAACTCAAATCCTCAGACAATAGGAGACCACTTCGACAGGGTACTAAACGAAGAATTCGGACGTTCGATATACCAAATAGTCGATAGAGTATGGCAGGAAGAATTTCCTGAAAACTATAAAATATTCGAAAATTTGGCTATAATAACCGGTGAAATCGATACTATCGTAAGAGTCTTAAAGGACAAAGGTATAACGATAGAGTGTGTTGTCGATGAGCTACCGACAGGTCTGTCCGAGATGGAGGCAAACGACGAAGGAAAAATATATCTTACCGAAGAACAACTCGAGTTTTTAATTAAACAAGAAATATACATAACACATATAGCATAATTATGAAAGAATTATTTTCCATAAGAGCAAGAGAGCAAACATACAGAATAGTCATATTAGGCTCGTTCATTGCCGTTGCCGTTATAGCTATTGCTTCTATTTGGTATGCAAATAAAAGCATACAGGAGAGCAAAAAAAATATCTACGTACTAAAAAACGACCAAGCGTTAGTCAGAGCCGTATCGACGGACCTGACTAACTCATATGATATTCTTACCAGAGCAGCTATCGTACGTATCAATCAATTGATATATCAGCATATCCCTGACGCTACCAATATGAATAAACAGTTGGCCGAAGCCGTCAATATGAGTGATAAAGGCAGCGTAAGGACTGTTATAGACGTGCTTAAAGAGCATAACTATTACCAGAACCTACTCAGTCAGAATTTCTTTACCATACTTACGACCGACAGTGTAAGTGTTGATTATAGCAGAGACCCACATCCGTGGGTATTTACAGGGACATTGCAAATTGTCAGAGACGGTATAACAGCTACTCGACAGATTATAATGAGTGGAGAAATACAAAATATGGGTATGATATCCGAAAACAACAAAAGCGGTTATATCATCAAGAAAATGAAACTTATCAGTGATACAGACAAACAAACTCAAAAGTAAGATTCCTTTATGATAAAAGATTTCAAAGAAAAATATAAGACCAATCCTAAGTTTAAAACACAAGTACAAAGAGGTGCTATATTCTTCGGTCTTTTCGTTGCCGGTATATCTATCTATTATGCTATGAAAAGCAAAGGAGAAAGCGAAGTAGTATCACAAGACGAACTTGCACAGACCGAAGAGGCAATACAGGTAAAAGGCAATTATATCCCTACCGATACATCTCGGTTCGTTGAAGACAAGAGTTATTTCTACAAAGAGGATGAGCAGCGACAGGCGATGAGAGAGGATAATGAAAACTCTCTTGCATCGTCTTTAGACGACGCAAAAGGAAACGATAATATCGGAGAGAGCGACGAGTTAATCAATCGCTATATAAAGGCTCGTAGTGCCTCGGTAAAGAGAATGCAGACATCGACATCGTCTTACGAGAGAAGAAACTACAACTATCAAGGCAACAACGAAGATTATGTAACTAAAAACACAGATGAATATTATTCCGATAGGGCATCGGGTTCGTCGGGTGGCTCATCCGCGTCTTACGGAGGAAGCCAAGACAATTACTATTCGTCGTCTCAATCGTCAGATAGAAGGAGTAACGGCACTCAGAAACCTAAGGTAATAAGTAAAGACGACGTCGGTATGGAAGTCCCCGTAAGGTTACTGACACAAAGGGAATATATTGTCAGTGGCGAAAGACTGACATTTGCTTTTCTTACTGATTGCAAGATAAACGGAATAGACGTTCCAAAGGGTCAAACCATCACCGGTACCGCACAGGATAACGGTGATAGATTAAATATAATGTTCCAGACAATAAAGCTAAAAGGTCATATCGTAAGAGTCAATATAACTCTTTACGGTAACGACGGTATTGAAGGTATATTGATATCCGGACAGACAGACGAAACGTTTGCCGATAAAAAAGGCTCACAACTTGGAAGGTCATTATCGAGCAATGTGCCTTTCGTTGGAGGTATCGTCGGTGAAGGTGTCGACTTTGCAGCGGACGCACTTAAGAAAAATAACCGGAAGATTAAGTTGGTCAAGAATTTTACTTGCTTTGTCATCATCAAAGAAAAGCCCATTTGATAAATGGAGTAAAAACATAATATAGTACAATAGCAAGAAAATCTTTAAAATATGGTTGATAAGCAAGTTAAAAATAAAATTAAAAAAGAAGCGAGTGTTTGCTTTCTTGCGGAGAGAGACGTACAAGACTTAGAACTGAAAAACTCTTGTAAGAAGCATAAGGCACAGATGGATTGGCTCGAAGGGCGTACAAGTATAGACGTAGAAGATTTTGCTGATATACAGCGATTATTTGGCATACGTCTCCATCAGAATGATGAAGGAGAGACTGTAATGCACGAATTTGACAGTGATAAATACGAGCAGGTCGCAGAAGTAGCGAGACAACACTTTTGGAAACTTATCTTTGATAATATACGGCATATCGATAGATACGCTAACTTTAGAAACTGCTCAATCACCGACTTAGGCAATCTACAAAGTATAGGGGGAGGCGCAGATTTTAGTAAGAGCCAAATCACCAATTTAGGCAACCTACAAAATATCGGAAGATACGCTGTTTTTATGAAAAGCCGTGTAACCAACCTGGGCAACCTACAGAGCATCGGAGGAAACGCTTTTTTTGATGGTAGCCAAGTGACCGACTTAGGCAACCTACAAAATATCGGAGGAGACGCTGTTTTGAGTGGCAGCCAAATCACCAATTTAGGCAACCTACAAAATATCGGAGGAGACGCTTTTTTTTCAAACAGTGAAATCTCTGACTTGGGTAACCTACAGAGCATCGGAGGAAACGCTTATTTTTCAAACAGTGAAATCTCTGACTTGGGCAACCTACAGAGCATCGGAGAAGACGCTTATTTTAGAGAAAGCCAAATCACCAATTTAGGCAACTTGCAAAGTATCGGAGGAGACGCTGTTTTTAGGAAAAGCCGTGTAACCAACTTAGGCAATCTACAAAGTATAGGGGGAAACGCTGTTTTTGATGGTAGCCAAGTAACCAACTTAGGCAACCTACAAAATATCGGAGGACACGCTTTTTTTGATGGTAGCCAAGTAACCAACTTAGGCAACCTACAAAATATCGGAGGAGACGCTGTTTTTGAAGACAGTCAAGTAACCGACTTAGGTAACTTACAAAATATTGGAAGATACGCTTATTTTCCGGAGAGTCAAATAACCAACTGGGACAACCTACAAAGCATCGGAGAAAATGCTTATTTCGGAGTAAAGCTAACTTTATCTCAAGAGGTAATAGAAAAAATAAAAAGTATAACCGCACTATTTAAAGAAGAAAAAATGATAGATTAAGAAAAGCCCATTTGATAAAGTTTTCAATTTTACGAAAAAAGTTTTCAATTTTTTTTGCGGAAATATTTTTGAAATATACCTTTGCCCATTATTTATCAAATATTTTATTTTCAATTTAATTCAAAATCAATATGGCACAAGAAAAAAGCATACAGCAAGGACAGGAACAGGATTTTCATCAGTATTATTATCGTTATTTCATTAACACAAAAACACCACTCATTGCCAATGATGTTTATGCAGTGATAAATATCGACAAAAACAATACGTTGGATGATTTAGTTCGGAAATTCTTACCCGGCTATCAGAACAATCACGAGAAAGGTATGACAAAGGCTTATATCGAGAAAGAGATTATCAAGCCTTTGGAACAGGCAGGCACGGCAGCGAATTTTAAAATGGAGCTGTCGAAACACTATCTACAGTTGAAGAAAGGAAAAACGCAAAGTGCTAAGGAGTACTTTAAAAACTATGAGATAGACGTTGAAAAGCCTTTGCAACACAAAGATGTTTATGCCTTTTTGAATAAGGTACATAATGGTATAGAAAGGCTCGGTCAGATTGTCGGCAAGCAGGATTTGCCGGCAAAGATGGACAAAGATTTTGTTATCAATGAAATCGTCAATCCTATCCGCCAGGGAAATGACGGCGGAAAACTTATAAAGGAAGCAATGGTTAGATGTATCAATTCCGAAAACAAAAGGGGAAGTGTCAAACAGCAGGCAGACAATACAGTGAAAAATTTCTTTTCCAACTACAAGGTCAATAAAGAGACTCCTCTGTGGGATAAAGATATATATGCTTTCTTGCAACAGACCGGCAAAGAGGGTCGTGCCTTGCTTAGTGAGATTGTCAAAAAAGTAACCGGTAATGAATTGCCACAAGGTAAGATATATAAAAATATGGTGATAAACAATATTGTCAAACCTATAAAAGACGCAGGCAAGAAGGTTGAGATGGGGGTAAAAGGTGCTTTGGTCAATATGATAGAAAAGGTACAAAATATCGATGTAAAACAAAGTCACGAAGCCAAGACAACCCCAAAGATGAAAGTTTAATCCGGTATTATGTCCACGTCGTTTAAGACGACGTAATGGCAATAACAAAAACACCCTCATACACATAATACATAACCAGGCGTAACCTCTTTTGATAAATTGTTTTTAAAGAAGAGGTTACGTTTTTTTATGACTTAAACGAGACAAAAACAAAACAATAATATTTTCTAAACACAGATTTTTTTCTTCTGTATTAATTTATTGAGTGATGACTAAAGAGTACATTTCTCCGGAGAGAGTAGAGAAAGCCGTAAAATCTGTTTCCGTAATTGATTACTTCGAGTATTTAAGGAGAAAAGGAGTAGTTAGGTTGTTGGACGAGAAATTACACGGAGTGGCACGTCGAGACCTATATTATGTTACCGATAGTAACAAATATAGTGTGTCCGAAAATGGCTATTATGACTTTAAAAGCGACGAAAAGGGGCAAATTATCAATGCCGTGATGTCTTTTGAAAATCTTGATTGGTATAATACCATTTTGTTTTTGGAAAAGTTTTCCGGACTCGACCTAAATCAGAGCATAAAGCAGCCAAAGGAACATAATAATATCATACAGGAAAAACGCAAGGACACTCCTGCATCCAATCGTGAGATAACCTATGTGGGCAAACCAAATAATGAGACGTTACTCGATTATTTCAGGGGCAGAGGTATCCCCGACAGCATAACACAGAGATACCTATATCAAGTTCATTACAATGTGAAGACGGACGATGGTAAAGGTAACATATCGACGCACTCACGGTTTGGCTTTGGACTTAAAAACGCTGTCGGAGGGTATGCCTTACGTTCAAATATGATGAAGACCTATTTGGGTCCTTCATCATATTCTTTGGTAAGAAATAGTAATACCGCTAAAAATGTTGTTCTTTTCGAGGGTATGACCGATATGTTGTCATATGTTGTCCTTTTCAGAGAGAAAGGCATAAATATCAATAACACCGATTTTGTCTGTTTAAATTCGGTCGTGAATGCAGGTCGGTTTGTCAAAGACTATGAAGAGGGAAAAACTCCAACGTATAAGAGAATCTGTTTATTGCTTAATGGCGATGAAGCAGGGCAAAAGGCTACCAACCTTTTGCAAGAAGCATTTAAAGAGAAAGAAGTTCGTGTAACGGACTGCAGAGATGTATTTGATATAGGAAAACAATATAATGACTTAAACGATTTTCTTCTAAAAAAAAGAAGTATTGCAGTTAATATACAGAACATAGATGAAGAGCAGCAGGAACTGGTAAGGAGGTGCTTTAAAGAACTTAAAGCGGTAGTATCCGATGATGAATATATCGCCTTTACGGAGCTATTTAATAGTCTTGCGGAGCCTAAGACTCAAACCTTAGGATATAAAATATTATAAACTGAATTTAATCAACGAAGATAATGGGAATATTAGATAAAGAGGCATACTGGGGAAAAATGATGTATGCAGAAGAAAGAAACGCTAAAAGTCGTGAAAAAGGAGCTGAAAACGGTTTAACCGACGAACAGGCGGACGCATTGGAAAGTATGGCAAGAGCAAGGCATAATATGCATACTAATATAGATAGTCTGGTGAGTAGTTCCGAGAATAAAAATTGCGAACGAGACCTTATAAGAGCAAATGTAAAACTTGAAGAAGCGGGATTACCGACAGTACCATCTATACCTTTAGATGAAGATGATTATATTGATATAGATAGCTTTGACATTATAATGTACGATACTGACATTGCCAAAGAGGAATACGGTATGCCTGATAAATATGAGAATGAGGAGGCGTGGCAGGAATGGTACGATAGAATGTATGGTCGGCTATACGACAAGTGGGAAGCTCTAAACGATAAAATCGAAAATTATTTAGGTGAGATAGACGAAAAATATGGTACGTCTTATAGACCAACAGGGGCTACAAGATTTTCAATTGTTCAGGAAATAAAAGAGACGGATATAAGTTTCTCACTTACAGACGATTTCGTCAATGAACAATTTAATGAGCAGTTAGTAAAATTGACGGAAAAGAACGCCAACAGTACTATGTTCCGACTTGGCTATCCCAGTGTTGTATTACAGAGTGCAGGCATACCTAACAAAGAGTTGCGTTTGTATGGCAACAAGTTACTTAAAAAAGCAGAAAGGCATGGTTTTGATGTTAAAGATTTAGTAAACTTGCCTACATCGATGCAGACGCCTGTGTTTGTGTTTAAGGGCAATCACTCTGATAGTTTTTCTATTATTGCAGAATTGAAGATAAAAGACAAAAATGTATTAGTAGCTATCGAGAGAAACAAAAACGGAGAGGTAGACTTTAATCTTATAAGTTCAGTCTATGGAAAGAATGGTGGCGGAATAGTTTATTGGATAAACAACGGAAAGGCTCTATATATAAATAAAGAAAAAGCTCTTGCTTGGCAAGCTGCTCTCGCTCCCATTGCGAGTGCCACGCTCAAACAAGAACTTATCTTGGCTACAAAGATAATAAAAGATTTTCATAATCCGGCAATAAAAGAAGAAAAAAATAATATTCAAAAACAGGTGTTGAGTAGTAATGAATTGAAAGAGAATAAAAAAGCTGATAAAGAAAAGTTAGAAAAATTGGTGTCTTTATTGAAAAAGACAGGTTTTGCCGATGTAAAGACAGGTGAAGACTTTTATATAAAGTTATCCGAAATAACCGGAGACGAACGTTATTGGATTAATCAAAGAGCTTATTCTGATGAGAGCCGATGGGACAACAGCGGATATTCGGAAAGAAACGACGGATCAAAGGCAAGTGTAAACGCCATCTCTGCCGAAGAAGATGGAACCTTTTCGGCAGGTAACTTTGTAAAGAAATATGGCGTATCTAAAACAAATTTTGAAATTCTTACAGCGTTAAAGCTGATAAAAAATACAGAATGGCATCATACCGGAAAATCATTTAAGGAGACAGAGTTTTATTCGTGGGCAGACAGCACGAAGGCAGACGGTAAAGTAGAATACAATATAAACGGACAGGTAGTAAACGATGAAGATATAGATTTTACGCCTTTATCTGAAATTTATCAAGAGCATAAAAAAGAACTGACAAAACTTGCAAAGGAGTACACCGAGAAAAACTGGGAGTATGAACGTCGAAAAGAGGAAAAGGAGATACCTACTTTTGAGGAATATGCTCAAAAGATAGGTATGGAGAACTCACCTCTTACAGAAGAGGAAGACAAAAAAAGAAGAGACAGCCACTGGTATATAAGTGATAACCTCGTCGATGAGCTATCATCGTATGAGAGAAGGATAAGGCACGAAGAGGTTGACGAGCATTATCAAAAGATAAGACAGGAGAGAGCCGACATATATATCGAGGCAAACAGAGAGCGTTTGCTCGAAGAGTATGACGCCACGTACAAAGACGATATGGCGTATAACGTCGAGATAAAGGCATACAACAAAGGTGTCGAAGAATCAAACAGTCTTTCCAACGGTAAAGAAAAGGTGTTGTTACGCATCGCCGAGATATTCGGAATGAACGAAGATAAGGCTAAACTTAATGTAAAGATATACTCAGGGATAAAACAGGCTGCAATACGTCACAAGGCAAGGGAAGAATGGGTAGAATCGCAAGAAAAGGAGCTAAACAAGACTATCGTAAAAAAAGATAACGAGCTACAGGCGTGGCTGCAAAAACAGGTTGAAGATGGTAAAGTTAAGTATCAAAGCAGAATAACACGTTATCCCGATAATTTTATCGAAACAAAGAAAGAAAAATATGGAAAATATGGTTGGTACGATGCTTCAAAAACAATTGGAGGACAAGAATATTATAGCGGATATGAGTTTGAAAGCGAAAAGCTATATAAAGAATACCGCAGGAGATTTAGAGCTATTATTGATATTAAAGTAAAAATAAAAGATAAAATCCTTGAGGAAGCAAATGTTCGGTTTTTAATTGAAAGAGACGTACAAGACTTAGGACTAAAAAACTTTTATAAGAAATATAAGGGTACAGAGATAGAGGAGTTATTCAAACAAGCAAAAACAATAGAAGAGTTTGATGATGCTATCGGCAATATTGCGGATAGTTTGTTATCCGATTATATGGAGGCTACTCCGGTAAAAGTTTCGCAAGAAGCAAAAAAAAATCAGGTGTTGAATTTTCAGGCGACCCATCGAGACGATATGAAGAGAGCTTGTTCATTACTTGATATAAGATTTAGAGAAGACGTGTCCGACTATAGCGATGAAGATATAAATAAACTTACCGAATATGCTATTGATAAGATGACCGAAGAGCGCAGGCATATCGGTAACGACTGGGCAAAGCATACAGAAAAACTTGTCTCACACGAACGCTATATGATATGGCGAGACCTGACAAAATTCATACATAAAAACTCACAACGTCCGCCTTTGGTATACTGGAAAGAGGTATTCGATACGGTGATGGGCAATTATGTGGCAGCAGGCAGTCCAATAAACTTTAATTTTTACTCTGAATATCAAAAAACTACCTTAAAACATATTTCCGGTAGTTCGGAGGTAATACACGTAACGGATAAAGAGGGTATAGCAGGCGATTGGATTACGATACGCAGAGACGATAATACCGAACAGGAATTTAAAAATAAGTTACACGCAGTATCACAGGGTACTGGTTGGTGTACCGCTTCATCAGGAGCAGACAAAATATGGAACGATGGACACGACTTTTGTGTGTTTATACCGACAGGTAGCACATCGGCAACGATAGCAGTAGTTCCCATTCGTGAGGGAGAAGAAGAACAACTGAAAACAAACATGTGGTACACGGGAGTATTCAAACAAGACAACAGCAGCGACAACAGCGTAACGCCGGAATATTACGACAACGTAAATTTGTTGCTACGAAAGAGCCAATCATACGATATAGCTCGTACACTCGAAGGTGTAGGATATACAGGTCTTAGCAAAGAAGAGCTTGCCGAGTTGCAGCGTCAGAAATATAAGGCACAAATAGATTGGCTCAAAGGACGTACAAGTATAGGTGTAGAAGATTTTGCGGATATACAGCGATTGTTTGGAATACAACTTCATCAAAACGATGAGGGCGAGATTGTAATGCACGAGTTTAACAGCGGTATATATGAGCAGGTGGCAGAAGTAGCAAGACAAAACTTTTGGAATCTTGTCTTTGATAATATACGGCATATCGAAGAAAACGCTTTTTTTAGTAACACTCAAGTATCCTCCTTAGGCAACCTACAAAGTATAGGAGGAAACACTTTTTTTGAAGACAGCCCAATCACATCCTTAGGTAACTTACAAAGTATCGGTGGAAACGCTAATTTTAATAATAGCCAAGTAACCGACTTAGGCAACTTACAGAGCATCGGTGGATACGCCTATTTTTGTAACAGTCGAACAACCTCATTGGGTAATTTAAAAAACATAGGAGGATACGTTGAGTTTAAAAATAGCCAAATAACCTCATTGAGTAACCTACAAAATATAGGAGGATATGCTAATTTTAAAAATAGTCAAATAATCTCTTTAGGCAACCTACAAAGCATCGGAAGAGACGCTTTTTTTACAGGTAGCCAAGTAATCGATTTAGGTAACCTGCAAAGCATCGGAGGAACCGCTTATTTTGAAAACAGTCAAGTAACCAATTTAGGTAACTTACAGAGCATCGGAGGAAGCGCTGATTTTGATAATAGCCGAGTAACCAACTTAGGTAATTTGCAGAGCATCGGAAGAAACGTTTTTTTTAGTATGAGTCAAGTCACCAATTTAGGCAACTTACAAAGTATCGGAGGAGACGCTTATTTTGGGAGAAGCCAAATAACTGATTTAGGTAATTTACAGCGTATCGGAGAAAATGCTGATTTTAGAAATAGCCGAATAACTGATTTAGGTAACCTACATCGTATTGGAGGAAACATTTCTTTCGGAGTAGAGCCAACTTTATCTCAAGAGGTAATAAAAAAAATAAAAAATATAAAGGCACAAAAGTTTGAAGAAGAAAAAAATGATAATATCAAATATTTCAAACCTAATGGTACAGTTTATGGTTTTGTTACTGGTGATACTGTATATCTCAATCCGGACAAACAGAGCTTAAACACGCCTATACACGAGTTCGGACACTTATGGGTGAGTCAGATAAAAAAATACTTTCCTGATTTATGGCAAAAAGGCAAAGAACTGTTTCTTCAAAGTGATTACTTTAAAATAGTGCAAGAAGACCCGAATTATAGCCACTTGGATCTCGACGGACAAGTGGACGAGGCAATGGCAAGGGCTATCGGTGATAATGGCGAGAAGGAGTTAAATAAGACGTTATTTGAGAAAATATCAAATTGGATATCTAATGTATGGAAATATATCGGTAGTAAGTTCGGTATAGAGAACTTGACATCAAAACAGATACAAAACCTATCTTTACAAGATTTTACTAATATTGCAACAAGTGAATTACTCTCAGGTCGAAACTTAACGAAAAGAATAAACAAACAAAAAGAGATAGAAGCTGCCGAACGGTATCAGATAAATACAGAAGAAAAAAAGGAGAAACCTAACAAAGTGGAGTGTTCCATTAAGTGTGAGATAGGAGATAAGCTAACAAAAAACTATTATAATAATAGAGTTGTAGGTAGTAGTGAAAAGCTATCTACTGTCGATATATTTACTTTCCTGCAACAGACCAAAGAAAAGGGAAGAGCTTTCTTAAACAATATTGTATCCGAAACTACAGGTAATAGGTTAGATGATGATGTTAGGCTAACAGCAAAAAACGTTGTAGAGCGGATTATTAATCCGATGACAGAGAAACAACAATTCGTAGTAAAAGAAGCTATGGTACAGTATGTCGCACAACAAAAAGAAGTAATTAATAGTGCGGTAAGGATTTCACGTTGTCGTTGATTTAATGTTTCAATTAGGAGGGGCAGGAGTGTATAGAGACATTTCTGCCCTTTTATTATGCTCTAATGTTAAACTTTCATAAATAAATACTGTTTTGGAACAGTAGAAACAGTAGAAACAGTTTAAAGTATTATCTTTGCACTGTGAAATAAATAACAATTTAAAAGTGCAAGGGCGAAGCACTATAAAAAACTAGCATATAAAAAATGAGTAATTTAAGTATGATTGTATTGGAAGCTTGTTGTTGCGGTAAAGAACAAGTTCAGCTTTCAGTAACTGACAATATCCTAATTTTTATGGGGGTGTTTATTGTAACAGCAATTATTCTGTTTAGGAGGTAAAATTTTTAAATGATAAATTAGATGGGTTGTTTTGTGTTTGGTTGGGGAACTATAGAGACTAAACAAATAATAAAACAATGAATAGAGTATTGGGAGTTTTCGCAATTTATTATGTTTTGAGCTTTCATAAACAAATACTGTTTTTACACAGTAGAAACAGTAGAAACAGTTTAAAGTATTATCTTTGTATTGTAAAATAAATAACAATTTAAAAGTGCAGGAGCGAAGCACGATAAAAAACTAGCATATAAAAAAATGAATGATGTTACTTGGTATTTGATTTTTAGTATTGCGTTTTCTTTGTCTATTTTAATTTTGATTCCGGTTCAGAAATGGAGAGATAATGATAAAGAAGATGTTACAAAAATCTGGGTTGCAAGGGGAGTTTTAGCTTGGCTACCACTAATTATGTGTGGAGGGTGTTATTTATGCTTGTATGTTCTTTCCCAAATACAAGTAAGCTAAAATTAACAGGGTCTAATGGGTTATATAGGGCAGTGTATGAGAAAACTTACACTCCAAATTATAAAATTAGCGAAAAACTTCTTATAACTAAACGTCTAAAAGAACTCGAAGATGATGTCCCGGTAAAAGATATTATAGATGAATTAAAAAAATCCTTCCCTCTTAGTACCGAAAAACTATATTACGAAGGACTTGACGCTACTTACGCCACTGACCATAGTCATCACGGAGGTTCACAGTTTACTAAATTTCTTCCTAATGATATTATAGAAATAACAAATATAAGATTTTCTACCATACAGAAAATTACAGATGAAGAATGTTTAAGCTTGGGTATATATCAGGATACCAACGGAAAATTCACTTTTTCTGACAGTTGTGGATTGTTTGAAAAAACTCCAAAACTAGCATATGAACAGATGCTTAAGGGATTAAATTTATTATCTGTATGGGAAGAAAATTGTCCTATAATGATATACACATTTAAACTAATAAAATCAATGAATTAATATGATAATAAGTATTTTGAATAACAAAGGTGGAGTTGGTAAAACTACTATGACGATACATTTAGGTGCTTATCTGGCTACCGAAGGATATAAAGTCTTACTTATAGACTTTGACCCACAGTGTAATCTCTCTTATCGAACCAACGCGACAAATAACACTTATAGTGTCGAAAATCTTTTAAACAAAGATTTTGAGGGAATTTCCTTTTCTAAAAATAAGGATATGAACTTGTTTATATTGTCCGGGAGTGAAAATCTTAATATCTTTCCTTTTTCGACAGGAAAGGAACTGAAAGATAATCTCGATGTGCTTAGGAGTAAGTATGATTTCATACTTATCGATTGTCAGCCGTCTTTGTTATACGAAGACAAGCTGACCGCAAATGAAATAGCGGTCAATGCTTCCGACTCCGTTTTAGTGCCGGTACTTGCAGACATATCGTCAATGGAGGGTTTACGCCGGTTATTACGGTCATTTAATCGAATAAAACAATCAACCAATACACACCTGGACATACTTGGAATAGTTTTTTCTTGTGTGTTCGAAAAAGAACAACTCTTCCGAAGCTTTTACAAAGAACTGAAGGCACAAGCCGGAGGATTGATTTTTAATAGCTATATCAGAAAAAACACATCAATACAACAAGCCGAAGCCCACCAATCAACTATCTTTGCATATGAACCCACATCGAATGGAGCGGATGATTACAGAAAGCTCGGTTGTGAATTGCTCAAAAAAATAAATAAACAAGAAAATGGCAAAAAAGAATAGGTATCATGATTTCGATGACAGTCAGGTAAAAATGCCTGAACTTAAAGAACTTCTCAGCGGTAACGTAAAGACAACCGATGTTGTTCCTAAAAAACAGGTCGTCGAACAAGCAAAAGAAAAAGAGACTATCAAAGCAAAGTCAGTACCAAAGAAGAAAAAAATAACTATAGCTTTCTTTGTAAGTAAATTTGCATATTTCGAGCTATTAAGTCTAAGAAATGGAATTTCTTTTTTAAATAATGTAAAGCGAAAAAATATAAGTGTAACCTACATAATCGAAGTGGCTTTACATAATATGGAGATTGAGTATTTAAAAAAGTATCAGAAAGTAGAAAGTCCGAACGAACAGTATAGGAGTTTTTATAGTCAACATAGTTCTTCTCTTTCCGTACTGCCATCTCTAATATCTCACTATAAAGAAGAAAAGAAATATGTATATTGTCAATTATCAATTGAAACACGAGAGTTGCTATATAGACTTATGCATTGTTACTATATAAATGAGGTACAAAAGCAACATCCTCACGTTAAGTACGGTTTGTCGACTTTCTTTTATGAAATAATCGCCTTCTTAAGAAAGAATGTAGGTAATTTAAATATGATTTGATATTATGGATAGAATAGAAAAGCTAATAATTGATTTTAAAAATTCCGGAGCAGGACAAAACATAAACTACTTCGACTATAACAAGTTACTTATAACGTATCACTCCACGAGAATAGATAGCTCTACTCTCTCGATAGGAGAGGTATATACTTTGATAGAGGATGGTATATCGCCTCGAAAGCCATTTGTGCACTCAATGATGACCTTAGACCACTACAATGCTCTAAGCTATGTAATAGACCAATCGTCGAGGAGAACGCCCATCAGCGTCGAGCAGATAAAACATATCGCATCACTCGTGATGAAAAGAACAGCGCAAATAATTTCAATAGAATCAGTAACGGCAGACGCAGCAAAAGGAGATTTTAGAAATTACTTGTCTACTGGAGTCTTTACGAGTTATGATAAAGTGCCAGAAAAGATGGAAGAATTAGTAGATAAAATCAACAAGGAATTAGAAAAAGGTGATAATTTAAGTATTTGCCAAAAATTAGAATTGTCTTTTTTTATTCATTGTGAACTTATAAATATTCAACCATTCATAGATGGCAATGGAAGGACTGCAAGGTTATTGATGAACTACATTCAAAACTACTTCTCTTTGCCCCTATCGATAGTTTATGCTGAAGACAACAGAGAATACTATCCGGTTCTTCGTAAGGTAAGAGATACAAATGATATTCAACCATTTTATGACTTTATGTTTTTTCAGTATCAGAAATTTTTAAATGAAGAGATTGAGAAAGCTAATGAAGCCGATAACAACAAATCCATAACGTTTAAACTAAATAAATAATGAACAAAGAAATGAACAAAGAAAGAAACATATACATACAAGAAATAGAAGGTTTTAAGGATAAAATATCCGTTTGGGAATTAATTGATAAATACATCAAAAAGAGTTGGTGGGCTGTTATTCTTTTGCCTCCGGTCTTATTCTTTTGTTTAAGCATTATTTCATTGGTAGTATATAAAAACTACTATATAGCCTCTATTCTTTTTTCTGTAGTAATTTGTTACTCTTTTTGGGGTTATATGTATATGAGAGAAAAAAGAAATCTCATCTTACGGCAAAAATATCCCTATGCGATAGATGGAGGAGAGATGGATTTTAAAAAAGCATTTTTTAAAATCCAAAAGAAAACAGTTATAGACCTAATGGATGATAGGTTGGAGCTAAACAAAGACAACTTATCCTTTTTGATTAAGAGCTTAAATTCTCATAAAAACGAATATAAGTACAGTTACATCGTAACTCGGATACTAATGGCATTCTTTATTGTTGTGTCTGTAATTTTCATAAATTATGCGGTTCACATACAAACATATCGGATAATATGCGATATAGAAGGTTTTTGCGGTGT
>ERZ773233.166-NODE-166-length-50357-cov-25.566339_pt1 | contig 50357 bp, 38 predicted proteins | sample MGYA00580991_ERZ773233 | MGnify/ENA primary metagenome ERZ773233 (study PRJEB29015, sample SAMEA2738178) | human oral metagenome | biome: human oral; feature: human-associated habitat; material: saliva | place: China | collected 2161 ...
CAAAAAGCCAGCACCACCAATGCTGCTCGGGGTACACGCGGTAGCTTCACGAGGCTGCACCTTTCATATATAAACTTAACCCTGGACCTAAATTAACAGGTCCAGGGTTAGTTAATGCTTAGGAACGCAGGGTTTGCACGTATGTTTCTAGCAACTGCATGGAATCAGAAGGCTTAAAGCCAATGGCCTCAATCTTGCTCAGATCCATGGTGGATACCAGCGGGCGGGGAGCTACCTGCTTACCAGCAAAGTACTCGGCGGTGCTGATGGGAGTTACGTCAGCGGGATCATGACCGGTTAGCTCATAAACACGCTTAGCTACCTGCGCCCAAGACACTACCTCGCCACCACCGGTGAGGTTGTAGGTACCGTAGGGGGCCTGCTGACCCAGCAGGTAGATAATGCCGCTAGCCAAGTCACTGGTAAAGGTCAGGCGACCCACTTGGTCATCAACCACGGACGGCTTAACGCCACGCTCAGCTAGGCCAGCCATAGTGCGGATGAAGTTCTTGCCGTCACCCACCACCCAGCTGGTACGCACCAGGTAGTGCTTGGGGGCGGCGCTAACGGCGGCGTCGCCACCAGCCTTGGACTGGGCATATACACCTAGCGGGCTGGGCGGCTCAGTTTCAGTGTGAGCCTGGGCGGTACCGTCAAAAACATACTCGGTGGAAATGTGCACCAGGGTGAAACCGTGCTTGGCGGCGGCGCGGGCCAGGTTAGCCGGGCCAGTGGCGTTGGCCTTCCAAGCCAGCGGGCGACCTTGGGCAGTTTCGGCGCCATCCACGTCAGTCCAGGCGGCGGCGTTAATCACCACGTCGTAGGCGGAGAAATCAAAAGCCTCCATGGCCTCAGTGTCAGAAATGTCTACCTCAGGTAGATCCACCCCGGTGACCTGGTAGCCGGCCTGGGGTAGCTGACGCATCAGCTCGCGGCCCAGCTGGCCGTGGGCGCCGGTTACCAGCGCACGCTTAGCTGCCGGCGGGAAGGGGGTCACTGCTTCTAGACGCGGGTGAGCCAGGTCTTTGTCAGACAAGATGGCTTTATCCAGGCTGATGGGCCAGTCAATGGCCACAGTTTCATCAGCTAGGTTCAAGAAGGTGTATTCGGCGTCCGGCGACCAGTGGTCGTTGACCAGGTAGGTGTAAGCCGTGTTGGGCTCTAGGGTCTGGTATGAGTTACCCACCCCGCGCGGCACATAGACGGCCACGCCCGGCTCAATGATGGTGGTGTAGACCTGGCCGAAGCTAGGGCCTTCACGCAAATCCACCCAGGCACCAAAAACCTTACCGGTGGCTACCGAAACGTACTTGTCCCAGGGCTCGGCGTGAATACCACGGGTAACACCCACCTCATCGTTAAATGAGATGTTGTTTTGTACCGGGCCAAAATCGGGCAGACCCAGCGCCACCATCTTTTCACGCTGCCAGTTTTCCTTGAACCAACCGCGGTTGTCTCCATGGACAGGCAAAGTCAGGCGTAGGAATCCGGGGATAGGAGTAGATTCAACGGTTAACTGATCGGGCATTACTTTTCCGTTCTCAAACTGACGCGGCCTAATAATAGGTTAGCCGCTACCGTGACTTTATGCTTTAAAAAGCTAGAAATATTACACATAGAAGCGCTCGAAGATAACCCCCAGCCCCGCTAAGTTCAGCGCCATGACTGCGGCGAAAACCACTAAGGCCACGGCTGGCACTAGTTTATCTAGCCACGCGCCACGCACTGGACGCCAGGGATTATTTTGCAGGCTTTGCACTGCTGCCTGGGTTAACAGAGCAGGTAGGGCGTATAGCCCTGCCACGGCAGGCAGGATATAGCGGCCTTGGAGCAGGTCGTCGTGCCCAGCCATGATGGAGTAGATAAAGCCCAGCAGGTTAATAGCTACCAGGTAGCCTACGGTTAACGCCAGGCACCACCAGATCCAGGTGGCGGTTTGGTTGCGTCTAGCTCCCAGCTGTCGGCCTTCCTGGCCTGCCTGCTCTTTGGCGACGACGGCGCCGTCTTGCGCAGTCTCATCAGCCTGCGGGGCGGCAAGGTCGCCACCATTCCCAGCAGCGTCGTCGGCCTTTACCGCCAGGGGACGCAAGCGGTTAAGCGCCAGCCGCACACAGCGCTGAACCACCCAGAGCAAGCAGATAAGCGCGAACAGCATCATAATTTGCGCCAGCCAGTTATAGATACGTGTTGGGTAGAACACATCCAGCCAGCCAAAGTTACCGAAGAACTGCTTAATCCAGCGGGCTTTAAACAGGGTGTAGTCATCTGCGCTCTGGTCATTCCAGAACAGCTGCCACTGCTCCCACAAGCCACGCTGACGCACCGCCCCCATAGCTAGGCCTCCCCCGGCGTTTACCAGGTTCACCTGTGGGCGCGGGGCAGCAATCACTGAACCAAAACCCACTATGACGCGATAGATAGGCCACCAGATATACACGGCAATGAACCCGCCGCCGCTAAGCAAGCCGCCTTTAAGAGCTAGCTTGAAGCTACGAGCACGCACCGCCACCACAATGAGCGCCAAAGCCACCATGGCCGCAATCAAAATGCCTTGCGGTTTAGCCATAGCAATACCGGTAGCCACACCTGCACCAGCTAGCCAACGCAGGGGGCGCTGCGCATTTAGGGCACGGGTAGCTAAAGCCAGGGCCCAGATACTGGCGCTAATCACCAAAATGTCGTTGTTAATAATGGCGCTTTGGTGGGCCATCATCGGGTGAGCTAGCGCCGACAAAGACACGAGCGTGGCCACCAAAGCCCGGCGCGGGAACAGCTGGCGGGCAAAGTAAGCCATGCCCAGTGCCCCCACTACCGCTAAAGCTACTGATAGTAGGCGCACATCGTAGTACTGGCTCAGGCCCGTGTGCGGCGAAAGCTTATAAACCAGTGCCCCAGCCAGATAATAGCCGGGCGGGTACTGGGTTACTTGCGGACGTACCAGCGCCCGCTCAGGCAGCTGATTCAGCTGGCTATTTAGCGAGGAAATCTGGCTGTAGTCAAAACGGTCCGCGCCCCAGGCGTAGAACAGGTTGGAGGCCTCATAGACATGCACTAACTGCGGAGAGTAGTTAGCTTGTCCCTGAGTTAGGCCACTATCTGGGCCATTGTGGGTAGCTAAATACTGGATATAGGACACATGCTGGTACTCGTCCATCCCGTTGAAAATAGGGATAACTGCCGCCCACACTAGCGCCTGGAACAGGGCAAAAGCCCCCACCAGCGCCACAGTCCACCGCGAGCGCCGCACCGCTAGAACGGCGGCGGCTACGGCACTGACCGCTGTGGCCGCAAACCAAATCACTAACGCGGGGGTGCTGACCCACCAGGGCCCTAGCGCTTGGGAGCGTTGCAGGCCGCGCTGTAAAGTGCCCCACCAGCCGGCGTCTGAGTAGATGGGTAGTAGGGAGGTGGTGGTGATTTCTCCGGTGCCGCGTAGGTTTTCTTCGCGCCCGGCTAGTTCTTGGTTGTTGAGGGTGGCCCCGCCGGCTTTAAGTACCTGTTCACCGGTTTTGACCTGGTAGTTGGGTTGGTTGTCTACGTGGCGTTTGCGTTTTTCGTTGGGGCGGTCGGGGTCTGTAGTTGAGACCGGGTTGTAGTAGCGGGTGACTACCACGGTGGGTTTGTCAGCTTTAACGCTGAGCGCCACTTGGTAGGTTTTACCTTTGGAGTTGGCGATGGGTTTAAAACCCATAATTTTGGTGCCTGACTCATTGACCATGACTTGGGCGCAGGGCAGGCTTTGGCTGGCTACTTGCGTGGTGGTCGGGCTGGGGGTGGCTGCAGCGTTTTGGCTAGCCGCGTTTGGGCTAGCCGCGTTTGGGGCCGACGCCGCCGCTTGCGCTTGGGTGCTGCCTTGCGCTTGAGTGCTGCCTTGCGCTTGGGATTTACTCGGCGGGGGCAGCAAAGCTTGGGTGCCGGGCTGGGCGTGGACTTCGCTTAGCCGCAGCTCTAGACGGCAACTAGAGTCCATAATGCCCAGTTTGAATTGGCCTTGTAGTCCGTTTAAACCGTTTTCAGCGGCAGTAAAGCGCTGTTGAATGGTGTCACCGTTTTTGACTGACACAAAACCGCCCGAAAGCGAGTCGCGCAGTAGCTGTTGCTTATCGGATAGGTGTCCGCCTTTGACGGGAATAATTAGCACTGCTGCCGCGAAAGCTGCTGCCAGCGCCGCCACTACCGCCAAGGCGGTTAGAAAAGCCGTGTTTTGCCGCAGTTTTACCAGCATTTTAGGATTTAGCTGCAGCGGCATACTCATAGGCCTTAATGTGTTCTACCGCCGCGCGCTGCCAGGTAAATTCACTGGCGCGCTTTTGGGCGGCTGCCCCTAGCTGCTGGCGTAAGGTGGCGTCAGCGCTAAGTGAGCTTAGGGCCTCGGCGATAGAGTCGACGTCGGGCTCACAGTAAGCTACGGCGTCGCCACCCACCTCAGGCAAAGACAGCTCCCGGGTGGTTAGCACGGCCGCCCCGCAAGCCATGGCCTCTAGCACCGGTAGGCCAAAGCCTTCACCCACACTGGGGTAAGCCAAAATCTGGCAGCCGGAGAGGAAGCCGGGTAGATCCTCTAGCGGCAGGTAGCCTGGGCGCAGTACGCGCATGTGGCTGGGCACGCCTGCCAAGGCCGGTTCGATTTCTTCATCCCAGCCTTTACCGCCAGCTAGCACCAGCGCCGGCGGGTTGGGCTGTTGGCTAAATGCCTGCACCCAGGCGCGTACCAGTGCGGGCACATTCTTGCGCGGCTCTAGCGTGCCCAGGAAACCAATGTAGGGCTGACCGGCTAGGCCTAGGGAGGCGGCTACGCGCTCACGCTCAGCGTCTGATACCGGATAGAAACGTTTGGTGTCTACCCCGTGGTAGGCCACGAAGTAGTTTTCGGGGCTACCTCCGGCGTATTTGATGGATTCGTCGCGGGTGGCAATGGAGGGCACAATCAGCGCGTCGGCGTGGTTGGAGGCGCGGGTGATGGCGGCGGTGAAGTACCGCTGCTTTAGCGGCGAGTGAGCCTGGGGGTGGGAGAAGAACGTGGCGTCATGCAAGGTTACGGCCACGCCCACATTGGGTAGCGCCAGGCGCGTGGGGTAAGTGTAGTGAGGGCAGTGCAGTACATCTGGGCGCCACTTACGTACCAGGGCCGGCAGGCCCGACTGCTCCCAAGCCATACGCACCGGGCGGCGTTCAAGCAGGTGCGGCACGGTGATGATGTGAGCGCGCGGGGCGCGGGCGGCGAAATGCTCGGCGTCGCGGCTTTGCACCGCCAAAGCCAAGTTAACGCCCTGGGATACCAAACATGGCACCAAATCATCTACATATCGTCCCACGCCGCCCAAATTTGCAGGGATGGCCGTGGCATCTAGCAGCACCTTCATGTCACTAGCATAAAGGTAAAGGCCTGGGCGGTAGTCTTGGCACATGCGATTGTCGTTTGCTTCCGCCCCCGCCACTGACTCTTCAACCGCTAAAGACGCCGCTCAAGGCGCTTTTCAGGCGCCTAATGATGTGCGCGTGGCCATGGTGGTAGAGCAAATGTGGCAGCCGGTACCTGGCGGTTCTGGCACATATATCACTAACCTGGCCCACAGCCTGCGCGCCCAGGGGGTGAAGGTTGCCGGTATTGCCGCCCGCCGCAGCCATAATGATCCGGGCTCCAGCGCGGTGGGTTTAGAGACTATGCCGGTGCGTTACGCGAACTTGCCGCGCCCGGCCCTGTATGAGTCCTGGAACCGTTTGCACTCTCCCCTGGCTGAAGCTATTTTGCCAGCTTCTGACCTGGTTCACGCCACCACCTGGGCTATTCCCCCCACTCGCAAGCCGCTCGTGGTAACCGTGCATGACCTTGCATTTTTGCGTAACCCCGAGCATTTCACTAAGCGCGGCAACAGCTATTTCCGTAAATCTTTACAACGCACCATTAAAGAGGCCCAGGCAGTGATTGTGCCCTCCCAGGCCACCGCCGATGACTGCTATGAGGCCGGAATTGACTCTGAGCGCGTGCATGTGATTCCTCACGGCGTTAGTGTTCAGGAGGTAACCGCCTCCCAGATTGATCTTTTCCGCACTGCCTATGGGCTTTCACGCCCCTATGTGCTGTGGACTGGCACCCGTGAGCCGCGTAAGAATCTGCCCGGCCTGCTGCATGCTTTTTCCCGTATTGCCGGCGAGTTCCCACAGTTGGATCTGGTTTTGGTGGGTCCCAGCGGGTGGGGCGACGACGCCGTGGAGCGCCAGTTGATTCAGGCTATCGGCACTTCCCGTGTGCACGTGCTCGGACACCTGGCCCAAGACACCCTACAGCAGGCCTATGCGGGGGCGCGTGCCTTTGTGTTCCCCTCCTACTGGGAAGGTTTTGGCCTGCCGGTGCTTGAGGCTATGGCCCATTCGGTACCGGTGGTGACTTCGCTGGGTACTTCCACCGCTGAGGTGGCCGCAGATTGCGGAATTTTGGTGGAGCCTAGCGACCCCGACCAGATTGCTGCCGGGCTGCGCCGGGTACTTGGCCGCGAACATGACCACTTTGCTTTGGCCGGCTATGAGCGCGCCCAGGCTATGACTTGGAAAGCTTGCGCTAAGGCGCATCTGCGCGTCTACCAGCAGGTTATGGAACAGGCCAAAAAGTGAGTCAGCAGCGTAAAAGTGTGCGGGTAGTAATTGTTAACTGGCGTACCCCGCTGTTAACTGAGCGTGCTGCCCGCTCCTTGTGGCCCCAGCTGCGAGCTGGCGATGAGCTGGTGGTGGTAGATAACGCCTCTGCCAGCGCCGATCCGCACGATAATTCCCTGACCCACCTGCGCCGCCTGGGAGCCGAGCTGGGTAGCGCCGGCCCGGCTCGCTTTGCCCTGGTGCAATCTAGGCGCAATGGTGGATTTGGCTATGGGGTTAACTTGGGGGCGCGTAACCTGCGCCAGGACGCCTTGGTGCTGCTAAACAGTGACGCCTATGCGCTAGAGGGCTTTGTTGACGCCCTGACTGCCCCGCTGGGGCATGATCTGGTGGAGGCCACCACTGCCCGCCTGCTGCTAGAGGGTAGGTGGCGTCTTGTTGGCGACGGCGCCGAAGCCCAAACCGAACCCATCGCTGGCGCCACCCACAGCACCGGCTCAGCCCAGCTGCGGGGTCTAGATGGCGGCATCTGGGTTAGCGACCCAAGCGGCGTGGAGCTAATCAACTCCACCGGCAACGTAGTAGATGCCTGCGGTAACGGCTATGACCGCTCCTGGCTGGCCCCTGCCAAGCAGGAACATGACAGCCCTGAAGTGTTTGGTATTTGCGGCGGGGCCTGCGCGATTAGTGCCCGCGCCTGGCGTCAGTTGGGTGGGATGCGTCAAGACCTGTTCATGTACTACGAGGACACCGATTTTTCCTACCGCCTGCGCCGCGCTGGCTACCGCGTGCAATATGTGCGCCAAGCCCAAGCCCGCCACGCCCACGCGGCTTCATCCGATTCGGCCTCAGAGGCTTTTACCACCTGGAACACCCGCAACCGTCTGCGCGTAGCCGCCCGCTATGCGCCAGCCTCGGTAGCAGCTCGGGCCCTGGTTAATACCGGTGGACGTATGCTTTTAGGCCCCCAGCGCCAGGCTCGCGCCCAGGGTTTAGTTCAGGCCCTAGCCCACGCCCCGCAGGATCTGTACGCACGTATCGGCTAGTTTTAGCTAGTTTTAGGAGAAAACCATGAGCGCGCTAGTTAGCGTGATTATGCGTACCCGCAATCGCCCCATTTTTCTCTCCCGCGCCCTGGCCAGTGTGCAGGCCCAGCAGCTGGGTGACTATGAGCTGATCATTGTTAATGACGGCGGCGAAACCCAAATTGTGCAGGCGGCCCTGGACAAAACCACCCCTGAGCTGCAAGAGCGCACCCAGGTGGTGACTAACCAGGTCTCTAACGGGCGCGAGGCTGCCCTGGAATCTGGTTTGGCCTGCGCTAGCGCCCCCTTCTTCGCTATTCACGACGACGACGACACTTGGGACCCGCAGTTTTTAAGCCAAACTGTGGCATTTTTGCAGGCTCATCCCCACCTGGGGGCGGTGGCTGCACGCACCCAGCTAGTTAGCGAAAAACTTGAATCTGACGGCACTATCACTATTCTTGAGCGAGCCGATTTGGCTTTAGAACGCCACAGTTTCAATCTGATCGATATGTTGGTGGGTAACTATATTCCCCCTATTTCCCAGCTAATTCGCCGCACCAGCGCTGATCTGGTAGGGCATTGGGATGGGCGGCTGAGCACCCAGGCTGACTGGGACTTTAACCTGCGTCTATTGCAGGCCCAGCCGGCAGGTTTCCTAGAGGGGCCGGCGCTAGCTTTTTGGCATCAGCGCCCAGGTTTGGCTGGTGAAAGTGGCAACTCGGTGATCACTGCCGCTCTAGAGCATCAGCAAGACAACCTGGCTATTAGGGAAAGCTATCTGCGTACCGACTCCCCCAACCCGCTTCTAGGCCAGGCGCTGGTTAGCGCCGAATATTATCGCCGCTCCCAGGCCCAGCTTGAGCAGGTTTCCCAGGGTGTACATGAGGCTCTAAACCTGGTACACGCGGATTTAAACCAGCAGGTAGCCGCCTTAACTAAGCAGGTGCAGCAGTTAAGCGAGCAGGTAGCCCAATTGCAAGAACTAACCGGGCAGCTGCAAGAGAGCACTTTAAGTGCCCGGCTGGGCAAGCTGCGCGGGTCAGTTAACGCAGACTAAAGGCTGCGCAGAGATGCTGCGCACTGCTGCTGAGCTGCAGATCCGTCAGTCTTGCTTTTGTTCAGCTTCGCGCTCGGCTTCCTTTTTCTTGCGCAGTTCTTCAGCTAGCCGGATCTGCTCACGAGCTAGCTGATCAAACTCGGCCTTACCGCGCGGGGTGATCGAAAGCATTTCGCGCTCAGGCTGCAGGTTGCCATAGCTGGCCCCCAAAATCACTATGCCGCCGCTTTCCATACCCGGCCCGGGCAGCACATCAAAGCGCCGCCCCCTTTGCAGGGCATCAATAATCGCGGACATTTCCTTATTTTGGATGGCTGCGGAGATAGTGAAAGAGCCCGGCGAAAGGTTCAGGGCTGGAATGTGGACCTGCAGGCTACCGGTACCAGCTTCAATAGAGCGGGGCACAAATCCGGCGTCGCGCCCATGCAGGCCCCACACCCATACGCCGTCGCGACTGTCGATAGAAACCCCAAAAACGGGCTCCTCAATGCGTTCATGGGCTTCATAATCCAGGCGAATATTTACTGCCTGGCCCGGACGCACCATAGTTACCGGCGCACCGGAGCCATCAAGCACTTCAATCTTGGTGATTTGTGCCTGGCCGGTACCAAAGCGAGTACCGCCGCCTTCAACCTTAATGGCCTGGTGGGCCACGTCAGAGTAAGTGTCCACCACCTGGGCGGCGTTACCCACCTCCACTAGTTTGCCGTGATCTAGCCAAGCTGCCTGGTCGCAGAAGGAACGCATCTGCTCAAGGCCGTGGCTAACCACCACCACTGTGCGTCCGTCCTGCTTAAGCTGGGCGAATTTCTCCATGCACTTGTTTTGGAACTCTAAGTCACCAACTGCAAGTACCTCATCAACCAGCAAAATATCGGGCTCTACATGGATAGAAACCGAAAAGCCCAGGCGCACATACATACCTGAGGAATAGTTTTTAACCGGCTGGTCGATAAAGCGCTCCACGCCAGAAAAATCAATAATGGCGTCAAGTTTAGAGTCAATCTCTTTAGGGCTCATACCCAAAATGGCGCCGTTAAGGTAAATATTTTCACGCCCCGACAGCTCCGGGTGGAAACCCGAGCCTACTTCCAACATGGCGGCCATACGGCCAGTGGCACTAATAGAGCCAGTGTCGGGGGTAAGAATCTGGGCAATACATTTAAGCAGGGTGGATTTACCTGAGCCGTTATGTCCCAGCAGGCCGAAAGTTTTACCGGCAGGGATATCGAAAGTAATGTCCTGTAGCGCCCAGAAATCCTCGTATTGGGCCCGACGACGCTGCAAAAACGCGCCTTTAAGGGACTGGTTACGGTCTTTATAAACCCTAAAACGCTTAGAAACGTCGTTAATAGTAATTGCGTTAGTCATTACAGCTCCTCCACAATGCGCGCACTGTAGCGGCTAAAGACCCAGCGGCCCAGCCCAAAAGACAGCACAGCCCAGCCTAGGCAGCCAAGCCACACGCCCAGCGAGGGATTAGCGAAATCGTATAGGCAGCTGCGGTAAGCCTCTAGGAACAGCTCAGCCGGGTTCATGCGGAAAGTGGTGGTCAGCGGTAGCGGGTGCCCACTAATCTGCCAGCCCTGAGCAAACAGTCGGTTTTGTAGCTGATCAAGCATAGACAGCGGGAAAACCACGCCCGAGGCATACATCCACACCTGGTTAAAAATCTGCCACAGGTGAGAGATATCGCGGAAATAGACGCTGGCAATAGCCAGCATCATGCCTAGGCCGGTAGTAAATACGGCCGCTAAAACGGTAATAGCAATTAGCTGCGGAATAAACAGCAGCACCGTGGGGCCGCCAGCAATCAGCATAATTACCAGCAGCACCGTTAATTCAAAGGCAAAGTCATAAACCAAAGCCAATACTGCTGAATAAACCAGGGTTTGGCGCGGAAAGTACACCTTAGTTAGCAGTCCAGCGTTACCCACTAGGGAATCCATGGACCGCATAACCGAGTTAGAGATAAAGTTCCAGGCAATAATGCCCACGCCGATCCACAGCGCGAATGCATCAATCCCCGAGTTTTTACCAGGCTCCACCCCGCCACGGAAAACCAAGCCGAAAATCACCGAGAAAACCGCGATGGTAGCCAGCGGGTTGATAAACGACCAGGCACGGCCCAGCGCAGTTCCCTTAAATTCTGAGGAAATAGAGCGCCGAGCCATCCTCCAGGTCAGATCAATGACCCGTTTACGCTCGTTCATTACCCTCCTTAGTGTCGATGTAGCTTACGTACAGTCGCGGCACCTTTACGAACTAAGCGATACGCGGGTTTAAGCGCATTGCCTACCTTGGGTTGGCGCAACATGATGTTGACTTTGATACTTGCCAACACGTTGGGTATTGGACCCCCGTGAGCTTTAAGGTAGGGAACTTGATCAATAGTAAAGGGAGGTAGGAATGAGGAGACTGCGGCCAGCTTGTACTCCAAGTAACCGTAGTAAACCTCAGCCCACTTGGGGGCTAGCACTGGGCGCACATAGAAGCCTTCGCTCAGTGCAGCATAAGCCATAAGGCGCTCTAACACGTGGGCCAAAGAGCCATCCTTATAGCCGCCCTCAACGGGGAAGTTTTCGGGCTTAAAACCGGCGTTAACCAGCTTGGTTAGGGCCTGGGGGCGAGCAATGAACATGGAGCCGTAGGTGGCCAGGGGCATGTCCTTGTCGAAGGGGACATTAATCCCCAGGCGTTTGGCCACAGCCTGAGCCGGCTCACGGTTAGTGAACCAGGCGTGGCCCATGGTTGGGTAACCCATGTGCGGCAGCGGCGCTAGCACCATCCCCAGGGCGGGGTGGGCGGCAAATTCAGCCAAAATATTGGCCACATGCGCACGCGAATTTAGCAGGTTGTCGTACAGGTGAGTTTTAAACAGCTGGGCGGCGTTGTAGTCATCTTGCACTGATTTCTTGGAGTGAATCTTGACCACAATGTCCCACTTGCCACTGGCCAGTACGTCATTGCAGTCAACCAGGAAAGCACCAATGTCGCGGCCCCGGTTGGAGGCCACTACACGCACTTCACCTTCAACCCCGTAGCGCTCCATGACGGCGCGAATCTGGGCCTGGTTTTCCTCATTAGAGGTGGTGGCCACCAAATAGTAGCCCTTGGGCAGTACCGATAGGCGCTCAAGAATTTCCTCAGCCATATCGGCGTAGAAAATGTGGGCTACAGCCAAAACTTTCTGCTTGGCGGCAGCGGCGTAGGTTTCCTCACTGGCGCTTTGGGGCACCACCCAGGTCAGGCCGGCGTTAGTGACCAGATCGCGAGGCTTAGAGGTGCGTGCCAGGTTAGACAGGATCAGGTCCGTGTCATAGCCGGCAGCGCGGGCCTGCTCCAGCATGTCTGCACCAATAATCGCAAAGCGGTCTAGGTGTAGGGGGTTGTGGAATAGGTTGCGGCGTTTAAGGATGGGGCAACCGTCTTGCAGTAGCAAACTGGCGTTATCAAACACCGGGTTAGCTGAAGGGTAGTCGTCTACGTTGTAGGCCACTTCATGGCGGTAGCCCAGGGCGTTGAAGTAGCCGGTGAAGCGGCTTTCGTGCCACTGGATAGAGTCGTTGTAAGACTCAATTGGGGGCATGTCTTCCCAGTAGGAGCGCCAGTCTTTAGTGGTGCTCAGGCTGGAACGCACCGCAATCCAGTGGGACTGGATGTGGCGGGGCATAACCAATTTAGGTAGGAAGGGGTGAGGGCGTACTTCATCGTGTTCAGTGATGCCCCAAAAGTCGGTGTCCCACTTGTCTGTGCGCTCAAATAGGCTGGCCCAGGGGTGGATGGGGGCGAAGAAGGTGTAGTTAAACAGCACCAGCTCGTCATAGTCGCCCATATGGTCCCAGCCCAGGTGGCGTAGGCCGTCACGGTAAGCGCCGACGTCGTAGCCGACGTTTTTACGCTCCATAACCTCGCTAGAGACTGACTCTAGACGTTTACGGTTCGACTCATTCAAAGGCGAGTTGGACACCACTAGCAGGTAGTCCATGTGCTGCTGGAGTGAGCCCAAGCAGCCCAGGATGTAGTCGTCTACTTTGCCTTCAGGGTCATAGAACAGGAAAATACCGGCGCGTTTCACTCAGGCCTCCAGGCTTTCGCCACTTAGCGCCAGGATCTGTGCGATCTTGGTGGCGTCTCCCCACACTCCAGGAGAGTCGTAGGGGCGGTCAGGGAAAGCTCCATACTGCAGGGTTAGGCCCAGGTTGTTTTCGTGGATGTAGGCCTCTACGCGCTCGGCTAGGCTCATGGGCTTGCCGGTGCAGACGTTGATAATGCCGTCGATCTGGTCTTGGGCTACCACAGCAGAGATCTGACGGGCCAGCTCGGTGATGGAGATGAAGTCGTATAGGTTCTTGCCGGTGGTGAAGGGGAAGGTGGTTTTACCCTCATTAGCGGCAGCAAGCAGCTTGGAGAAAATGGAGGAGCCGTGGGCGTCGTCGCCAACAATGTAGTAGGCACGAATCCATTGCATCTGCGCCCCATACTGGTTGGCTAGTAGGGCGGTGATTTGGCGTAGGGAGTTCTTGGAAACCCCGTAGAGAGAAGCCGGATTGCAGGGGGTGTCGGCGTCGATGGCGCCTTCCCAGTAGCCCACCTCGTGCATGGAACCCATGACCGCGATCTGCTTTAGCCCACCTTTTAGTAGGTTTTCAATCAGATGGTAGTGCTTGGGTAGATCATCAATATGAGCCGGGGAGTTGTGCACAAAACCGTCACGCCAAGCCAGGTGAATAACTGCGTCGGGGCGGCCAAGCTGGTCGTAAATATCCTCACCAGCATTGAATAGATCTACATCCACGCGGCGAGCACGTGGATCTACTTCATCTAAGCGCAGGTCAACCACACTTACGTCAAGCCCGCGCGCGAGTAGGGCCCGCACCACGTGGCGTCCGATATAGCCGCCAGCACCAGTTACCAAGACAGTTTTCGCCATAGTTGGTAGTTTACCAATCAGCTTTAAGCACGTCAGCTTTAATGATGTAGAGACGAGTCATGCGAGATATGGCATTATTGACATATTCCGCATGTTTTCCCAGGCATAGAAAGTGAAAGCCCATGCACGTTCTAATTACCGGCGGTGCTGGATTTATCGGCGCTAACTTTGTACACCAGACCCTAGTGCGTCACCCTGACGCCAAAGTCACGGTCCTAGACAAGCTAACCTACGCCGGTAACCCGCTGTCGCTAGCGGATGTAGCCGACAAGGTAACCCTAGTTGAAGGCGACATTGCTGACCGCGACACGGTTGACCCGCTAGTGGCCGACGCCGATGTGGTGGTGCACTTCGCCGCTGAGTCCCACAACGACAACTCTCTGCTTGACCCCTCCCCCTTCATCAAGACCAATCTGGTGGGTACTTTCACCCTGCTAGAGGCGGTACGCGCCCACGGCACCCGCTTCCACCACATCTCCACCGATGAGGTTTACGGTGACCTGGAGCTGGATGACCCCTCCAAGTTCACCCCCACCACTCCTTACAACCCCTCCTCCCCCTACTCCTCCTCCAAGGCCGGCTCTGACCTGCTGGTACGCGCTTGGGTACGATCTTTCGGGGTTGAGGCCACCATCTCTAACTGCTCCAACAACTACGGCCCCTACCAGCACATTGAGAAGTTCATTCCGCGTCAGATCACTAACCTGATCGACGGCGTGCGTCCCAAGCTCTACGGTGCCGGCCAGAATGTGCGTGACTGGATCCACGTGCTAGACCATAACGACGCCGTATGGGACATCATTGAGAAGGGCCGCATTGGTGAGACCTACCTCATTGGTGCTAACGGTGAGAAGAACAACAAGGAGGTTGTGGAGCTGATCCTGGAGCTCATGGGCCACGACCCCAGCGACTACGAGCACGTTGCTGACCGCCCCGGTCACGACCTGCGCTACGCCATCGACAACTCCAAGCTGGTTGAGGAGCTGGGCTGGCAGCCTAAGTTCACTGACTTCCGCTCTGGTCTGCAGGCCACCATCGACTGGTACCGCGACAACGAGGCCTGGTGGCGTCCGCTCAAGGCCGAGGTTGAGGCCAAGTACGCTGCTCAGGGCCAGTGATTTAGCGCCGCAGTGAGCTAACGCCCCTGCCAGTGAGCATCTGCTAGCGCCAGTATTCTGGCCCTGTAGCAGTGATCAAACAGCAAAGTCCCCCGGGAGTAATTGAACTGCCGGGGGACTTTTTAGCGGTGCGGCCTTTAGCGGCGCGCCAGAGATCTTGTTAACGGCGCAGCCGGGGCGGACTTAGCGCATCGCTCCTTTATTAGCAGCGCAGCTTGTACAGGTAAGCCCCGCCTTGGTGGTCTACCAGCTCCATAGTGTCAGTAGGCCAGCGCACCAGCGAGTTATCCCAGCGTAGCGGGGCGCGTCCATCAGCCAGGGGCCCGGTGTGGTAAGGCCACAGGTTAGAGTGGGCATCCTCAGTTAGATAGTGGGTTACCCCGTAGCTGCGCAGCAGCTGGCAAGAACGTGAGTCTGGCCCAAAGTAGAGGTAAGCCTTAAGGATTTTGGCTTCCGCCGAGGTTTGGCTGGGTTCGGCGCGGGTGGCGTACATGACGCGCACATTAGCTAGCGGCCAGGCGTAGGTTTCTCCGCGTGAAGGAGCGCCAATTAGCTTATCGCCCGGCCCCATATGGGTGGCTGAGCGTTGCAGTAGGATGCGGGCGTCGTCGGACAAAATTGTGCCGTAGTCGATATGCCCGCTTAAATAGACTCCCTGCAGCTGGCGGATATGCCCATTTGTCGTGCCGACGATGCCGCCAGCCCCCAGCAACACTAGAGCCACCATGGCCGCTAGGGGGCGGCGTGAGAATACCTTTTTACCCCTGTCTAGCAGCCACTCAATAGCACCGGCAATCAGTAGCAGACACAGCAGTAGCGCTAGGGGTTGTATGCGACTTTTTTGGGTGTACCAGGGGGCACCAACTAGACGACCAATCCAGTTAGGCCCGTCGGTTAGCATAATCAGCGCCAACACTAGCGCCCAGGTGCCCAGCAGTAGTTTGCGCCGGCGCTTATAGGCCTGCCAGGCACCAATTAGCACGGCAGTTGCCACTAGCGGCGCAGCTAGCACATTGGCGTTGGCGGTGGGCCCATACATGCCCCGGTCAGTTAGGCTTTGTAAAAGCCCCACAAGCCCTATGCCGCCGGGGCGCTCAAAGGCAGCCATAGCACTTAAAGTAGCGCGCGTAACCCAGGCTCCCCCAGCCACCAGCGCAGCGGTTAAACCCAACAGGCTAAACACTAGTTTGCGCGGCAGTGCACGCAAAGCCAGCCAGATCCACGCGGCTAAGGTGGGAGCCATTAGCACGGCCATATTGAATGCGGCCGTGCCGTGAGCCATCAGCGCCCCAAAAGTGCCTAGCAGGCAGCTAAACACTAAAGGCCACCAGGTTGTGGGCCCTTTAATGGTTCCAGGTAAAAGCCCAGGTAGGTGTAGGCGCTGGCCCAGGGCAGCTAAGGCCAGTAGAGCGCCGGGCAACGTCAGTAGAGATAAGCCGTAGGGCCACACTGCCAGTGAGGTCATGGCTGTCCAGCCCAGACCTGTAGCCAGGCAGCCGGCTACCACCAAGGCGGCGCCAGCCCAGGGGCGTGGGCGAGTAAAGGCACTTTGCACTAACCCCAGCAACACGCAAGGCCATAGCAGCCCTAGGCAGGCATAGACCGCAGCCAAGCTAGCCACTGAACCATTACCGGGAATCAGTGCCACTAAACAATGCCACAAGGTGGGATAATAAGCGCTTTTATCGGTGAAATAGAGAGAATTTAGGCCCCCAAATGGGGAGGGATTACCGGCGTTACGAATAGCCATTACCGCGCTTTGGTGAAACACCGAGTCAAAAGCTTGGGCGGGCGCACCCCAATCAGGCAGGCCAAAAGCAAACAGAGCCAGCGTCGTCGTGGCTACCAGGGCCACAGCCACCAGCCCACTTAACACTGAAGCATTAGCCAAGCCGGCGCGACTCTTGCCCACCCAAGCCCGCCTAGGGGTGCCCACCCAAGCGTCTCTAGGGGCGAAAAGCAAAGTTCCACGTGAAACAATTGCCGCCACCAAAGTAACTAAGAAAATTAGCCAGTAGCCGGCTGGCAGCTCCCCCAGAACCGGCACCCTAGAGAGCCAACCCAGGCCGGTCAGCTGACTAAAGGGGCGATACCAGTGAATCCCTGCCGCCGCGCAACCCACCTGGGCCAGGCTCGCCACCCCCAGGCCCAGCGGCACAGACATAGACAGGGCGCTGGCCCCGCGCCAGCCCGTTAACCGAGCCAGCCCGAGGCCAGGGAGCATTATCAGCGCCGCGAAGCAGACCGCAGAGCCGATAACTGTCAGCATTTACTCGCCACCACCGATGGTGATGCGCGGCACGCCGACGAATAATGCCGGGTTAGTGACGCGGCGGCCGTCGAGCAGCAGGCGCACACCCGGCAGGTCAGCCGGGGTCAGCTTGCTGTACTCGGGGTGGTCGGCCTGCACAATGGCCACATCCACGTTCTCACCTAGGTGATAGGGCTGCCAGCCGAAGCCTTCCAGCTCCTCATCGGTGTACATCGGGTCCTGCACCAGCACCTGAGCACCGGCGGCACGCAGCGCGTCAACCGTGGGGAACACGCCAGAGAAAGCGGTTTCCTTAACCTTGCCACGGTAGGAGGCACCCAGTACCACTACACGCAGGCCGCTCAGGTCACCCAGGATCTCCTTGGCGCGGTCCACCACATACTGGGGCATGGTGGCGTTGAAGGAGCGGGCAGTGCGCACCACGGAAGCGTCGGGGTCAGTGGACAGGTACAGGCGCGGGTAAACCGGGATGCAGTGGCCACCCACCGCGATACCGGGGCGGTGAATGTGAGAGTAAGGCTGGGAGTTGCAGGCATCAATTACGCGCTGCACGTCCACACCGATCTTGTCGGCGTAAACCGCGAACTGGTTAGCCAGGCCAATGTTTACGTCACGGTAGGTGGTTTCAGCTAGCTTGGCCATTTCGGCAGCCTCGGCGCTGCCCATGTCCCACACGCCGTTAGGCTGGGGTAGGTCTTCGCGCACGTCAAAGTCCAGCAGCTGCTGGTACAGGGCAATACCGCGACGGGTGCCATCCTCGCTTAAGCCACCAACCAGCTTGGGGTAACGGCGCAGGTCCGCAAAGACGCGGCCGGTGAGCACGCGCTCGGGAGAGAAGATCAAAGTGAAGTCACGGCCCTCTTCTAGGCCACTGATCTGCTCAATCATAGGCTTGAAGCGGCCGCGCAGGGTGCCCACAGGCAAGGTGGTCTCGTAGGAGACGATGGTGCCGGGGGTTAGGTGGGCGGCTAGGGACTTGGTGGCTTCATCCATCCAGCCAAAGTCAGGCTGCCAGGTCTCGTCGTTGACGAACAGCGGCACTACCACCACTACTGCGTCAACCCCAGGGATAGCCTCAGCGTAGTCCGTGGTGGCGCGCAGACGACCGGCAGGCACCAGCTCGGCTAGCTTCTCAGCCAGGTGCGCCTCACCCGGGAAGGGTTCTTTACCTTCATTTACCAGATCTACGGTGTGGGGGTTAACGTCAACCCCGATCACCTCATGACCCTTGCTAGCAAACTGTACGGCCAGGGGTAGGCCAATCTTTCCTAGAGCGACTACCGCAATGCGCATCCGGTTTTCCTCACTGTTTAGGGTTTTCAGGCTGTTATCTATTTTAAGCATGTGCGCTCGCAGCTGCGACGGCGTAAATCTCTTTGTACTTGGCAGCAAATGCGCCTAAAGCAAAACGACTCAGGCAGCTTTCGCGTCTACGCTCGCGTCCAGCTTTATCGCGCGGCCAGGTGGAGACTTGCTTTATGGCCGCCCCCAGCTCGGTTGGGTCGGCGCTATCTACGACGACGCCGTCGCCGTCGCCAATGACCGTATTGGCCCCCCAGGTGTCGGTGGCCACCAAAGCCGCCCCCGTAGCTAGGGCCTCAATTAGCACCATACCGAAAGATTCGGTGATTGAGGGCAGCACAAACACGTCTAGCTGTTGGTTAAAGCCGGCCACATCCTTAATCATGCCCGGCAGTTCCAGCTGTTTTTCCACTCCCACCTGGCGGGCGCATTGACGCAGGCTGGCCTCAATTTCCGCAGTTAGTGGGCCACCAATTACAAGCCGGGCATCTGCCCCCAGCTCGGCGGCGGCGAAGGACTCAATCACCAGCTCAGGGCGCTTAACCGGGTCCAGCACCGACAAATGCCCCACCACCAAGGGCCTGTCACTATGGTCTGACACCGTGAGCGTCTCCAGCGCGGGCGGCAGTAAGTTGGGCACGTAATCCCACTGGCCCCCCAGGCGCTGGGAGATGAAATCGGCGTGACCGCGCGAAACCCCAATGCGCCTAGCGGCACTGGCGGCCACCTGCTGCTCAGCGCGGCGCCCCAGGGCGGTACGCACCGGCATATGGCCTAGTGAGCGGTGCTCGGTAAGCACCCAGGGCAGGCCATATTTGGCAGCCAACAGGTAAGTGAGGAAACCCGCCGGGTAAAGCGAGTGGGCGTGCAGCACATCGGGGCGCCCAAAGCGGCGCACATAGACCCTAAAAGCCTGCTCTAACTGGCTAAAGGCGGCGCGGGCATCAATCCAGCGGGCTTTAGGCAGCCATGCCGGCAGATCCACGCGCACCACATTTAGGCCCTCTTCCTGACTGACGCGTGGCCGCGAGCGCCGTGCGTTTAGACCCCGCCGCCAGGCGGGCCCATAGACCGGGTGCATTTGCGGCGCCAACACACCCATTTGCAATCCGGCGCCGGTCATGGCTTGGGCTTGTTGGCGGAAGAAAATTCCGTGTACGTCCTCTGGGCTGGCTGGATACCAGGAGGGAATTACCAGAACATGCATTACTCACCCATGATTTTGGTGATGTAACGCTCCCAGATCAGCAGCTGGCTGTCGGCTGACAGCTCGCGTGCGTGGGCGTGGGAGGCAGCTTTGAATTCCTGCACTTGGGTTTTGGTCAGGCCTTTTAGTACTTGGGCTAGGTCGCTGGCGCTGTAGCCTGGCGCCACCACGCCTAAACCGGCTTCTTCAACGATGCGGGCCATCTCAGGGCTGGGGCCTACCACTACGCCTAGGCGGGCCTGTACAAAGTCAAAGAGCTTGTTGGGCAGGGCGTTGGCGAAGTTGAAGTTGATGGGTGGTAGTAGGTGCACCCCTAGGTCGTAGCCGTTGAGAGTTTCAATTAGCTGCGCATAGGGCACTGGCGGGTGCACGGTGATGGCACTGTTTTCCTGGGCGCGCTGTTTTAGGTGTTCTAGGTGCTCAGGGTCGTTGGGGGTTAGGTATAGGTCTAGGGTGCAGTTACCGGCTTCGATGACGCCGTCCACGATGGCTTCAATGTTGCGTTCGCGGTGGGAGGTGCCCGAGTGCACTAGGCGGATGGGCTCAGCTACCGGCGTCGGGCTTAGCTCCCAGTAGGGCGTGGCGTTGGTGACCACCCCTACCTTGGCGCCGGTTTGTACCTCATATTCCTGCGCGATGCGCTTGGAGACGGTGGTGACTGATTGGCAGCGCGGCAGGTAGCGCTGGCATAGCCACAGGTACCAGGGGCCAATGCGCTTAGCCCAGGGGGCGTGTTCTTCCTGTAGGCGTGGGAAGTATTCGTGAATGTCGGCGTGTACCCCTAGGCGTGGGTGTAGGGAGAGGGCTAGGGGCACGGTGTCGATGTCGTCAGCTAGGACGGCGTCGAATTTGAGGCCCTTTAGGGCTTTGGCGGCGTTGCGTACATCTGGCATCAGCCAGTAGCCGGCTTTGTAGGCTTTTAGCTCTAGTAGCACATCCCAGGTTTTGCCCGGCAAGGTGGCGTGGGTTAGTTCCAGGTGGCGTTTGACGCCTTCGGGGGCGGGGCCAAAGCCGCAGGTAGTGACCTCATATTTGGGGGTGAACAGGCGCACTTGTTTAAGTACTCGCGCGTCGCGAGCAATGGGGGAAAACGAGATAATCAGTAGTTTTTTGCTCATATCTGCTCCTTAGGCCAAGCCCGCTAGGTGTGCCTGCACTGCGAATTCGGGTTCTTTTTCCACCAGCTCTTCGAAGGTGCCGCTGGCTTTGAGCTCGCCGGCTCGCATGAAACAAATCATGTCGTTGTGGCGGATAGTTGATAGGCGGTGTGCCACTGAGATCACCGTGACTTGGCCGTGCAGCTGGGAGATGGCATTGGCGACGGCGTCCTCGGTTTTGGTGTCTAACGCACTGGTGGCCTCATCTAGCACTAGCACCAGCGGGTCTGAGTACAGGGCGCGGGCGATACCTAGACGCTGACGTTCGCCACCGGAGAGGGCCAGGCCGCGCTCACCGATACGCTCATTGATGCCCTCGGGGCGCCCGGCTATCACCTGGGAGAGCTGAGCCATTTCAATGACCTGTTTTACGCGCTCTTCGTCATAGTCATCCCCCCAGGTCAGGGCAATGTTTTGGGCGATGGTGGCGTCAAAGAGGGTCACTTCCTGGGGTACGTAGCCGACGCGTTTGCGCCAGGCACCTAGCACATCATCCATGTTTTGCTGGCCAATGAAAATCTGGCCTTGTTGGGGTACTAGTAGCCCCAAAATAATGTCTACCAGCGTGGATTTACCACTACCGGAGGTGCCCACAATACCCACGGAGGAGCCCATGGGGATGGTTAGGCTTAGGTCTTTAACGGCGCTGGTTTGGGCGCTGGGGTAGGTGAAGGTGATGTTTTCTAGGCGCAGCGCGTCAGGTTCACCCTGTAGCTGCTGGGTGCCTAGGTCTTCAGCGTTTTCCTGGTAGCGCTTGGCGTCGTTAATGTCGCGCAGTACGGCCTCTAGGTGGGGCAGGGAGTTGGCGGTGGTGGTCATAACTGACTGGAAGGTCACGATGGTGGGCATGATCCTAAAGCCAGCCACACCAAATAGGGCAATTGCGCTAAGCGCCCCGGTGGTGCCTTGGCTCCACCAGGCCACGGCCCCTACCAGCACGAATCCACCCACCATGGCGGCTTCAATTACGCGCTGGGGCACGGCCCCAAGGAACTGGATGTTGGCGCGGGCTCGGGTGGAGTGTTCACGGTTTTCGTGTACTACACGTGAAACATCAGCGAATTTGTCGCGCAGGGTGATTTCTTTAAGGGAGGAGACCATTTCGGTCATGAGTTTGGTGATGCGCAGCGAGTAGCGCATGTTTACCCGTCCGGCCACCACGGCTGAGCGGGAAACCACCAGGTTCATGAACATGGCTACCAGTCCCAGGTACACCAGGGTGATGAGGGCGGTTGAGGGCTGGGCTACCAGCAACACCACCACTACCGCAATAAAACTGACGATCTGCTGGGGTAAACTCACCGCTGGCAGCAGCACACCAGAGATAGTGTTGGCGATACCCACGTCGGCCATACGCACAATTTCCGCCGTCGAGCGCGCCAAACGCTCAGTCCAGGGGGCGCGGATGTAGGCGTCAAAAAGCTCGTCACCAACCACCATTTCGTAGCTGGCGAAGCGGCGGGTGGCAAACCACTGAATCACCAAAGCCAAAATGGCTTTCAAAATCATCAGCGCACACACCACTAGCAGCAGCCAAGGATAGTTACTGGGGCTAATCTTGCCGAGCAGTGGCATGGTCATGGCCTCACCCTTGATCATGGGGGTGAGCATCAGGGCCAGTAGACCTAAAGCAACCGTATCTAAAATTGCCAAAGCTGAGGTGGATACCATGTATATCCACAAGAACTTATTAGTGCCCGCCGGCAGCAAGGGTACTAGCTGGCGAATTGCGTCTATCAGACGTTTCATTTGTCTCCCCGGTTGAGGGTGTCTAGCAATTGGTTTAGTTTACGCGCGCCCCAATGGGCTACGCGGCTTTGGCGGCTAAACCAGCCGCGCGCGCTAACCGGAGCCACGGTATTAGCCGGGCCGCCTTGGTTCAAGTTGGCGGCGGCTTGGCGCGCACCCAGTAGGCGAGTTTGGCGCTCATCATCGCTGACGCCCTCACCGCCAGCAATGATCAGGGCTTCAACCAGGCGCGCCTCGTTACGGCTAAGGGCCTGATAGTAGCGCGGGGCTAGCATAAGCACCTTGGTTAGTAGCGTGTAGAGGTAGTCAACATCATCCAGGCTTAGATCGTGGCTGTGTTTGGCCACTGCCGGCAGGATGCTTTTACGCACCAGGCGCACGGCCAGGGCTTGGCGGGCAGCGGGTTTTAGCTGCTCAGCCCAGGTGGAGCTGGCTACGATAGCCGCCCCGGCGCACTGCTGCGCAATGGTGAAGGGGGTGGAGGTGACCCGCACGCCGCCATCGTCGGCCTCAATATATTTAGGTGCGTTAGCTGGCAGTAGGTCGATGCGCTGGGCCACCATAAATAGGCGACTGGAGTAGGCCAGGTCCTCCCCTGTGCGTAGACCTGAGCTCATGCGGATTTGGTAGCGCTTTAGTAGTTCGGTGCGTACCAGCATCAGTGGCCCGGTGCGGTAGGTGAGGCGGTCTTTGACTGGGTCTAGGCGACGACGACGTCCCACGCGCACCGGGGGTAAGTCTAGGGTGCCGGTGGCAGCCTCTAGGGTGGGTAGGATCAAAATGTCGACGCTGGGGTTGGCTTTGAGGTATTTAGCCCAGGCTTTACCGGCCCCGCTTTGGTAGTAGTCGTCTGAGCCCATGGCGGTTACGTAGGGGGCGGTGGCGGCCTCCAGGCCGGTATTCAGTGGGCCAGCCGGCGAAGGAATACCATCTGTGCAGGTCAGGATCTGTACGCGGGAGCCGAACTGTTCTAGGCGTTGGCGGATAGGCTGCGGATCAATATTGTGCACCACCACGATTGCGCCATTGGTGGTGTTGCCTTCCACCACACTGGCTACGGCACGTTCAATAGGACGCTCATAGCGGTGGATGGCGATCACTACCTGCACTAGGGGGCGAAACTTTTTTGTCACTGCGCCCCTCCTAGCACTACCTGATCTAGCAGCGGCAAGGTCACCTGGGCGTCAAGGTTAGCTAGCGTCCACTGGCTGGCCTGCTCAGCTACCTCTGGCTTAGTTAAACCAGACTCGTTGGTGTTATCCAGAATGCGTTGCGCTGCAGCGCGGGGGCTGTCCACTACCCAGTCAGCGGGGTAAATGGTTTCGGGCCCACCCAGGCTGGCCAGGCCCGGCCAGTTACGCACTACCGGCAGGCAGCCCGAAGCGGCGCCTTGCTGCACTGAAATATGTACGCCTTCAACCATAGAGGAGGACAAAATCACGGTAGCTTTACGCAAAACCTCGGGCATATCGCTGCGGTAACCCAAGCTTTGCACGCCCAGCTGCTGGCAGCGCTGGTTGAAGCTATCCCAATAGCTACCCTCAGCTGTGGGCTCCTCCCCCACTAAGGTAAGCTTCCAGGGTTTGTCAGAAAGCTGGCGCAGCTGCTCAAGCACATCTAGGGCCCAAGCGGGGTCTTTAACTAGGCGGTCATAGCCCACCAGCATGATGCTGTACGCAGCCGGCTGGAGTTTGGACAGCTTAAAAGAAACCAAATCCATACAGTTGGGAACATAGTTAATGCGGGTACGCTCAGCTAGCCCCAATACGGTTGAGGTCAGTGCCCGCGTAACCGGCGGGGCGATAGTGATTAGGTCAGAGACGTTTTCCCAACGGGTAAGCAGCGGCATCATAGTAAATGCCTCAAATTTGTGAACCCGCACCAGTAGACGCGGGCTACCTACGCTAGTTAAATCCGTGCCGCTTAGACGCGCGGCCAGGGCACTGCCCCACTCCACATAGACTGTGTCAGCCCACTGTAGATCTTTACGTAAAAATTCTGGAACCTCAGTGTCACGGTTTTCTAGCCGGTCAGTGACGGTTTGCAGGACTGAACAAAAATCTAGTTCTTCGTCTCCCAGCTGGCGGATACGCACCTGGGCTTTTTGCGGCCAGTAGCCAATGATTGGCTCCATAAAGTTGAAGTTTGTGTCGGTAAGCACCAGTAGATGCTCAGCGCGTGGACGCTGAGCCTGCACCACGTGGGCGCTTACCGCCTGGTTACCGTCTGCCTTGGCCCAAGGCAGATCCACGCCGGTGGTGGCCACCTGAGCGGGCTCCACTATGGCGCCGTCGCCGCGCAAACGCGCCACCACTGGGGAGGTAAACAGGTAACTACGCAGACGCGGATCCATCTCAGCGATAGGTGAATGGTTTAGCCCCTGCTCAATGGTGGGGTGGAAAATCAGTTTAAGGGCCTCTAAAACCTGTGCGGCGTCGCCTTGGGCCCCGGCGCGTTCAAGCAGGACGCTAGCGTGCTCTAGCCAATTGGGGGCTAGCTCCTGGTAGGAGCCATCTGGGTCTGCCTCTAGGCGCGACAAATCCAGCAGTACCTGGGAACGCGCTTGGTCTGCCATACCTGCCCCCTTCCACAGTACCCGTGAAATGGCGCCGTGGCCTTGATTGGCGGCCACATAACCAGCTTTAACTAGAGTGTCAGTTAATTTACTCATCGGTGTCCTATAGTTCTTGAGCACCAGGCCAGTGATCATATTTAACGCCCGGCGGGGGATCTGGGATACCGTTAGGCTCCCATTCGGGGTCTGCGGGGCTAAGAGTTTTAGCCACTACTGGGCGTTGGCCCAGGTTACATACATCAATGCGCCATACCACGGCAGAGCCGTCAGAGGCGGCAGCTATCTTAGTGAAACCACTCCAGGTGACCACGCCATATAGGCCGCTGCGGTACTGGGAGGTGTTGTAGCCGCTAAAACGCCGGTTTACATCCTGGTAGTAGTAGTCGATGCCGTGTTTACGCAGCAGCTGACACACCTTGGGGTCAGTGTGGATCTTGCGGAAGTTTTTAAGCAGGTAGGTGCCGTCCACGTCCTCAGCTTTAGTGCCGGCAAACACCCACACGCTACGCCGACCGGTCATAAAGGGCAGTAAGCCTGCCCCGCTTACCGGGTCACCAATTACTACCGCCTCACGTGGCAGTACATCAGGTAGGCGGTGAATCATGGCCAGTTCAGATTCAGAAACCATGAAGTTAGCGTCTGAGGTGTTGGGGAAAAACACCTGACGGGTATCGCCCAGCAGCAACGGTGCGCTCAGGCCGGTAGCAGCCAAGAAAACCGCTCCGGCAGCAGCCAGTACTTCACGCCCATGCAGGCTAATGCGTTTAGCTACCTCCAAGAAACCCAAGGTGAGCAGCGGTATTAAAGCAATAGCTGTCATGGCTTCAGTGCGCAGCGGATTGTTGTAAAACACCCCGGTCAGCTCAGTTAGCACCGGGATAGGCGCCATGGTGGCAAAAGTTAGCGGCAGGCAGCACAGCCACGCCACCACCAGGGAGCGGTACTTACAGTAGCGGAAAGCCGTGTAAATTCCCGCCAGCTGCAAGAAAGCCAACGCCCAGTGAATGGGGGTGAGCAGAGTTTGGCCTACCGTGCCGTAGGAAAGCAGCGGCAAAGATTGCAGTTTGGCACTTAAATAGTTCCAGTCACGCACTGTGCCCCGGTGAATGTAGTCATACCAAGGGCCGGGCACAAACACTGCCACCGCCACCGCGATAACCACACCAAAAGCTAGGGCCAACAGGGCCCCACCCCGCAGATGCTTGCCGCCGGCCACCATCCGGTAGCCCTCCAAACCGGTACGGGCCCAGGCCAAAATCACCAGCGGCCAACCCAACACCACCAGGGCTGAGGGGTGAGCTACCGCCACCCCATAAACCGCCGGCAGCGGGGTTAGTAGGGCACATACTCCCAGCACCTTATGGCCACTGCGCCAGCTAAAACCGCAGCGGTGTACGCATTGCAACATAAAAGCGGCCACCGCCGGGCATACCGCCACCGCCAAACAGTAGGGCCACATGGCTTTATCAATAGTTAGCAGCCAGGGGAAAGCCGGAATCAGAGCGGTTAGGGCCAAAGATACATAAGGCGCCAGAGGGCGGTCAGTGAACAGCTCACGGCTCAAATAAACAATCGAAATGCACCACAGCAGGGCCACCAAAGCAATCAGGGCGTTGGTGGTGGCCACATTAGTTTCCCAGGAAGGAGAGGCCAAAGACACAATTTGGTGCCACACTGTGGGATAGAAACTGTGGGCCTCAGTTAGCCCAAATAGACGCTGGTTAGCCGAAAACATAGAGGTGTTTTCGGTGTTAGTAATAGCCCACACCTGGTTGTAGTGGTAAAGCGCATCACCCAGCTGAATCGGCCGGTCACTGGCCCCACCATAGAAGAATGGAAAGGCGCTAAGCAGCCAGGTAACCACTGCTGCCCCAATTAGGGAGGCGTCGGCTCTAAGCTGCTCTTTCCAGCCGTCTAGCGCGCCGTCTCCACGAGTAACTGAAGCTGGATCAGTGCCAATCCAGCGCCGCAAGGCCCAGCGTAAAGACAGCATCAACAACGCACACAAAATGGTGGCGTTAATAACCGGGTTCCAGTCCCAGTGCAAATGCGCCCGGGCCGCCACCACCCCCAGCACAGAGTAGAGCGCAAAAGAGAAAGCCGGCGCCAAAGCCAGACGTCGCAAACTCCCGCGCAAACCAGCTGACACCGCCAACACCCAGCCTGTCCCAAACAAGGCCAATAGCAGGGACGGAAGGGTGGTTAAGGTAGGCAGCCAGTTAGCAATCAACGGATCACATCCACGATTACCCGTGCTACGGCATCAGCAGCCGCCCGCTGGGAGCGATTTTCCACCACCCACTTGCGTAGCTGCTGGCGCCACTTAGGAGTCTGCGGGCTTTGGGCGCGTTCGAGTGCGGCCAGCATGGCCTGGGCGACGTCGTCCACACGGTAATCAACCGCCCAACCCAGATCCTGGCTACGCACCTCCTTAACGACCGGGCCTAGGCCCGCATAAATCACCGGGGTGGCGCAGGCCAAAGCCGAAAGCACCTTAGTGGGGTAAGCAAAATCGTAGCCCTGACCGGGCTTAATCGACACCAGCGCCGCCACCGCGTCACTTTGCCAAGCCGCAGCCGAGCGGGGATCTTGCGGGGGCAGCACCAAGGCGGCCGGGGTTTGGGCGGAGTAAGCGTCGTTTATCTGCTCAGCCAGCTCAGTTAGCACCGGCCAATGCGAACCTTTACCAATGAAAACCAGCTGCGCCTGGGGGACCTGGGCACGTACCTGTTTAAAAGCCTCAATGAAAATATCTGCCCCCTGCCACTCACTAGCCGTGCCAGCATAAATAAAGTAGGGGCCAGTAACGCCATGAGCCGCACCAATATGGCCAGAAACCGGGGTGAAACGGTCAGTGTCAATACCGTTATTAACCACCTCAACACGCCGGGCCCCCAGCTGACGGGCTCGGATAGCGACGCCGTCGTTAACCGCAATCACAGCCTTAGCCCCCCGCATCGCGAAAGACTCCATCAGCTGCACCGCCTTAGCCACCGCCGGGCTGACCCCGGTAGAAACCGTGGCGTCACTCCACACATCAGGGGCATACCACACGTAAGGGATACGTCGCAGAGTAGTTACCGCACGCACCACCACGCCGGTAGTAGGCGGGGGTTCTACCAGCAACACCGCCGGCTTTTTAGCCGCCAGCAAACGCCCAAACAAGGGCAGGTCAAAAGACATATAGGGCACATAGCCGCGCAGGTAGCCGGACTTATCGCGCAGCACTGGCCAGCGGCTAACGCTTACACCCTGAGGGTCTTCAGGTTTAGGGCCATCAGCTGGGGGCTGGCTGGTAAGTACCCGCACCGGAATGTCTAGCCGCCGCAAAGCCCGCTCTACGCCGTCGAGCCTGAAAGAAGCCGCAGCTGCCTCCGGCAGATGAATACGGGTGGCCAGGGTTACCCCCTTAGCCTTAGCACGCGCTAACTTGTCGGCAAAAGGCTGGTGCGCCTGACTTGCCATGCCGGCTTGCTGATCACTCACGCTTTAGCCCCCTTTTGTCCTAGTTCAAAAGCTACCTGCTGGGCGCGCTGAGCCCAGGTGTTGGCCTTACCTGCAGCCTTAGCCTGCCGGTGTAGCTTGTTTACTTCCTGTGGATTAGCTTGGAGACGACTCAGTAAAGTAGGCAGCACCCCAGCCCCATAAGGAGCCACCCAGCCGGCCTCATTATCGGCTACCACCTGGGCCGCCAAGGTACCTGCAGAAGCAATCACCGGCTTACCGTGACCTAAATATTCAAAAAGTTTAACCGGCGCCGCAAACTCACGATACGGGTCAGGCTGCACAAACAGCACGCAAGCATCAGCATTGTCATAAAGCTGCTCAAGCTCAGCCCCACTGCGGTGCACCACCTGCACCGAGCTATCCATAAGCGGCTCATACTCACCGCGCATCTGCTCCCACTGCTGCTGGTGAGTGCAAATAGTTAGATTCACGCCGGGCGTAGCCGCCACCGCTCGCACGCATTCATGCAGCTGGTAGTGACCCGAGACCGAACCGATGTAAAGCAGGTTCAACTGCCCATTATTAGGGCTGGCACTATCCACCAGCTCACAGCCTGGCGGCAGGGCCGCCATACGCTGGGGCGGGAAGATAGGCACATGCGCCCCCATAGCCATACTGGGCAGGTAAAGCACATCCACATAGCGCTTATACCAAGACAGGTCATAGTTGTAGACCGCGCTCATAATGGTAGCCATGGGCTCACCTACGCGCTCGCGGTAGTCACCAAATTTCCAGTAAATGTCGCGGTAAAACAGCCCCGAGGGGATCTGGTAGCGGCGCGCCAGGGCAAATAGTTCCACATCCAAAACCGGGTGCGGCGGCAGGTGGCGCGCCTCGGTGAGCATGGTGGGAATGGTGGCGGACTCAGAGTAAAGAAAATCGATTTTCTGCCCGGCTGCTAGGCGCGCTTTTAGGGCTTTAATGGCCCGACGGCGTCGGCGGCCATCGCCGGTAACGTCCAGCACCTCATAGCCAAGTGATTTAAACGCGTCATACATGCGCACAGGGCGAATCCCGGAGGCAGAGGTGGCCTGCCGATTTAGAGCGTAGGGGGCGTGATAAACCATAGTAGGCATAAGGCAATCTTACTGTTTAAGCACCTACACTTATATAGCCAGGTGAATAAACCCCACCGGTATCTCGGCTCAGGCGCATTATCCCCGCTAAACTGGAGTCATGCGCGTTATTTCCGTAGTCGGGGCCCGCCCCCAGTTCGTCAAGCTCGCCCCGGTCGCCCACGCTTTCGCTAAGGCTGGAATTGAGCATGTAATTGTCCACACTGGTCAGCACTATGACCCCATGCTTTCTGACGTGTTCTTTAAGGATCTAGGTATTCCCGCCCCGGATGTGCACCTAGGGGTAGGCTCAGGCTCCCACGGGGTACAGACCGGCGCCATGCTAGCTGCCATGGATGAGGTATTTGAGCGCTACCAGCCGCACTGGGTACTGGTTTACGGCGACACCAACTCCACCCTGGCCGGTGCGCTTAGCGCGGTTAAGCTGCACTTGCCGGTGGCCCACCTAGAGGCTGGGCTGCGTTCTTTCAACCGCCTGATGCCTGAAGAAATTAACCGCGTGCTCACCGACCACGCCGCTGACCTACTGCTTACCCCCACCCAGGAGGGCGCTAAGCACCTGGCCGAAGAGGGCCTAGCTGACAAGACCGTGATCGTAGGCGACGTCATGACTGACGTGCTCTACCAGGTGCGTGACCAGGTTGCCGCTCAGCCCAGCCCGGTTATGAAGGAGCTGGACCTGGCTGAAGGGGCCTACTCGCTGGCTACCATTCACCGTGCAGAAAACACCGACGACGCCGCTCGCCTCACCTCCATTCTTGACTCGCTGGGCGCCGTGGACCACCCGGTGGTGCTGCTAGCCCACCCGCGCCTGGTAGCTAAGTGCTCCGAGCACGGCATTGACCTGTACGCCAAGCGTGGCAACCTGCTGGTACACCCCCCGCTGGCCTACCCTGACCTGGTAGCTTCGGCCCTGCACGCACGTGGCGTGGTTACTGACTCCGGTGGACTACAGAAGGAAGCTTTCCTGCTGCGGGTGCCTTGCACCACTGTGCGTCCCCAAACTGAATGGGTGGAGACCGTGCAGCTGGGTTGGAACATCCTGGTTGAGCCCGGCAGCGCCCTAACTGAGGCCGCTAGCCGCCCGCGCCCAGCCGAGCCGGCCCCTGAGGTGGCTCACCCCTATGGCGACGGGCACGCCGCTGAGCGCGTCGCCGAGGTTTTGCTAGCTAAGTAACCCCCGCTAGCCAAGTAACTCTACTAGCCGAATAAAAGCCAGATTATGCGTATCGCCATGGTGGCCACCTGGCTACCCACCAAAGTAAATCCAGGTTCAGGTATTTTCGTGGCCAGAGATGCCGCCGCCCTGGCAGCTTTAGGCCACCAGGTGCAGCTAATCCATTTAGTGTCTCCCGCTTTAGATGATGGGCGTGAGCGCATCTACACTTTGGGTGTGCCCACGCTGCGGGTGCCCCTGAAGGTTTCTAATCCCGCTTCGCTGGCCCGCGCCCGCGCACGCCTAGAGCAGCTAACTGCCGGCGCTGATGTGGTGCATACGCAGGCTATTTCGGCGCTGTTTCCCTATCTGTTGCGCCGCCCAGCCCAGCCGTGGGTGCATACCGAGCACTGGTCGGGCGCTACCTCCACTTACACCAACCCGTTTATACGTCGGGGCGTGCATACGCTACTAAATGCGCAGGCACTACCCGACACGGTAACGGCGGTAAGTAGCTTTTTGGCTAACCATCTGCGCCCTTACCGCCACGGCAAACCCCTGGTAGTGGTGCCTAACCAGGTAGTGCGCCCGCAAACTTTGACCCCTCCCCCACGCTCGCTGCACCCTGAGGCACCGCTAAAACTAGTGGGCGTGGGTGGGTTAATTGAGCGTAAAGGCCCGCTGCTGGCTTTGCAGATTTTGCATCAGCTTTCTGGCCTTGGCGTGAAAGCTAAGCTGACCTGGGCTGGTAGTGGCCCACTGTTAGGGCAGTGCCGTGAACAGGCCGCTGCTTTAGGGGTGGATGCCACGTTCTTAGGACAGGTACCTGCCGAGCAGATTCCCCAACTAATTAGTGACAGTGACATATTCTTGGTGCCCACCATTGGGGAGACTTTCTTCCTGGGCGCCGCTGAAGCCATTGCCGCTGGCCGCCCGGTGGTTACCGGCAGCTATGGGGGGCACACAGATTTCCTTGATCCGGCGGTTTGTGCCCTGGTTAGTGGGCGTGACCCGCTAGTTTGGGCCCAGGCCCTGGAGCAGTTGGCTCAGCGCACCGCCGCCTGCTGCGCGCAGGAGGTGGCCGCTACCCTGCCTGAGGCTTTCACCGCCCCCCAGGTGGCTAAGCGTTACGTGCAGGTTTACCAGGACACTATTGCGGCGCGTTAATCCCTTAAATCAGAGGAAATATCGCATTTGGACACTGTCTACCAGGCTATTTTGGAGAGTAAATGAGCAAGGTAATTTTCGCTTCCCACTCACGCTGGTGTCAGCCGGGCACTTTTAACGACGACGCCGCCTCCCCATCCGCCGTCACTGGCGCAGCCCCCAGCACGACTGATGCCAAGTCCCCCACCGACAGCCCTATACAGCAGTGGTGGGCTAGCGCCCCCAACAGCAACCAGCCCCACGCGCCCCTGCCTACCTCCCCTGAGCAGGTGGGCCAGTGGGCCCATAAGCAGGCAGGCCAGTGGAGCGGCGTCGTCGTGACTAAGAGCGGGGCGCTACTAAGCAGCGACATGCCGCGCTCATTCCCCCTGCTATACCGCTACGTGGCGGGCACCTGGCTGGTAAGTGACGACCCCCAGGTACTTATCGACGCCGCCCCCACCAGCTGGGACGCCACCGGGCGCCTCCAGTTCCGCCACGCCGCTTACACCCTGGGCACACGCACCCTGCTAAAGGGGATTTACCAGCTGCCCGCCGCCTCCAGCGTGGAACTAATCGACGGCGACCCCACCCCCCACGTGCACCCCTGGAAGGCACTGCGCTACCACCAGCGCATCACTGATGAGCCCACTTTCCGCCAGCTTTTCACCCAGGCACTAGAGCAGGCGGTAGAGCGGGTAGTTAAGCTAACTCAGGGCCGGCGCCTGGCTGTGCCACTATCGGGCGGGCTGGATTCGCGCCTGATTTTGAGCCTGCTCAAACTGGCCGGCGCCAGTGATGTGGTGGCTTTTACCTACGGCACTGCCGGCTCACGTGAAGCCAAGATCTCCCAGCAGGTAGCGCAATCCCTGGATGTGCCCTGGTATTTCGTTGAGCTTAGCGAAGCCAAGGTGCGCCAAGCCTGGCAGGCAGAAGGCGGCGCCTTTATCCGTGCGGCTTGGGCGGGGGCCTCCCTGCCCCACTACCAGGACTGGTATGCGCTACGTGAGCTAACCAGCACCGGGGTGCTACCCGCCGGCACCGTGATTTTGCCGGGCCACACCATTGTGGGTAACCTGCACGGCCAGGAGCTGCTAGACCCAAAGACCCCGATGAGCCGCAAAGACTGGGTTGAGCTGCTGGCTCACCAGCACCTAAACCTGCAAGGCCAGCAAGATCTGGTGGCGGCCCTAGCCCCCATCCGCAAGCCTTTGCTGGAAGCAGTCGATGAGCTGCTAACCACCGACAGCCTCGATGCACGCCAGAGTCTCATTGAATGGTTCAATGTCCGCGAGCGCCAAGCCAAATACATTAACCACTCTATGCGAGCCTATGAGCATTTTGGTTTGGACTGGGCTTTGCCGATGCTGGATCTTGAGGTTATTGAGGTTTGGGAGCGCGGGGGCCTGGACTTCACTGATGAAGAGCGTATCTGGTACAAGAATCTGATTGCCCAGATTTATGCGCGTGTTAGCGGCACGCAGCCGCAACTGTATGCGGCTGGGGTTAACGCGATTCCCGCTGCCCCTAGGCGCGCGGCAATTAAGGTTCTGTCTACCCTGCGCCTGGATAAGGCGGTTAGCTCGCTGCTTACTACCCGCGTGCAGCTGCGCCACCCCATGGCTTTCCAGGCGCTGCTGCCGGCGGGTAGCGCGGCTACTTATGCCCCGCAGCTACTCAAAGGCCGCAGCCTTAACGGTATTTTTGCCGACCTGTTTTTAGCTGACGCTTGGGCGGCGGATTCTAATGTGTTTACGGAGGTTATTTAACCGTGCCTGCTCCCCTAGCGCGTTTTCGTTCCCTAGCGACTGCGCGCTTATACCCTTGCGCACCCAGCGCCCTGTTTTATTTGCTGTTAGCGGTGTTTTGGGGGTGCCTGTGGCGCCTGCCGCTGCTTAACGGCGATGATCGGCTTTTCGCTAACGCTTCTAATTTGCCGCATGGCCGCCAAACTTGGGCGGGTATTACCACCATGGTGGATAAGACCTGGAATACCTTTAATGGGCGCCTAGCTGATGGGCTTGGTGCGGCCTGGTTTAGTTTTGGTTTGGGCGGAGCCCGGGTGCTGATGGCGCTGGGCTATGTGCTGTTTGCGTTTTTGGTGTGGGTTTATGCCACTCGCCTGGGGCCTAAGGATGAGGGTGACTATTCGCAGCTAAGCCCCTGGCGTACCTGGGTGCGCCGTGATTTACTGGCGCAGCTTTTGGCTAGTGCGATCCCGTTTATGCTGATTGGGTTTCACTACCATCTAAGCGGCAACGCAGTGTTTTCGATGGCTGTGGTGTGGAATTACCTGTTTTCTTTGAACCTGGTGCTGGTGGCTTTCTATCCGCTGGCTAGGGCGGCGCGTGGGAGCTTTTCTTGGCGTTGGCAGTTGGCGGCCGCCCCGCTGATTGTGCTGGCCATGGTGATGCATGAGATGACTTCTGTGGCAGCGCTGGGTTTGGTGGCTGGTTTGCTGGCTTTTTGCCCGCGTCTGCTTACCCGAGCGGTTACTTGGGTTTCGCTAGCGGCTACCGGCTACGGTTTTTATCTGAAAGTTACCGCCCCGGGCTTGTGGGAACGTATTGAGCGCAACTCTAAGCCCACCGGTTCACCTAATGATTTGCTGCCTGAGGAGGTAAAGCTGCATTTGCGCCTGGCGGGCACGCTCGCCAATGTGGCGGTGGTGTATATCGCCTTGGTGGTACTGGTGGCGGCAACTTTGATTTGGCTGCATGGGCGCTCTTTATTGGCGACGACGCCGCTTTGGTCGCGTTGGCAGCCCAGCCGACGCTTGTGGGTGCGCTCGCTGGTAACCCTGTATGTGGTTAGCGCCGCCTGTGTGGGGGCGTGGATTATGGCTTCACGACGTTATTTGTTGATTATCGACGACGCCTATGGGCGCGGCCGCTACCCCCTAATCACCCAAATGGATGACGCTAGTGGCGCGGTGATTGGCTGGGCTTTAGCTAGTTTTGTGATGCTGGCGTTGCTGGCTTTAACCCTGCCCAGGCAGTTGGTGGGACCCATGCCCCTGGCCTTGTTTGGGGCTATTGCGGTTTCTTTGGCGGCTAATAGCTATATGGCCCGTTCGCTTTATGCCGGGGTGGGCCGTGACCACTACATTGCTTTGCTGCTGATGGGCACGCTGATCATAACTAACCTGGTGGCGCTCTCTCGCCTTGGCGGCGCGGGCCGGGCGGTTAGTTTGCTTAGTGGTGGGGTGCTGTTTGTGGCTACCTCTACCCTGGTGCTGTGCGCTAACCAGCTGCTGGTTAACTATGGGGCTTGGCAGCAGGTGGAAGCCCAGTTTGCGGCGGCCGCTAGCGGGCAAAGCGCGCTGGTTGAGATCCCTAAAACCATGCCTTGTAATAACGTGATTTCGTATCAGTGGATTGATCCACCTACCTCTAATGTGAAGCATCTGCGGATTTTCTACGGCCTAGACTCTAAGGTGCAGATCAAGACCGTGCCTCAGGAGCTAACCTGCGGCCCGGCCACAAACCGCTAGCGCCTGCCGTTAACCTCTGCCCACAGCCAGCCAATGCATGGGGCGCTGGGGCCAGGCGCCGTCGAGCCTGTCCCCGGCGTTAGGGCAGGCGGCGCATACGGCGACGAATGGCTACCAAACCCCAAGCCATATTCCACACGTCACGCACTTTAATGCGGGTAGCGTGGGCGCCTTGGTCAGCGGTGAGCACCACCGGCATTTCCGTGATCGGCATCTGACCGTCGTGTTCAGCTAAAGCCACAATCTCAGTGGAGCTAAGGTAACCGTTTTCTACCAGCTGGCTGCGGTGGGCGCGGATCCAGTCGCCGTCAATAAACAAAGTCCCCTGCGGGTCACCCACTTTAGAGCCCAAAATTACCCGGCGCATCAGCCTAAACACTGCTGAAATAGCCGCGCGCATCATACCCCGATCCACCTGCGAATCAGGGTGGGCTTTAGAGCCAATAGCCAGCCCAACAGTGGGGTGAGTCCACCAATAATCCAGGTCAGAGGTACCAAATGGCAGATCGTCGGCGCTAAAGACCACTAGCGGCGCCGTCGAGACACTAATGCCACGCCTATAGGCACGGCCCATACCCTTAGAGCTAGCCACCGCCTCCACGGTGAAAATATCCACCCCGTTATAAAGGCTGGGCCCATAGGTAAGCGATAAGCCCTCTAGCAGCTCAGCGGTGCCATCCTGGGAGGCGTTTTCAACCACAATGGCACGCATAGGCACGCGCCGCCCCCGCGACCAGGCAGCCAGGCGTGCCAAAGTCCCCTCCAGCACGGTCACCGAGTTGTGGGCGGGAATAATAACGTCAATAGCTCCCGGCAGTTCACGCGGCTGGGGCTGAGCTACCTGCAGCCGGCGTGGGAAGACCACATAGCGGTAAATTGGGTAGTTCCACACAGTAGTTACGGCGGTGCAAATAATCTTGCTCAGCGTGGCCGAAAGCCCCAAATGATCCACTAAAGCAATCATGGCCACCGTGGTAGCCAACCAGTTAAAGCCCACCAAAACGAAATACATGATGAGCGAATACAGGCGGTTAGCGTAGCTTTTAAAAGCAAAGTTACGCTGGCCTAAATAATTAACTGCGAAGCCGCTCCAATAGCCGGCAGCAACTGCTAAAGCCGTAGCCATCTGCGCAGCTAGCGGGGTGGTGGCCAGCAGCACCATGCGGGTAACTACGGTTACTAGCAGATCCACCACGAAGGCGGTGCCACCAACACCTAGATAACGCAGTATCGATGATTTAAATAAACGCGCTAGCATCCCGTTTCCTAACTGAATCAGCGCTAATTATACAAACTGGGGCCGCACTATCGAGTGCGACCCCAATTTGTTGAGATTAGTTTTAGAAGTGGACAGCCTGCCCGCTAGCGGCAGAAGCCAGGATGCCTTCCACTACCTTCAGTGCGTTTAGGCCCTCTTCCATGGATACGTGCTCATTGCCCTTACCCAAGATGGCGTCACGGAAGTGCTCGTGCTCCACAGCCAGCGGTTCGCGCTTGGCTAGGGCGTAACGGGTTACCGTGCCTTCGCTTACGCCACGGAAAGCAGCGATCTGATCCCACTGCAAGGGCATGTCGCCGTTTTCGTAGAAGGTCAAATCACCCATGGCGGTGTCAGCTACTAGGGCGCCGTGCTCACCGGTCACAATGGTGGTGCGGTCCTTGAAGGGGGTAAGCCAGTTAACCAGGTGGTTAACCAGCACGCCGTTCTTGAAGGAGCCAGAAGCCACTACCATGTCCTCGTGCTCGCGGCCCGAGCGGTGGGCGGTCTGGGCGTAGATTTCCTTGTATTCGCTTCCCGCAACCCAGGCGGCCAAGTCAACGTCGTGGGTGGCCAGGTCCTTGACCACGCCGACGTCGCTGATGCGGGCTGGGAAAGGCGACTGGCGGCGGGTAACCACCTGGTAGACGTCACCTAGCTGGCCTTCAGCTAGACGCTTGCGCATCTCCAGCAGGGCCGGGTTGCAGCGCTCAACATAGCCCACCGCACCGATCAGGCCGGCAGACTTGAAGGCTTCAGCTACGCGCTGGCCGGCCTCCACTGAGGCAGCCAGGGGCTTTTCAACCAGGGTGTGCACCCCAGCTTCAGCCAGAGCCAGGGCGGCTTCCTCGTGGAAGACGGTAGGCACAGCCACAATGGCGGCGTCGATACCTACCTCAATCATGGCGGAAACGGAGTCCAGCACCGGTAAGGAACCGGCCACCCCGAAGCGGTCACCACCCGGGTCAGCTACAGCTACCAGTTCAAAGCCCTCAGTGTTGCGGGCGTTGCGCACATGGTGGCGCCCCATCGAGCCTAGGCCCAGGACACCAACGCGAAGCGAAGCACTCATCAGGCACCAGCCTTCACCACAGCGGCCACGGCCTCAACAATGCGCTCCAGGTCGGCCTGGCTCAGCGAGGGGTGTACCGGCAGCGACAGGCACTCGCGGGCAGCCTTCTCGGTGACCGGCAGTTCCAGGCCGGGAGCGTACTTGGTGAGCGAGTCCAGACGGTGGTTGGGGATCGGGTAGTACACGCCCGAGCCTACCTGCCACTGCTCACGCAGGGCCTTTTGTAGCTCGTCGCGCTCGCTGGCGCTAGCACCCTCGAAACGGATGGTGTACTGGTGGTAGACGTGACGGTAGCCCTCGGGCACGAAGGGGGTGACTACACCCTCAACCCCGGCCAGGCCCTCGTTTAGGAAGGCGGCGTTTTCCTGGCGCTGCTTGGTCCAGCCAGCCAGCTTGCTTAGCTGTACGCGGCCCACGGCGGCGCCGACGTCGGTCATACGGTTGTTTAGACCCACCAGCTCGTTGGCGTACTGGCGCTCCATACCCTGGTTACGCAGCAGGCGCGAGCGGTGGTAGACGCCCTCGTCACGGGTGGTGATCATGCCGCCTTCAAGGGAGGACATGTTCTTGGTGGGGTAGAAGGAGAAGGAACCCCAACGGCCGAAGGTACCCACCTTGGTGCCGTCGATGGAGGCGTCGTGGGCCTGGGCGCAGTCTTCGTAGACGTCTAGGCCGTGGCGCTGGGCGATTTCTAGGATCGCGGGCATGTTGGCAGGCAGACCGTATAGGTGCACAACCTCAATGGCGCGAGTGTTGGGGGTGATAGCAGCTTCAACCGCAGCCGGGTCCAGGGTGAAAGTGTTTACGTCGATGTCGGCAAACACCGGGGTGGCGCCGGAGATGGCCACAGAGTTGGCGGTGGCGGCGAAGGTGAAGGAGGGCACGATTACCTCAGCGCCGGGCTCTAGCTCGCTAGCTAGGGTGGCTAGGTGCTGGGCGGAGGTGCCGGAGTTTACGGCCACGCAGTGGGCGCCGCTAACTACCTGCTCGGAGAATTCGTCCTCGAAGGCCTTTACCTGAGGACCCTGCACCACCATGCCGGAGGCGATAACCGCGTCCACGGCAGCGCGCTCCTCATCACCGAAGACAGGCTTTGCCGGGGGAATGAATGCGAGTTCCATTTACTTTTCTACCTCTTTCAAAGTGGTGTTGGAGTTTGAGTCTGTGACTTCCTGATAGTGAGCCCCAGTGACGGGGCAACGCCACACACCCGGCTCAGCAGCTACCAGCGGTTCGCCGGCCTTACCAACCCAGGCAATACGACGCGCGGGCACGCCAGCTACCAGTGCATAGTCGGGCACATCCTTGGTGACCACTGCACCAGCTGCCACTGTAGCCCAGGCCCCAATGGTTACCGGAGCTACGCATACACTGCGTGCACCAATCGCCGCGCCGGTCTTAATGGTTACCCCGACGGGTTCCCAGTCCGAAGCTGACTTGATGGTGCCGTCAGGATTAACAGCGCGCGGGAAGTGGTCGTTAGTAAGGGTCACAGCCGGGCCAATGAAGACGCCGTCGTCAATCACGGCGGGCTCGTAGACCAGAGCGTAGTTTTGGACCTTACAGTTATCACCCATCTTTACGCCCTCACCGATGTAGGCGCCACGGCCCACAATGCAGTTACGGCCAATCTGAGCGTGCTCTCGCACCTGTGCTAGATGCCAAATACTTGACCCGTCACCAATTTGAGCCTCGGGTGAGACATCCGCCGTATCAACGATGCGTACTGCCACGTTGGTTAGCTCCTTTACGCAAAAACTGCATCAGACAAGGCCAGTCTATCCCTAGTTTTTCCGCTAATCGAGCCCACAGCGCTACGCTAATAGGAGTTAGTTCATAGCGCAGATGTAATTTCCTGGCACAATTGCGTTTATGCAAACTTTTGACCCGGCCGAGCAGACCTGGCTCGTTGTCCCTCTTTACAATGAAGCCCAGGTGGTGGCTGAGGTTATCGCCAATGCGCGCAAAACCTTCCCTAATGTTGTTTGCGTTGACGACGGTTCACGCGACGATTCAGCTGCGCAAGCCCGCTCTGCGGGGGCGATTGTGGTCTCCCACCCGCTTAACCTAGGCCAGGGTGCTGCCCTACAAACCGGCATCACCTATGTGTTAACTCGCACTAATGCTCGCTATATAGCTACTTTTGACTCTGACGGCCAGCACTCCACCGATGATGTTATGGCCATGGTGCGCCGCGCCCATGATGAGGATTTGGCGATTGTGTTGGGATCGCGTTTCCTTGAGGGCACCGCCGATACTGGCACGCTTAAGCGCATTGTGCTGCGCACTGCCGCTTGGGTTGGTTCTAAGACTTCAGGTATGAAGCTCACTGACGCCCACAACGGCCTGCGCCTGCTGCGCCGTGACGCCGCCGAAAAGCTGGATCTGCACCAAAACCGGATGGCTCACGCTAGCGAAATTATTCGCCAGCTGGGCGCCAGCGGCCTGCCTTGGGCTGAGCAGCCGGTACACATTGAGTACACCGATTATTCGCGTTCTAAGGGCCAGTCCCTGTGGAACAGCGTTAATATCCTCGTCGATTTGATGTTCAGCTAAGGAGCTAGCTAAATGGATTCTCAGTTTTTAATTAAGAGCCTGCTAGCCCTGGGCGTGGTGCTTATGGGCGTGATGCTGCTGCGCAACTCTGGCGGAGCTAAGCATATGGCTGGGCGCCGTATTGTCACGCTGGCCTTTGTGGTTTTCGCCCTGGTCACGATTGCGGTGCCGTCCCTGACCACCTATCTGGCTCACTTTGTGGGCGTTGGCCGTGGTACTGACTTGCTGCTTTATGCGCTGGTGCTGGCCTTTTTGGCGTCTTTGCTTTCCAGCTTCCGCCGTGCCTCCATCCAGGAGCGGCGCCTGACTAAGTTGGCACGTGCTTTTGCTTTGGCGCAAGCCCCCGACCCCAGCGCTTTGGGTCCGGTTCCCCCGGCAGATAAGGCCGACGACGCCGCCAAGTAAGTTTTTGCCCTCGGCTTTAGCTGGGGGCTTTAAACTACCCAGCCGAGCGCCGTCGGCAAACCGGCCGGTCGCCGTCGGCAAAGCCCCGGACATTTAAGCCCCCCAAGCTAGGCTCGGGGGGCTTAAGTGTGCCAGCGTTTAGGCGTGCTTGGTGCGCTGGTTGGGACGACGCACTTCCATTTCTTCACGCAGGCTCAAGCCGGCGTTAATGACTCCACGCAGCGGGGCCTGCCACAGGTGCGGGTAGATACGCGACATGTATAGGCGCGCTGAGGCATGGTGGGCGCGGATCATGTTTTCAGGCCGGGCTTTCCAGCTGGCGCCCTGCTCATGTACTACTACCGCCCCGGGTACCTGCAAGTTTTCATACCCTGCCTTACCCACGCGGGCACCTAGGTCCACGTCCTCAAAGAACATGAAGTAGGCGTCGTCGAAACCACCCAGCTCCTGCCACACCTTACGCGGCAGCAGCAGGCAGGCCCCTGAGAGCCAACCCACCGGGTGAATGGTGTCCTCATTGGTGCCATGGTAGGACTTGGTTAGCGGGTTTGAGGGCCAGATGCGACCCAAAAAGGCGTGGCCGGCGCCACGTCCCAGGGTGGGTAGGGCGCGGCCAGAGGGGTAGACCGTGCCGTCGGTGTTAAGCAGGCGCGGGCCTAGCGAACCGGCGCTCTTATTGGCCAGGCCGGCTGCCACCAGCACATCTAGGGCACCGGGGCGGAACACTAGGTCAGGGTTGGCCACCACAATCCAGTCTTCACTTAGATCCTTGGCGGCAAAGTTTACTCCCCCGCCGTAGCCTAGGTTGCCTGGGCCGTAGCCACGGTCAGTGTTGGGGTCGCGCACTACGGTGGCGTTGTATTTGGCGGCTAATTCATCTACTAGCTCGTGCTGGGTGCCGTTGTCGGCAATGTACACGTTCACCTTTGCGCTGGTTGCCGGCGCAATAGAAGCCAGGAAACGTTCCAGTTCACTACCGGGGTTGTAGGTAACCGTGATTAACCTAATAGTTTGCTCAGACACGTCCGGCGTAGCTTGGCTCGGGCTTAGTAGCTCTTCTGCGCTAGCTTCTGAGCCGCGCTCAGCGGCAGATTTATCAAGGTTTTCAGGCACGTTCTTCTACTCTTGGGCTCGATTCTTCTGGCGGTAACTAGACCACACTTAGTAGTTTTATAACCTATCTGACTGAAAACATCCTCAACGTTACCTAAACTTGACCTCATGACTGCGTCTAAGCTCCCCCCGCGCCATACTGCAAAGGAACTGGTAAACCACCGATTGCGCCGTTTTTTTTACAGTGCTCTAGCGGCGGTATTGTTCGTCACTTCCTTTGGCGCTATGGCCTGGCATGACCTACAGTCTTCGGTTAATCAGATCGACCCTAATCAGTTCCTCATTGGTAATCGCTCCAATCGCCCTGTCACTGACTACGACGGACGTGCGGTAAACATTTTGGTAATGGGTACTGACTCACGTCAGGGCGCCAACAATATCGACGGCGGCGCAGCTACTGAGTCTTCGGCTCGCTCTGACACCACCATGATCATGCACATTAGTGCTGACCGTAAACGTATCCAGGTGGTTTCTATCCCTCGCGACACCATGGTGGATATTCCTGAATGTAAGAGCGCTGATGGCACTATCACTGACTCAATGTATGCGCAGTTCAACACCGCCTTTGCTAACGGCGCTGGGAACGGGGATTTAAGTGCCCGCGCCTTGGCTGCGGGTGCGGCCTGCGCTATTTCCACTGTGGAGAAGCTAACCAACATCCACATTGATGACTACATGGTGGTGGACTTCGCTGGCCTTAAAAACATGGTGGATGCTTTAGGCGGCGTCGGCGTGTATGTCAGCGAGGACATTGATGACCCCGAATACACCCAACTCAAGCTTGATAAGGGTTGCCACCACCTCGATGGCTCGGCAGCAGTTATGTATGCGCGTGTGCGTCACGGCGTCTCTGACGGCTCTGACCTGCACCGTATTGAGCGCCAGCAGAACCTGATGGGCGCCATGATGCGTACCGCTATGCGTAAGAACCTGCTCACTAGCGCCCCTGACCTGTACGCCTTCGCTAAAGCCGCGCTGGGCACACTAACCACTTCCCCGCACGTGGGGCAGCTAAACACTCTGGCTGGTTTAGCTATGAGTGTGCGCACCATTGGTTTTGGTGGCATTGAGTTCATCACCGCCCCTAACGAGGCTGACCCCGATGACCCCAACCGCGTGGTTTTGCGTGAAAAAGACGCCAAGGCACTGTGGAAGTCCCTGAAGGATGACAAGCCGGCCCCCACTAACACCATTTCTTCTACCGCTAACGGCACCCCAGCCCCGGCCGCCACTGCCACCGCCACTGAAACTGAGGACCCGGCGCAAGGAACCGAGCCCAGCAGCGAAGAAACCACTCAGGCACCCGCACCCAAGGCGTCGTCGCCCGCCCCGGCCCCCAAGGCTTCCGCTAGCCCCACTACCGACCCCGCATTGCAGTGCAAGTAAGGGAGGGTAAATAGTTGACTCAGTTTCCCCCAAGTCAGCCGCCCAGGCGCCGGCGTTTAGTCGCTAAAGACTCCGGCGTTAACCAACCAACCAGCGCCCCCAGTTCTCAGAGCGGTGCTGGCACCCCGGCGCGTCGTAATTCTGGCTCTAGCCGGGTTAACCCCAAGTCCACTAGGTCTGGCTCTGGGGCGCCGGCGCAGCCAATTTCAACCCGTTCTACCTCTGACGAGGCTACCCGCACCGCCGCTTCGGCGCAGGCGCGTCCTTCTAGTCGGGTGGGGCGCTCCGGCGGCGCCGTGCCTCTATCCGACGACGCCGCCCCCGCACGCCCAGCCGCCCAGACTGCCCGCCCAGCTACTCAGGCTACCCCGGCACCCGGGCACGCTAGTGGAGCGCAAACAGCCTTACCCCAGTCACTGTCTGGTCAAAGTGCCGCGCGCACCAGTGGGCCGCAGACGATTCCCCCGCAGTCGATTCCTCCGCGAACTGGCTCAGCGCAGGCGCGTCCTTCTAGCCGGGTGGGTCGCTCCGGCGGCGCCGTCCCCCTTCCCGACGACGTCGCCCCCGCCGCACGCCCAGCGCCCCAAGCCGCCCAGGTAGGACGCGGCGGGGCCCCTACGCGCACTGGCCTGCGCCCAGCCGCACAGCCAGCAACCGTACCCCCCAGGCGTAACTCTCGTGCATCCTCACGCCCAGTAATGCCCACACGTTTACCAATTGACGAGCCACCAGCTAGCCCCAGTCGCGGCAAGCGTCGCTGGCTTAAATACACCAGCGCGGTGCTAGCAGTAATTTTGATCACCCTGTGTGGCTACACCTGGCACCTATGGAATAAGGCCAGTGACCAGCTGCGCCGGGTTGATGCGCTGTCAAGCATGGCTGACACTCCCGGCGAGACCTGGCTAATTGTGGGTTCAGACTCGCGCGCCGACGGCGCCATTGCGGACACCACCACCGCCGGCCAACGCGCCGACTCAGTGATGGTGCTGCATAAAGCTGAAAACGGCCAAGCTTCGCTAACCTCCCTGCCGCGTGACACTTATGTGAACATTCCCGGCTACGGTGAGGACAAGATCAACGCCTCCTACTCCTACGGCGGCGCCAAGCTGCTGGTAAAAACCGTAGAGGGCTTAACCAAGATGAAGATCAACCACTACGTTGAAGTTGGCATGGGCGGCGTTAAAAACGTCGTGGATGCTGTAGGTGGGGTTGAAGCCTGCCTGGACTACGACGTAGATGATCACGATTCCGGTTTGATCTGGAATACTGCGCAGGGCAAATGCCAGCAGGTTAACGGTGAAAAGGCGCTAGCTTTCTCGCGTATGCGTAAATCTGACCCTACTGGCGATATTGGCCGTGGCCTGCGTCAACGTGCCATTATTTCAGCGGCGGTGAAGAAAGCCATGTCGCCCTCTACTCTGCTTAATCCCTCAGCCACCAGCAAACTGGTTGACGCCGGTACTGGCTCACTGACTGTGGATAAGGATTCGGGCGTGTGGGATATTGGCCAAATGGTGCTGGCTTTCCGCGCCGCTTCAAACGATGGTCTAACCGGCGCTCCCCCCATTGAGGACCCCGACTATGAGCCGGGAGATGTGGGCTCCACCGTGTTGCTGGTAGACACCACCGCACCGATTTTCTTCGGCAAGGTACGCGACGGAAGGCTCACCGCCAGCGACTTCAACCAGGCCAAATAAGGCTCCCAAATAAACACTTAAGGCCCGTTGAGATTCACTCTCAATGGGCCTTAAGCTTTGCCAGCTCAGCGCCAGCTAGTAGTTGGGTTTAGAAATGTGGGCGCTTAGGGTCAGCCTGCCAAGCGGTGTAGCTAGAGGTGACAATATCGTCCAGATTGTACTGGGCCTGCCAGCCAAGTACCTCGGTGATGCGCGTGGCGTTACCGATCAGCTTGGGCGGGTCGCCAGCGCGGCGCGGCAGCTCTTCAGGCTCCAGCTTGGAGCCAGTAGCTGCGATTACCTTGGCTACCACTTCACGCACTGAGGCACCCTGGCCCGTGCCCACATTGAATACGTGAGCCTGCATTTGCTTGCCGTTACCCAGGTAATCCAGGGCGGCGATGTGAGCGGTAGCCAGGTCGCGCACGTGGATGTAGTCGCGGATGCAGGTACCGTCAGGGGTGTCATAGTCGGTCCCGAAAATCTTGGGGGTATCGCCCTTAACTAGGCGCTCCATAACCATCGGGATCAGGTTTAGCGTGGCCATGTCACCTAGGTCATCCCAGCCGGCTCCGGCTACGTTGAAGTAGCGCAGACCCGCCCAGCGCAGCCCCCAGGCGCGCTCGCAGTCAGCCATCATCCATTCGCCGATTAGTTTGGTTTCGCCGTAGGGGTTGATGGGGTGGCAGGCTACTTCTTCGTCGACGACGGCGACGTCAGGCATGCCGTAAACGGCTGCGGAGGAGGAGAAGATCATCTGATCCACCCCAGCCTGTTCCATGGCGGCCAGCATATTGGCTAGGCCACCGATGTTTTGCTGGTAGTACCAGGCCGGGCGAGCCACTGACTCGCCTACCTGCTTGCGCGCAGCGAAGTGGATTACGCAGTCTACGCCTTCTTGGCGCATTACCTGTTCTAGGCGCTCTTGGGCCTGGGCTCCAGCCACGTCAAGCTGCACTAGCTTGGCTTGACCGATGCGCTCGGGCGTGCCGTAAGACAGGTCATCTACGACAACTACTTTGTCGCCGCGTTCAAGTAGTAGGCGCACAACGTGGGCGCCAATGTATCCGGCACCGCCCGCTACTAGGACGGTTCGAGGCTCGTGTTTTGTGTTCACCGCTCTATCCTAACCCTAAAATTGTTCGGTTGTGTTCGATTTAGATAGTTTATGTCGCCTCTGGGTGGTTGCCTTAGCGCTTTGCAGCCTAGCTGCCGGCCAGCCCATATCAAACCCTGATCCAGAGCCAGCTACAACCTAGTTGCCAGCCACGCGCTCAGCTAGCGCGCGCCCCTTAGCCTTAGCCAGCTCACCTAGCTCCACCTGGAACTGGCGCATAGCCGCCCGCAGCTGCTGAGCCTGCTCGCCCTCGCCGCTAGCCAAAATACGCACTGCTAGCAGGCCAGCGTTGCGCGCCCCACCAATAGAAACCGTGGCCACAGGCACGCCGGCAGGCATCTGCACAATCGAGAGCAGCGAATCCATGCCGTCCAGGTACTTCAGCGGCACGGGCACACCAATCACCGGCAGTTCACTAACCGCCGCCAGCATTCCCGGCAGGTGGGCGGCCCCGCCAGCGCCGGCAATGATTACACGCAAACCACGCTCGCTGGCCTGGCGGCCATACTCAATCATTTCCACCGGCATACGGTGAGCTGAAACCACCCGGGCCTCATAGCTAACACCGAACTCTTCCAGGGCCTTAGCGGCCGCTTCCATAGTGGGCCAGTCAGAATCCGACCCCATCACAATGCCCACTACAGGCTGATTATCGCTCACGGTTTTCCTTTCAAGGTTTTTAAAGCACTAGTTAAACCACCGGGCAGCTTCACAGCTGCGGACAGGTAAGTACATGGGCCACCTGGCGGCCAATCTCTACCGCCTGAGCGGGATCTTGCCCCTCACCCAAACTTAAGTTCACATGCCCCAGCTTGCGTCCACGCCGAGCCTGCTTGCCGTAAAGGTGAATCTTGGCTTGCGGAGCTACCTGCAAAGCCTGGGCCAAACGGCTAGCAGGGTCAGGTAGGGGCGCGTCAGTTTCTTGACGCCAACCAATCACGTTAACCATTACGGTGGGCGCCACCAGCTGCGCACTACCTAACGGCCAGTCCAACACGGCCCGCAGGTGCTGCTCAAACTGGCTAGTTAGAGCCCCATCCTGGCTCCAGTGACCACTGTTGTGGGGGCGCATAGCCAGCTCATTGATATACAGCTGATCGCCACTATCACCTTCAACCACAAACATTTCCACTGCCAGCACACCGGTAACCTCAAGCTTGCTGGCTACGCGCTTAGCCACCTGCTGGGCTAGCGCGGTGGTAGCCGGTTTCAAACCAGGGGCTGGGGCCAGTACCGTGTCGCACATGCCCTCAACCTGGACGGTTTCCACCACCGGCCAAGCCTCCACCTGACCACTGGGGTTACGGGCCACCAGGGCCGCAAGTTCACGGGTGAAGTTAACTGCCTGCTCTACCAGCAGGCAGCTGACCTGGGCGCCCCCTAGTGAGCCACCCCCGCCCACACCGGCGCCGTCGGCCAAAGCTTTAAACCACTTTGCAGCCTCACCATTTTCAAGCTCAGCGGCGTCCTTAACCAGCAGCACCCCGTGACCGTCATAGCCGCCCTGGGGGGTCTTTAACACCACCGGCCAGCCATGCTGCAAGGCAAACTCAAGCACCTCAGCGGGCTGGCTAACCGGGCTCCAAGCTGGCTGAGGCAGATCCAAGCGCGTCATAGCGCGGCGCATTTCTAGCTTGTCGCGGGCGTAAAGCAAAGCCTGGGCGCTAGGCTGCACCGATACACCCTGGGCCGCTAACTGCTGCAACAAGGCGTGATCTTGGTGCTCGTGTTCAAAAGTTAAAACCGCTGCGTCAGCTAGATCTTGGGGCTGCTCCCCCTGGCTGGGCTGCAGCAAATCACGCACTGCCCCGGCGTCGTCGGGCCGCCCCACTGGGGCATCAGGCATTACCTGCGCCGCAGACCCGTCCGGGGCCTCCACTAAAGCACGCAGGTGCACACCTAGCGCACTCGCTTCTTCTTGCATCATGCGAGCTAACTGCCCGCCGCCAATAACTGCCACAGTTGGTGCACTCACGTTATTAGCCTACCCGCCTTAAGCGGGGCGTGCACTGAACGGCACACTTAGCAAAACCCACATAGGATATGGACGTGCAACATTCAAGTATCCCCCATCGCCTCCAGGTACTGGCAGTGTGGGCTATTGCCTCGCTGATTGGGCTGCTGATTTTTAATCTGGGCGGCCTAGACACCCCCCAGACTTATTGGAGCGCAGCTAAGCCCAGCTACCTGCAGCATGTGGCTTTTTGGGATTCTGAGTGGTACTACCGCGTGGCCACCCAGGGCTATCCCGACTCCACCAGCTTGCCGATTGGTCAAGATGGTCGCGTGGGTCAGAACACCTGGGCGTTTATGCCCATCTATGCCTATTTAAGTGGTGGCCTGGCCAAGCTACTCTCGGCTAACTATTACGCCTGCGCTGTGGTGGTGGCCTGGTTGGGCTCAGCTTTGGCGGCCTTGGGTTTGGATGCCTGGATGCGCCCGCGCGTGGGTAAGGCGGCCAGTTTGCTGGGGGTGGCAATTTTCTTCACCTGCGGCCCAGCCATTATTTTGCAGCTTCCTTACGCCGAGTCTTTAGGATTGGCGCTGGTGGCGATTGGTTTCGCGGTTTTAGCTAAGCGTCGTTTTGCCTGGGCCATGGTGGTGTTTGTGCTGGCTGCTTTTACCCGCCCGATCGGGGTGCCGCTGGGGGCCGCCCTGGGCCTGTGGTGGGTTTGGGAGGAACTGCGGGCGCGCGGTCTGATTTCGGCCTCCCGCTTTGATGCGTCTTTCTCTTCCGCCCGGGTTTATGCCGACGCCGACCCTTACGCCGCTAATTACGACGCCGCCGTCCCTGTCCCTAATGAGGCCGCTATTGCCTCTTTTGAAACTGCACCTGACCTGACCTCGAGCGCTTCTTTTGAGACCGCCCCTCAGGCTATTCCTGCACCTCCTAGTGAGGCTGCCTCCGTGTCCCCCAGTGAGGCTGGCGCCGTTGGCACTGAAACCACCGGCTCTGCCCACGCTGGCCCGCAAGCTGGCGGCTCTGAAGCTAGTGGCTTTGAAGCTAGCAACTCTGCCGCTAGTGAGTCTGCCGCTAGCGCCATTGCTTCTTTTGAGGCCGCCCCCATGGCAGCTAGCACTGAGGCCTCCCCTGACTACGACGTCGTCGCTAATTACGAGGCCGCCTCTAGCGAGACGCTGCCGACCCCAGCACCAACCCCGACACCGCCGGCTTTGCCCAGCTTTACGCCCATGGACTTAAGCCCCATGCCGCTGAGTAGCAAAGACCGCCTGTGGCTGTTTGTTACTGCCATAGTTACCTGCGCTGCGGCGTTGACCTGGCCGCTACTGGCTTGGATCACTACCGGGCGCATGAGCGCATATGTGGACACCGAAACTGCTTGGCGCGGCGTTGACCTGGCCCCATTTGAAGCTTGGATTAACCGCTCTGCTAGCTTTGGTGGCGCCCACGCAGGGGTTATTGGTCTGTTTGGGGTGCTAGTGCTTAGCGCCTGCATACTGGGGTGGAGGCAGCTGCGTCAGCTGGGACGACTGACCTGGATGTGGTGCGTATGCTACTGGGTTTACCTACTGATTTTCTTCGACCCCTCCTCCTCAGTTTTCCGCATGTTGCTTATGGTTGCCCCCCTGGCCTGGGCGGTGGCGGTAAAACTGGTCAGCCGCCCCCGCGCTGCCTTGGCAGTTTTGACTGTAGGTGTGATTAGCCAGGTGTTGTGGGTAGCTTGGGTGTGGGATTACGGCTCAATCAGCATCCTGTGGGTTCCCTAAATTATTTACGGGTTTTTTCTTTAGAAACAGCTAATGGCCAAAACCTGCAGTTCAGCTCACATTTATAGACAATAGGACTATGTCAGGTTGCACAAGTTAATCGATTTGCTTTCAGTTTCAAGTTTTCATTAAGGTATTTCACTCATTTATCTGCTAGTTACCTTTATTTAGGCAGTACCAAAACATTCTGACGCCCGTTAGGATGCAAATATGCAGTTCCCAAACATATCCCCCAGCCGTGTCCCCCATCGGCTCCAAGTCCTGGCCGTCTGGCTACTTATAACCCTACTAAGTCTGTTGATCTTCAACCTGTCAGCCATTGACACCCCGGCAAGCCGCTGGGTGCCAGCTCACCCCACTTACCTAGAGCACGTATCCTTATGGGATTCCAAGTGGTACCACCGCATCATCACTGAGCGTTACTTCACTAAATTAACTTATGATGCTAATGGTCACGTGCGTCAGAACACTTGGGCTTTCATGCCAGTTTTCCCCTTGGTGAGTGAAGCCCTGGCCACACTTACTTCTACCATCACCACAAAAAGTTATTTCGCCTGTGCAGTAGTAGTCTCCTGGATTAGCTCCGCAGCCGTAGCCCTAGGTCTTGACGCTTGGCTATGCCCACGCGTAGGCAAGCGCGCCAGCCTGCTAGGCGTAGCCCTTTTCTTCAGCTTC
>ERZ773233.170-NODE-170-length-49906-cov-16.895448_pt1 | contig 49906 bp, 41 predicted proteins | sample MGYA00580991_ERZ773233 | MGnify/ENA primary metagenome ERZ773233 (study PRJEB29015, sample SAMEA2738178) | human oral metagenome | biome: human oral; feature: human-associated habitat; material: saliva | place: China | collected 2161 ...
TCTGCATCAGAAAGAAGATTTTGAGGGCTTAGGAAAATTGGATCAACGATAACACCATGTTCAGAACGTTTAACAGTATCAACTTCATGAGCTTGTTCCTCAATAGACATATTCTTATGGATAACACCCATACCACCTTCACGAGCCATAGCAATAGCCATACGGGACTCAGTAACAGTATCCATGCCAGAACTAATCATTGGAATATTCAGTGAAATATCACGTGTTAATTGTGTCTTTAAATCTACTTGATATGGTAATACATCAGATGCTGCCGGCACTAACAATACATCATCAAAAGTCAATCCACGCATACCGAATTTATCGTCTCTCATTTGTTTTTTCCTTTCTCGTATAATAAAAAACAAAACTACGACCCGCTCTAGCCCAGTGGGCTAGAACGGATAATCGTAGCTTTCATTAGCGTTCAGACCGCAAAATGCCGCCTTCCATAAACTCATCTTTTTTCATATCAACAAAAATAACCTTAACTGCTTCTACTGGAACCTTTACGATCTCTACAGTAGCCTTAGTGATTGCTTCACCTAATTGTTTCTTTTGTTCTTTTGTACGACCTTCAACGAGTTCAACATGAATTAATGGCATATGGCACCTCCATAGATACAAAAATATTGTTTTTTATATTATACGAGAATAGGCCGTTATATACAAGGGGAAAACCTAGATAAAACCTGGTATTATCGCACCTTATAGAATTATTAGCCCTACCTCTTAATTATACAATATTCTAAGAAATTTTTCACCAAATCTTTTTGATAATTCTTCTTTCATTCGAATTTCTAGTTGATCGATGCCAAATTCTCGAATATATGACAGTACATCATTACGTGCTGCCACTAGTATATCTATATCTTTTATGATATTAGCTACCCGCAAATCAGGTAATCCCGATTGCGCCAGTCCAAACAATTGCCCCGAACCTCGAAGCAGTAAATCTTGTTCTGCTAATTCAAATCCATCTTGCGTAGACTCCATTAACCGCAACCGCTCTTGGCTGACATCGCCCTTTGAATCACTAACCAAAATACAATACGCCTGAATATCACCACGTCCAACGCGGCCTCGCAATTGGTGTAGTTGTGATAACCCAAAGCGCTCGGCCCCTTCTATGCACATAATCGTCGCATTAGGAACATTGACGCCAACCTCGATGACGGTTGTAGACACAAGTAATTGAATACGACCATCATGAAAGGCTTGCATCACCTCATCCTTTTCTTTGGGGTTCATACGCCCATGAACAAGGCCTACTTCAAAACTTTTATAAAAATAGTCTTTCAATTCCAAAAAGAGTTCTTCTGCAGCTTGCAAATCAAGTTTTTCAGATTCCTCTACAAGAGGGCAAACCACATACACTTGATGTCCTGCCGTCATTTCTTTACCAAAGAACACGCGCAATCGTTCTTTATATGAGCTATCTACTACATAGGTCTTAACCGGTTTACGACCGGGAGGCATTTCCTTAATAAGGGATACCGCTAAATCACCATATACGGACAGGGTCATCGTTCTTGGAATCGGTGTGGCCGTCATAATCAAAACATGAGGATATACACCCTTATGTTGTAATGCGGCACGCTGATTAACACCAAAACGATGTTGCTCGTCGATAATAACCAATCCTAAGTTCTTAAATTGAACCTTGTCCTGAATGAGCGCATGGGTACCGATAATCAATTGAATGGTTCCATTTGCTAACTCCTCATAGATTCTATCCTTTTCTTTTTTAGGTGTGGATCCTGTAAGCAATGCAATATTAATAGGTAAATTGTTACAAAATTCAGTTATCCCTTCAAAATGTTGAGTCGCTAAGATTTCTGTAGGTGCCATGATAACTGCTTGGTATCCATTTTCTACGGCTTTCACAAGACTCAGCGTGGCCACCACAGTTTTACCAGAACCTACATCACCTTGTAATAATCGTTGCATGGGCCGTTCATCTTGCATATCTTGTGAAATTTCAGTTACAGCACGTTCCTGATCACCGGTTAATTTAAAAGGTAAATTCGATCTGCATTGTGCCATTAGTACCCCATCTGGTTCCATCTTAGGCCCTACGTGACATTGCTCTTTATTTCTAAGCAAAGCCAATCCAGATTGCATGATAAATAATTCTTCATAGGCTAATTGATACCGTGCTTTTTCATAACTTTCACTACTCGATGGAAAATGCATTTCCTTAAATGCATCATATCGATTCATACTTGCATGATGGTCCATGATCTCAGGCGGTAAAATTTCATCCATTGTATGATGCGCTTCAAACCAATTTCGAATAGACCCGCGCACAACATATTGGGAAACGCCATCCACTAAGGGATAAATAGGGACAATCCCCGTATCCGGCATAGCATCAGGCCCAAGATTTTCTATTTGCGGAGAATTCATCTGCATTGATCCATATTGAAATTCTGCCTTTCCATATGCATAGAGACGTTGCCCTTTTTTGTAAAAGTTCTTTTTATATCCTTGATTGAATAATACAATCTTCATCGGGCCAGTACCATCTGTAATGGTAATATCTAAAATAGATAAGCGAGGCCGTGGACGTTTTTCCATAATGGATACGACAGTACCTACCACCCCTGCGGTCATACCAGTTTCCAACTCTTTGATGGAATAAATTTTACGTCTATCTTCATAGGAGCGTGGAAAATAAGCCAATAAATTGGATACAGTATCAATACCTAATTTATGAAGTTGTTTTTCTCGACCTGGTCCAATTCCCTTAATAGAGGTCAGTGCTTCGTTCATTATAATGCCTCACATATAACATAATTAATGAATATAGTGAAAATATATCCATTTTTATATTTCTCTTGCCATATCTCATAGATTTCGTCTACAATATTAGCTATAGTATACCAAATATTGTAGTATATTTCATAAAATATCAATGCATGTAGTAAAAACACTTGCTTAAACCTTAGCTTTATGATAATATACTTTTGTTATGTTATAGATTAAGCTTGGAGGTGGAAACTATGGCAAACCTTTGCGAAGTATGTGGCAAATCCACATCTAGCGGTATGAACGTGAGTCATTCTCACATTCGCACAAGAAAAACTTGGAAACCGAACATTCAAAGAGTACGGGCGGTTGTAGACGGTGCTACAAAAAAAGTAAATGTATGCACTCGCTGCCTTCGTTCTAATAAAATTACACGCGCGTAAAATAAATAGTACATGTACTCTTAAACAAAAAGGCCGTTACCATTTGGTAACGGTCTTTTTGTTGTCCTATTACAAAGTAATATTAGGAATAAAGTAATCTTTAAATAGCTTTATGGCATATTGATCTGTTAATCCTGCTACATAGTCAACAATATCAACAGTGGAATACACACCTTTTCGTTCTACATAGGTTTCTATATCACTTGGATGCTCCATAAAGTGTGTAAATAAATTTTTTACTACATGGGCGGCCTTATTTCGATCAGGAATTAATGCAGGTGCTAAATAGACATTTTTAAACATAAACTGTCTAAAAACATTCATCGTGCTTTCAATATCAGCAGACATCTGAATTGCTGGCTTATCAAGAGATTGTTCAACCATATCTTTCACCATAGCCGTAATCATACTAGACGGAGTATCACCAAAATAGAAGCGCACTTCTTCTGGTAAATCGTTAGCTTCTAGCATACCAGCCCGTTGTGCATCATCATAATCATGACACAAGTACGCAATACGGTCCACAATACGTATAATCTGCCCTTCTAACGTGGATGGTATGGTTGGTCCCGTATGGCCTAAAATACCATCACGCACTTCTTTTGTCAGATTAAGACCTTGTCGATTGCCATGTTTTTCCAATACTTCGACCATGCGCAAACTTTGTTCATTATGGTTGAAATGTCCCACCATATCGCGCAATGCATATTCTCCGACGTGGCCAAATGGCGTGTGACCCACATCATGCCCCATTGCAATGGCTTCCACTAAATCTTCATTGAGTCTAAGAGCGCGCGCAACAGTACGACCGATTTGCCCCACTTCAAGGGTATGCGTCATTCTTGTTCTATAATGATCACCAGGTGCAATATATACTTGTGTCTTATGTTTTAAACGACGAAAACATTTACTATGTATAATTCTATCCCGATCTCGTTGAAATGCGGTACGTAGTGGATCTGGTTCTTCATCAATATCGCGCAACGCCATACTGCTTCTCGCCGCATAAGGAGATAGGATCATATCCTCTCGTTCTTCTATACGTTCTCTAATATTCATAGTACCTCTTTAATACAAATGCTAACAACATATATCTAATAATAGGGAGGCTTACGCCTCCCCTATTTATTTTCCGGCAGCCATACGATTTTTATCTACTAATTGCATAACAAGAGATGCTGTTTCTTCAATGGATTTGTTAGAAACATCAAGCACTTGGCAATGTAGACGACGCATAATGGCTTTTGCATATTCTAATTCAGAATTAATGCGCTCAATAGAGGCATAATTTGCCTCATCTTCTAAGCCAATAGCACGCAAACGTTCACTGCGGATATTATTCAATTTATATGGATCAATAATCAACCCCACAATTTTCTTAGGCGGAATCTTAAATAATTCCTCTGGTAATGGCACCTCTGGAACTAGTGGTAAGTTAGCCGCTTTAATTTTTTTATACGCTAAAAACATGGATAACGGCGTTTTACTTGTACGAGATACACCGATAATCACAACATCAGCCTTTTCGAAGCCTGATGGATTCTTACCATCATCGTATTTTACGGCAAACTCAATAGCTTCTACCTTTTTAAAATATTCTTGGTCTAGCTTATGAACCATACCAGCCGTCATACGTGGCTTAGTAGATGCCACTGTACCTACAGCATCCAATACAGGGCCCATAATATCAACAGCAGGAATATTATTCTCTGCCGCTTTTTCGTGTAAATAGTTCCGCAATTCTAACGACACAATTGTATGACAAATTACGTGATTACCATTTTTAGCATCTCGTATAATTTCATCAATTTGAGCCTTATCTTCAATATATGGGATGCGAACAATTTCAATTTGTTCCTTATCGTACTGACTTGCTGTCGCTCTCGCAACGGCCTCTGCAGTTTCGCCTAAGGAATCAGATATCGCATAAATAATTTTTTCTGCCATTCTTTATACCTCTTGTGTACTACATTCTAAAAACGCCTTAGTCACAGTTGTTTTAGATACACGTCCTACTACCTTTAATCGTTTCTTAGGACTGTCTTGTGATTCATCGTCTTCTCTAACTATAACAGGTAAACAATCGACTTCATAGTCAATCATTTTTTGCGCTGCCACAGCCAACGAATCTGATGGTTCTACGGTGATAACTTTGCTAACGGGTGTCATAATCATTGAGATAGGCATTGTATGTGCATCTGTTTGACCTATGGAGGCACGCAATAAATCTTTGCGTGATACAACACCTTGTAAATAGGAATCTTCGCAAACCAAAATCGTACCCACATCCTCTGTAAATATGGTCACAATTGTATCGTATAAATTGGTCTCTGGTGATACGATAACGGCTTGTGAAAGCACATCATGTACACTATAAGACCTTAAAATTTCAGCAGTTTGGTCCTTTGGCGACAAGCCAACATAGTAATATCCTACATTAGGCCTTGCTTCGAGAACGCCAATCATAGTGAGCACGGCTAAATCCGAGCGCAATGCAGATCGTGTCACATCCAAATGTTCCGCTATAGCACTTCCCGTAACAGGTCCTTTTTCACGTACAATATGGGCTATTGCTTCTTGTCGTTTTGAAAGTTTCACACCCGTCCCTCCTTTCACATATAAATATTATATCCTATGTGTCATTTTAGAAAAAGAGGAGGCGCACTCGCCTCCTCTTTACATCATCAAATAAAGTATATCTTTATTACCATTCAAGGTCTTCTACATCTTGGCGACCACGACCTGTAAGTGCATCCATCATCATGCGTTGCTCAATTTGAGCCACCATTTTCTTAGTATTTTTAACCGCATCTGGATTAACAGAGATAGAGTCAATACCACTCTTAACTAAGAATTCACAAAGTTCAGGGTAAACACTTGGTGCTTGGCCACAGATGGATACAGTTTTACCATCTTTATGAGCTACTTCGATAAGATGACGAATAGCTCTACGAACGGCTAAATTACGTTCATCATAAATATGTTGAACAGTTTCATTATCGCGGTCACAACCTAAAACCAGCATTGTCAAATCGTTAGAACCGATGGAATAACCGTCTACGTATTTATTGAATTGGTCAGCTAGGATAATATTTGCTGGAATTTCAGCCATAAGCCAGATTTTGAAATCTTTACCGCGTACAAGGCCTTCTTGAGCCATCAAGTTAGTTACGAGTTCAGCTTCTTCTACAGTACGGCAGAATGGAATCATAACTTGTAAATTTTTGAAACCAAATTCATTACGTACTTTTTTGATTGCTTCTAATTCTAATTTGAAAGCAGGTGTATATTTAGGATCATAGTAACGAGAAGCACCACGCCAGCCAAGTAATGCACTGGATTCATGTGGTTCAAATTTATCGCCGCCTTTAAGGTCGCGGTATTCACTAGATTTAAAATCGCTTAAACGAACTACTACTTGACGAGGTGCTAACGCTTGACACACTTTACGCATACCTTCAGCCAATGTATTAACAGCTACATCACTGCGACCTGTTTCAATAAGGTGTAATGGATGTTCATGAATGAATGTAGTCCAAATGAACTCTTCACGCATCAAACCGATACCATCACAAGGCAATACACCATATTTTTCAGCCAAGTCTGGATCGCCTAAGTTCATATAAATCTTAGTACCCGTTACAGGAATATATTCACTTGCTACAACAGCTTGTTCTTGCGGTGCAGCTGGTTTAACAACATCTTCTAATACGCCATCATAAACAATACCATTAGTTGCATCAACAGTAATCATTTGGCCTTCTTTAATAGAAGTTGTAGCTTCATGGCTACGGCTCTTAGTACCAACGATACAAGGAATACCAAGTTCACGGCTAACGATGGACGCATGGCAAGTCATACCGCCAGCATCTGTAACGATAGCTTTGGCTTTTTTCATAGCTGGAACCCAGTCAGGTGCTGTCATAGCTGTAACAAGGATTTCGCCTTCTTTGAACTCATCAATATCTTCAGGATTAATAATAACATGTGCCTTACCAGCAGCTTTACCTGGGGATGCTGGTAAACCTTTAACTACGATTTCACGATCTGTAGTAGTTGCTACGCTTGTATCTGCAGCTTGTTCAGATTTATCTTTTCTGGACCATACTGTTTCTGGACGAGCTTGAAGAATCCAGATTTTGCCATTTCTTTCATCTACGCCCCATTCCATATCCATGTAGCAACCATAATGTTTTTCAATAGCTTTAGCATATTCAGCTAATTCCAATACTTGTTCATCGGAAATAACTTGTTTATTAGCTTCATCAGCAGGCACGATTTCTTCTATGCAATCGCCATCAGCTTTACGTACAAGGCGAATATTTTTATCATTAATCATACGATCAGTGATAACCATTTTTTGTTTATCTACACGGAAGTTATCTGGTGTAACTGTACCTTGTACTACATATTCTCCAAGGCCCCAAGAACCTTCGATTAAGATATTGTTGTCATTACCTGTTACAAGGTCAACAGTAAACATAACACCAGCAGCTTTGGAGAATACCATCATTTGAACAGCTGCACTCAATGCTACTGTCATATGGTCAAAGCCTTGTTTTACACGGTAATATGTTGCACGATCAGTAAATGTAGATGCATAACATTCTTTTACTTTTTCAATAATTGTATCTGCACCACGAACATTTAAATACGTATCTTGTTGACCAGCAAAGCTAGCATCTGGTAAGTCTTCTGCAGTTGCACTAGAACGAACAGCTACGAAAGGATCTTTTTCGCCTACCTTTTCACCTAGTTCTTCATAAGATTTGCGAATAGCTTCAGCCAATGCAGCAGGCATTTCTTCTTGGCAAATCATGCGGCGAATTTTTGTACAAACTTCGCGAAGCAATGCAGAGTTTTCTACATCATCCAAATCATCTAACTCTTGACGAATACGATCTTCAAGACCAGTTTCTTTCATAAATTCACGATACCCATATGCAGTTGTTGCAAAACCATAAGGTACAGGTACATTTGTAGAGGAAGTTAATTCACCTAAGGATGAGGATTTACCACCTACTAAATTTACGTCTTCACGTTTTAATTCATCAAACCATAATACATAAGCTGTTTCGCGATTCATGTGAGAACCTCCTGTTTGTAATTAGTGCAACACATCAAACCTTTTACATATAAATAGTATACCTTAATCAAAATTATGTCAATTTTTATGGGCATTATTATACAAATAAAACCCAACTAAAAATAAAAGATGATTGCCTAATACTAGACAATCATCTTTTAAAAGTTAATATAGTTATTACTTAGTTGTTATTTCTGCCTGGCTGTAATAAGAAAATATACATGCCTAAAAAAAGAAACTCAGAAACCTCTTCACTTATGAATCTACTTAATAAAATGAATATTATAAAAACAGGGTATACCAAAAATGGAATCCCGATATCAGAAGCTCGTCTCATACCTGTCATAAAAAAGAAAGTAAAACCATAAATACAAAATGTATACCCAAGAATATTATATATTAATCCCTCGCTAAATGTATTAGCATACAACGCACTATGGCCATACTTTAAAGATATAACACCTACTACAAAAGACAATCCACTTCCAAAAAAGAAGAGCAAGCGGCCTAAGGGAACTCTAGGATTTATAAACTTAACTTTTTTTATTGTTCCCAATAAAATCAATAATATTGATATGATTATCCCTATAGGAAGCATAGCAAATCCAAGCCAATTTAATATTTCCAAATTTACACTCCAAATACTAGTTTAATTAAGATCATGAACAAAACAAAAAATAAATTGACAAAAAATATTCCAGTTTCACTTATATTACAGTATATCATAAGTAGATAGCCTCCACATACAAATATTAAACTAATAGTAGCAAGTATGATTTCATATTTTTCCAAATGACTATTTTCTTTATATCTCTTATATAAAACATAAGCCACGTATATAATCCATAACCATGGGACAAACTCAGGTTTCATATCACTACTCCTGACTATTTATATAATACTCTCTATCTTTTTCTCTATCATCCTCAGTCTTTATATCTATAGTTTTTATAGGCTCAACCATATAGTTATAAATATTTGTTGTTGCTATATCTGTATTTGAGGCTAATCCAGCATTTACCTGACTAGGTGTGAAGTCGAGTTTTTCATTTGATTTTGTTTTATACTCCCGCCTTAATGCATATCCATCAGTACCCAATTTTAAAAATACTAACTTATTAGATTTATATTTATCAAAATCATCATAAATAATATTATTATCATTTATTTTTGTAATAATATTATTTATATAATTAACAAATCTTACAGGTTTAAGAGAATAATCCATCCCTTTTGAACTTAACACTCCAATTGCATCTGAAATCATCTCTTTAGTTTTTGGTGCATACTTTGCAATTAAGGTATCATCTAATAAGTTATCACTAAATTTTTTACCTGCCATCTCAGCATTATTTATCATATTTTCAATATTTCTAGATGTCAAATTATTTTCTTGAAAGGCTTTAAATTTCTCCGGTGCTCCTGCGTAAACACGTTTAATTCGCCCATCATCATCTTTTACTTCATAATATACTTCCTTCTTTGAATCATCATAGCCATCTAAATTTTTACCAGCATCTCTAAGATCTTCAGGATTATTTTTATTAAACGGTCTAAACTTAGGCAAATTTTCAATAGCCTTATTAAAACTAGCATCTAAAGTTAAACTTGCGTTAGTACGATTCTCATAGGAGCTACTCGACATACTCAATGTTGCAAAAGGTTTATATTGTTCCCCTTCATTTTCAATAACACTACTAATCTTACTATCCAATGGCGTTATAGGGCGTTCTTGATTAACTGGATATCCAATATAATCCACATAACCTTGATTTTCTGTCGGTTGATGATTAGGATTATAAGGCAGTAATTGATTAGGATTATTTAACTCATAATAAAATCTAAAATAGGTATGCCCGTTAGATATCCCCGTTGGTTTATAACCATTTGTTTCCAACCAAAATCCGTGATTATTACTACGTTCATTAGAAGGAATCCCATCTAAATCTTTTACTTTTGGTCCCATATATGTTTTTCCATTTTCTATATAGTATGTAGTACCATCTTCTGTAACTCCTGTAGGTTGTACACCTTGATTAGCTAATGTAAATCCATAATTATCACTGGTAGGTGAGGTGTCTACATTTCCATCTCTATTATAGGTATACTCCGCAGCTTCTTTATAATCTCCTGTATCATATTTACCAGATTTTTCTGCTGATACAAGAGCTTCTCCCATTTCTTCTGGAGATGATTCTCGTGGTTCTGGATTTAACGTATTGTTAATTTTCTCTTGCTCACCCGCTATCCGAGACTGTACCCAATTATTAAACCCATCAGATATTGTTTCTTTAATTTCTTCAATACTTGGTAAGGATACAGAGTTATGCTTAGCTCCCATATAAGAGACATAAGATCCACTTTGTCCACTTTTTCCTGATATTTCATTAGTAGCATAGCCAAAAATAAAAGCGATTTGCTGTAAACGTTCTGGGTCCACATATTCTTTCCCATCTGGTCCTTTAATTTTACCAGCCCATTTTTTGAATTGTGGCATCATAGCCTCAGATAATCCAGCAGCATATACACCATCGTTAAAGTCTCCACCACCAATTTTTGCAGTAGTACCACCAACTAAACCATGTAATGCAATCTTTCGAGGATCCCCATCTTTCCAACCTTTATGCTTAGCAATTTGATGGATTGCTTCATTAGCATTAATACTAAATAGATGAGCTAGCTGTTGCTTTTCTTCGATAGATTTTTTATCAAATATGGATTGTAATTCATTAAGAGAATGTTCTATATCAGTATTAATAGCTTTTACATCTATCATTCGTCCATTCTCTACAATTTTTCCATCACTAATTGCACTTTTAGTTATAGAGGAGGATTTTTTATGGGCGCCAACACCGCCTGTTGGAGTTAAACCAATATGCTTATAGATTTTATCAAACTCTTTTTTACTTTTTGTTTTGCTACTACCAAAATTATTATATTGTACTCCATTATCTCTTACGGTGTACTCAGCTTCATTTTGGATATCATTTATATCTAAATGTCCTGTAGTCAATGAATTCTTATCTTTATTGGCTTTACTTGATATAATAGCACCTTTCAATGAAGTTGTATTACCAGTACTTATATTATATCCATTATCACCAGCAAAAATACCGGCTTGGTCAGTAACCGTTTTAAGTTTACTATCTATTCGACCTACACTTCCACCTACACTTCCAACAGTTCCTTTAAATTTAGGTGATGTCGAAACTGAAAAACCTGCAGATTTGCTATGTTCCTTAAAATTATCTATACTTTGTAAACTCTCAATATTCAGATTATTACCAGTATTTACGGTTACACTTCTTCCGCTAATTTTAGATCCAATAATCTCAGTATCACGTTTTGCTTTAATTTGTGCTAACTCTACAGCACGAATTGATGTTGGTTTATAAGTTACTTGATCAGTTACTCCATTCTGTTTAGCAAGACTTCCACTTGCATCAAAACCTAATAAACTACCTGAAGCAAGACTTAAACTAGCCCCAACACTCCAACCACTATGTTTATAATTATCTTTAGCTTGAAGAGCATTTTTACCTGCACTCAAGTTTATATCACTAGCAGAATTTATGTTTACTTCTTTTGCTAAAATATCTTGACCAACTAAACTAACCCCTGATTTAGTTGTATTATTAGCCTCAATATTTACACTTCCATCACTAATAATTGTACCACCATTATATTCATGTACATCTAATGATTGATTTTGATGTTGAGAGGTGCTACCAATAGATACAGATAAATTAATGGCATTATCAATATTTTTAGCTCCACGTTTATCTTTTCCATCAACTTTTTCTACTTTACCAGTCTCGGAATTTCTAATTTTTTCACCTTTTAGAGCTTCATCAACAGCATAGTAACCATCTTGGAATTGTTTACGTGCCTCATTTAGCTCTAATGCAGCCAACCGTTTATCATTACGAGAGCCAGCTTGTTTTATGGTACGTGTTCCATTAGTAATTGCATTAATAGCCGCACCGCCAAGTGAAACCGTAAGGCCAGATTTTTTATAACTTTCATTATGTGACGCTGATGTATTATCAACATTTCCATCTAAAATGACATTAGAGCCAGATAAGTTTACACCATTCTTACTCACAATATTACCACTAGTTAATTGTAAAGTATCATTAGATTGTATATTTATATTACCATTTGTACTTGCAATAGTACTACGAGCAGTAACTTCTTCGTGTCTACTATCATCAGAATTAATTCGCTCTTTTCCTATAGAGAATCCTATCCCTGCACCACCAAGTAATCCGGACTTTTTATGATGATAGCTACTATTGCTATCAAGTATATGCTTATCTGCTCCAATATTGACTTCTCCACCTGATTGTAGTTCAACATTATCTTCACCAAGGATAGTTACAGACTTACCTTCTATAGAATTGCTTGCTTTAATATTAACTGTTTTACCACCTATATTAGAGCCAGATACTGTTTCTATATGTGAATTATCTATTGCATCTATGCTTTCACGTTTAGCAATACTTTTCTTTCGTTCTTGTAAGCTATGATATTCTGTTGCAACATCTTTAGCGGTTTCAAAGTTAATACTATCAGAGTTAATATTTACAGTATCTTTCGCTAATATATCAGAACCTTTTGACTTAATGTTCTGATTTGCTTTAATATTAACTGATTTACCTTCAATACTGCTACCAACTGAATTAGTAAAGCTTGCATCGACATGAGTTTCAGTAGTTATAGAGTGTCCTCCACCTGATTTACCTTTATGATAATGATCTTCTTTTATATTTAAAGCAGCATCTTGTGTAGATAGTTCAATATTTCGTCCGGCATTAACCTCAATATTTTCCTTACCTTGAACTATCCCTGCATTCATAACTACATCTCTATTAGCATTTATACTAATACTTCCTTGACCATCTACAATACCTTGATCAATTGTAGTTACAGTCTCTTTTCTTTTATTACTATCATCCCAAACAATTTCATTATCACTTGAAATATATTTTTTGCCATTATTAATAACATCTCTATCAGCAGAGATTACTAATTGACCAGATGCACTGTTTTGTTTTATATGTCCACCTTCATTTATGACATCCTGATTGGCATGAATTCTAGCATTAGATTCACCTACAATTGTTCCATTTGTATTAACTACATCTGTATTAGCCACTATAGTTGTAGAGTTACCTGAGATTAAACCTCCATTATTATGAATATTATTCCCCCTAATATTAGTATTATCATCAGCTATAATACTGCCACTATTATTTAACTTATCAACATTTAAATTAATAGACTCACCTTGTATATTAGCTCCTCTATCGTCCCTTTTTGTTTTAGGCGCCAAATATAATGTAGGCACTAGAACTGTTTCAGTTTTTCCATTTGGTAATACTACTGAATTGCTAACTAATAATACAACATCCTCTTTAAGGTTATTTTGTTCAGCTACTGTTAATTCACGGCCTAAAGCTATAGATTGTGATTTCGTAAGATTAATTCCTGCATCCATTAATTTACGATATTGTTCTTCAGCGGTTAAACCAGACTGCAATCTATTTTTTCCAGTTTGACGAAGAATTTCTTGCATTACTAATTGCTGTTCATAATAACCATCCCCTAAACGTTTTGTACATTCATAGGATCTAATTTCAGTCTATTTAATACATAATCTGAGGATAAAAAGTTTCGTCTATTTGTGAAGTTAGGATCTGTTTCCATAATATAAGAAGTATTAGGATTTTGAGAAATCTTACTTATAGAATCTAATAAAGAACTATCCTGTCCTATATTTGTTTTGCTATTTAAATCATTTGATTTAAATACTGATAGGGGTAATTTAGTATTTAATTCTGTGACCTTATGATATGGTGCAGTATCAATGTTTGTAGAGTCCGCTCCATGATGATGATGTCTGCTATAAGATACCGCAGTTCCATCTTCAACAATATATTCTTTAGAAGATGGATTTGTCTGTTCGAATTTTCCTATTTTGCCAGTTAATTGCCCCGCCGAACTAATTTGACTGCTATCATTTTTAACATAATCTGCATTAACTTCTAAATCACCACCCGAAATAATTCGGGCTGGTTTAGATGTATCAACTACATCCTTATGTTTTGTTCTAGTGTAATTATAACGAACCCAATCATCTTTGTGGTCTTTTTTTGCATAAAATTGTAGATTTTCGGCCTCAACAACCACTTGATCAATATCATCTGTTAATTCATTAAGATGATATATTTTAGGATCCTTAATCCTAAATTTTTCGCCAGGATAATCATTAACAGTAACTTCATCCTTAATGGTCTCTACTTCACCGACTTGAACTCGTTTTAAAGTAATTCCACCATTTATATTATTGATTTCCTTTGCAGTTATTTTCCCTCCAGTTCCCGCTTCTATGGTTGAACCAATATTTGTAATATTATCTATTTTCCCTGATATAACACCATCATAAGATATATTGCGACCGATTTGTAATTTACCATCAGTTTTTATTACACTACCATTAGTATTAGAAAGAGTTTGTCCTGCGATAGATAAACTATTCTTAGCTAGGATAATAGGGTTTTTATTTGTTGCTTGATTACCGTTTTGAGATAAGGAATCTACTACAAAAGTTGCATTATCAGCATAAAATTTAGCTTCACCCAATTGGTCAAAACTCTTAGATTTAATATATGCATCAGATGTAGTAACTGTTCCTGTATTTTGTACTCTACCATTAACATCTAAAGATAAAGTATCACGCGCTGAAACTATACCTTTATTATTAACACCTAAACCATCATTAGTTCCAACTAAATAAATGCTATTTGCATACATTCCTCCGATTTTAGCAATGTCTAAACCTATTTTACTAGACTCATTATTTTTAGTAACATTTATTACCTTACCATCACTATTTACATTTACGGTATTTTGTCCAGAAACCATCTGAAGATCGTTGGCCCATAATTCACCATTTACTTTAATTGCTTCCGCTAAAATATCAGTTCTAGCAGTTTTAGATGTATTAAGACCTTTAGAATCAATATCTATAGTACCTTGATTTATTTTATAGGCGGATATAGTACCATTATCTATAATTGGTTTACCTGTAGTTAAGGTAGCAGCATTAGTATTAATAAATGTACCATTATTAATAGATATTCCATTAGGGTTTGCGATTATAACATGAGCCTTATTCCCTGCAACTTCAAGAGCGCCATTCATAGCTGTAGAGTTAGTTCCAGTTACTTCATTCAATATTGTTTTAGCAGTGGGACCAACTAAATTAGGATTTCCCATAATATAACCAGCTAACTCAGTAGATACTGGACGATTAGCATTATTTAAGATTAAGCCATCATTATTAATACTAAAAGAATCATATTGGTTATGAGATAAACCTTTATCATTCGGTGTATTAATATTAACTATAGATATACCATTACTAGCTACATCCATTTGAGGACCTAAACGGCTTGAATTTGGAACGACTGGATTTGCCATCGCTAATGGAATCCAAGGACTTGTATTTGTTATTAATAATGCTACTAATAATGATGATGCTGCATATTGTTTTGTATTCATCAATCTCTCCTACACTTATTATTTTTATATGTGACTCTCAACTTATATACATTTTTATTTCTGGCTTTAATTTAGTCATATTTAATTAATAGAAATTTCTAAAACTGATACCCTACTCTAAAAGCCCAAACACGTGTATCGGTCGTGAAACCTGCTGGTTTTTTTAACGGTGTTCCTAATGAAATATCATAATTGAATGTATTCTTGACATTACCACGTAAGCCCAATACGCCACCTATTAAGGTATTACCGATTTGATTTTCTGTAGAAAGCCCCCATACATGACCGATATCTATACCAATATATGGTACTATAGTTTGATTTTTAAATGGTAATGACCATTCATTTTGTACATAGTATCCAGAATCCCCACGTAATGTCTCTTCGCCACTAAAGCCACGAACAGAATATCTACCACCAATACTAAATTGATCCGTTCCAAATAAACGTTTATCTGTAAACTGACTTCTAAATCGCATAGTATATAAACCTTGTTTATGACCTATATTAATTCTGCTTTGTATTTGCCCCTCAATACCGGCCATTTTATAAAGAGTTGTTGGATTACTAGCTACACCTTCCCAGTTTTGTACTTTAGCCCCTAGGCCCTTTATCCCTTGTCTATAAAACAAATAAATATCTGATACAGTATTTCCCCTATATTGACGATGAGATAAACCTAATTCTACAGATGACGTATGTTGCTCTTGAACACCAATTTCTACATCTTCTAAATAACTATGACGAGATTTATGAGTAATTTTAGCTACTGCAGATGTTTTACTTCGACTGGTTCGATTCAACAAATGCTCCATAGATAGTTCAGTTCCTCTTGTTGTCCCAGATGATGTAAAGGCATTTGGCATAAAAACTAACTGCTCATATTTATATTTATACGTTGATAATCGATATGTTTGATTGCCATTTGGAATAGTATAACTAAACGCATATTGTTTAGAATCTTGTCCATTATTATTATCTAAGTTTTTTGTAAAGCTAGTTGTTAAGGTATCATTCAATCCTATAAGTTGACTAAAAGATAAGTAGGTTGTACCTTGATATTTTCCAGTTGATTTGTAACCTGAATTATCAAGCATTAACGAGCCATGTACAAAACCTTTTTGAGTAACTGTTAATTTAATAACAGAATGTAAAGGTTTATTTCCTGGTTCAATATCCATCTTAATATCCTGACCTGGTACACTGCGCATTTGATCAATTCCCTGTTCTAATGCCTGCCTACGAAGAATATTGCCAGGACGAATTGGAAATGCACTTCTCCAATTAGATCTTGCTGTTGAATTAGTTAATACTATATCCTCAACATAGCCTGGTAAAATTTCAAGAATTAATGTACCAGACTGCAAGTCTTGGTTTGGTATAATAACTTGACTCGTTATATATCCATCAGATAATATCTGCTCTTGTAAATGTCTTTGTAAAAAAGAAAGTCCTTCCTTTCCTACTTTTTGATGTTCATATGCAGATAACCTATTTTTATACTTCTTAAATCTTGGTTCTGATGAATTAACAATAATCTTATCAATTTTAAACGAAACGGCTTCTTTAGGTAAAATTGTTACTGTAGAGTCATTTAATTTATCATATTCTGATTTTTGACGCGACAAAGCGGCTCCAGCCATTGGTGCTTCTGCGCGTTGACGCAATAAAGCATCGGCTCGAGCCGCTTCCTGTTGTTCATATGGGGACGAAATATTAGTAGCATAAATAGAGCTACTTAAAGAGCTAATAATTAAAGTACTAGCTAAAATCTGGTACACTGGCTTCATAATCCCTCTCCTTTCAAATATAGAGAGATTATAAACCCAAAAAACATATTTTGTAAACGGAAGTTTAAAATTTTCACGAATTCTTTATCTTTTAACCTTACTTTTATTAGCTGCTTTATTTAGAGTTTTCGAACAAAAAACTGTGATAAGATTTCTAAACCTCATCACAGTTTTATATTAGTTAAATTTAATTTTTACAAATTTACGCTTACCTACTTGAACAATCATACCATCTTCAAGAACTAAGTTTTCTTCACCGTATTTTTCACCGTTTACTTTGAATGCACCAGCTTTAATGGAGCGGCGTGCTTCACCATTAGAAGCAGTCAAACCAGCATCCGTACAGAATTGTGGTACGAAAATAGCTTCGCTAGGTGTATCAATAGCATATTCAGGAATATCTGTTGGCAATGCATGTTGTTGGAATACACGTTTAAATTCATCTTCCGCTTCTTGCGCTGCTTGTTCACCATGATATAAACGAACAATAGTTTTTGCCAATTGCATTTTTGCATCCCGTGGGTGCAATGTGCCATTTTCTAAACGTTCTTCCATGTCGTCTTGATCTTCGATAGACATATCCGTAACAAGCATGAAATAACGCATCATCAATTCATCAGGAATAGACATGGCTTTACCATACATATCTTTAGGTGCTTCATCGATACCGATGTAGTTACCCAAGGATTTACTCATCTTTTGAACGCCGTCAAGGCCTTCGAGCAATGGCATAGTAATAACTACTTGAGGTTCTTGTCCTGCCAATTCTTGCAAGTGACGACCCATAAGTAAGTTGAAAGTTTGATCTGTACCACCAAATTCAACATCTGCATGCAATGCTACAGAGTCTTGACCTTGCATCAATGGATACATAAATTCATGTACACCAATAGGACGACCTTCTTTGTAACGTTTATCAAAGTCATCGCGCTCCATCATACGTGCTACTGTATACGAACTTGCCAAGCGAAGTACATCAGCGAAGTTCATGGATTCAAGCCATTCACTATTATCGCGTACAATTGTTTTTTCAGGGTCTAATACCTTAAAGATTTGTGTCTTATAGGTTTCCGCATTTTTTAATACTTCTTCCTTAGTGAGTGGTGGGCGTGTTACGCTTTTACCAGTAGGGTCACCAATACGAGCCGTAAAACCGCCGATTACAATAACCACTTGATGGCCAAATTCTTGGAACAAACGAAGCTTACGAAGTGGTACGGTATGACCTAAATGAATGTCAGGAGCCGTAGGATCGAGGCCCAATTTTACGATCAATGGTTTATTCTCTTTAATGGAACGTTCTATTTTTTTGACTAAGTCTTCTTCATTAATTATTCCAGATACGCCATGTGTAATTTGGCGCACTTGTTCTTGTGCTGTAATCATGGAAATCCTCCTACATAAAATCTGTTCTTTATAGTATACCATTATAAATAGGCTTTCACAATTATATATAGTGTTTGTTTTATGTCTTTTATGGTATACTATTTATAACTGCGTAATATATTTTACGTTATATTTACTTTAAAAAAGAGGTGACTCTATGGGTAATAACTCAAATATAAGAGCTCGTCGTAAGCCAGCTCCTAACCCGAGCAATCCAAAGGCATCAACTAAAAAGACGATTTGGATGATTGTATTATTACTTGTTCTTATTGTAGCCGGTGGCGGTTGTGGTTTTATAAGCGCTACCATGTCTAATCTTCCAGATGTATCTAACGTACGACCATCTGCATCGTCTCAGATCTATGACGTACATGGCAATTTAATTACTACGGTTCACTCCACAGAGAATCGTTTGCCAGTCCCAATTAATGAAGTACCAAAAGAATTACAAGATGCTTTTGTAGCTACTGAAGACTCCCGTTTTTATAGCCATCACGGTATCGACCCTATCGGTATTTTACGTGCTATTTGGGTTAATGTTGTACATAGTGGTGTAGCCGAAGGTGGTTCTACAATCACACAACAATTGGCTCGTAATGCATTTCTTTCCCAAGACAGAACTCTTAAACGTAAGATTTCCGAAGCTTTATTAGCACTTAAAATCGAACAGCACTATACCAAACAAGAAATTCTTGAAATGTATATGAACCAAATTTATTTTGGTCAAGGTGCTTATGGTGTTCAATCAGCAGCTCATGTTTACTTTGGTAAAGATGTACGCGATTTAACATTAGCTCAATGTGCTATGCTTGCTGGGTTACCCCAAAGTCCTAACTACTACTCCCCATTCAACAACTTAGAAGCCGGTAAAAAACGCCAGGCTGTTGTATTGGGCCAAATGGTTAAGTATGGTTATCTCACACAAGATAAAGCCGATGCAGCTCGCGAAGCAGATTTAGGTTTAGTTGCTAAGCAAGAGCAAACTCACGAAAACAACAATGCATCTTATTTTATCAATTACGTAATTGCTCAAATTTCTGAAAAATATGGTGATGATGCAATCTATAAAGATGGTTTAAAAATTTATACCACTCTCGATATGGATGCTCAAAATGCCGCAGTTGCAGCAATGCAAAACCTACCAACTATGTATACTGACCAAAATGGTCTACACCAACCACAAGGTGCTATTGTAGCAATGAATCCACATAACGGTTATATTGTTGCCATGGTCGGTGGTCGTGGAGATGATGCCTTTAACCGTGCATCACAAGCGGAACGTCAACCAGGCTCTGCTATGAAACCATTTGTTTACTTAGCTGCTATTCAATCTGGTAAAACTCCAGGTTCCATTGTTGATGACAGCCCTGTTGATTTTAATGGATGGCGTCCTCAAAACTATGAACGAAACTATGAAGGCAATATTACTTACCGTTATGCACTACAACATTCTCGTAACGTACCAGCTGTAAAAATTGCTGATGAAGTGGGCATGTCTAAGATTATCGACTTAGCTAAAAAGATGGGTATTACTACCTTAACTGATGAAGATAACAACTTATCAACAGCACTCGGTGGTTTAACTCATGGTGTTTCACCATTAGAAATGGCAGAAGCCTATGGTGTACTGGCTAATGGTGGCGTCAAGGTTCAACCTACAGCAATCATAAAAATTGTGGATCGCAACGGACAAGTGGTGGAAGAAAATTCCATCCAAGAAAAACGCGTCGTTGAAGAAAAAGATGCGGCTATCATCACAGATATGTTAGAGTCTGTTATCACTGGTGGTACTGGTGGCAATGCTGCTATCGGTAGACCTGCAGCTGGTAAAACAGGTACAACAGATGATGAAAAAGATGCTTGGTTCGTTGGATATACACCTGATTTAGTTGCTGCGGTTTGGATAGGCGATGACTACGGATCTGAAACATTAGGTATTACCGGTGGTTCAACGCCAGCAGTAATGTGGAGACAATTTATGTCGGCCGCATTAGCTAATACCCCTGCTTCTGACTTTAATGTACCTGCTAGTGCTCAAGCGGCTATCAGCGAGGGCCATTATAATCCAGTAAAAGAAGCTCCGAAAAAGGACGACAAAGACAAAAAAGATGACAAAGATAAAAAGGATGGTAAGGATAAGAATGATGCAATCTCAAAAGATGATGACTCATCATCCAAGGTAGACTCTACAGATTCCAAACCAAGTCAATCGAAGTCTAAAAAAGATAAGAAGAAAGATCGCTAACCACTAGCGAAGCAACATACTAAGAGGCAAAACCACATGGTTTTGCCTCTTTTCTATTACAAAAAAAGAAGCAGACTCATAGTTGTCTGCTTCTTATCTAGCACTATCGTAAGGATTTTATATTATTTTAACACTACATTTGTAGCACCTGCGCCACCTTCATCATAGCCCGCAGTTTCAAAATGTGCTACTTGTGGCAAGGTTCGTAAATACTGATGTACGCCTTCGCGCAATGCACCAGTCCCTTTACCATGAATGATACGAACTTGGTTGATGCCGCCTAATAGGGCTTGATCAATAAATCGACCTACAGAAACAACAGCTTCATCTACGGTTTGACCGAGAATATTAATCTCTGTACGCACTTCTTTTTGACGTTGTACGGCAGAGCCACCTGCTTTCTTACGTGTTTTAGGTTGGGCCTTAAGATTATCTCGTTGAATCTTATTGGATTCTTCTCTCGTAGTAGATTGCAATTCATTTACTTTCACAGTAGCAGATAAACCATTGATATCTACAGTAACACGATTGCCCTTAATTGATAAAACCGTCCCTAACGAGCGCAAAGATGTGACATATACGACTTGACCAACAGCAACTGCATCAATAGATAATGTCTTACGATCATCGTTCACCGGTGCCTCTGGCACGTGAACATTAGAGATTCCTTTACGAGCTGCATTGATGGCGGATAGGCGCTTATCCTTATTTGTCTCAGAGAACTGAGCCTTTAACTGTTTAATGATGGCTTCCCCTTCTACGCGGAGACTACGTTTCATCGATTCCGCATCAGCTTGAGCCTTCGCTAACATCTGTTTGCGTTTTTCATTAAACTGTTTCTTTTCTCTTTCTAATTGACCGCGCATGCGACGTGTTTCATCTAATTCTTTTTTGAGTGCCCGTTCGCGTTCCGATGATTTACGTAATTGTTCGTTCAAATCAGATAAAACGGTTTCCATTTCGCTACTACCAAACTTAGATTTGTAATCGCGTGCGCGATTGACGATGTCCTTTGGTAACCCTAAACGCGCTGCAATGCTCAATGCATGACTACTACCAGCTACGCCAATATGTAATCGATAGGTAGGCTTTAATGTACGCTCATCAAATTCAACGTGACCATTCTCGATACCTGCCGTATGGTACGCATAATTCTTTAACTCATTATAGTGAGTACTAACCATCATGAGAGTTCCCTTTTGCCGGAAGAACTCAAGTATAGATACAGCTAAAGCACTACCTTCCTCCGGATCTGTGCCGGAGCCGAGTTCATCGAGTAGCACAAGATCATTAGGACCACAATGTTTAATAATAGAAATCACTTGTGTCATATGTGCAGAGAATGTAGACAAGCTGGCTTCAATGCTTTGTTCATCCCCAATGTCTGCAAAAATATTGTGAAAAATCGGCAATATAGAACCGTGATCAGCAGGAATAAATAAACCGCTTTGGTTCATAAGGGATAATAAGCCAAGTGTTTTTAATGACACCGTTTTACCACCCGTGTTAGAGCCAGTAATCAATAAAATTCGATAGTCCGTACCCAAACGAATATCTGTAGGTACAACTGTATTGGCAGAAATCAACGGATGGCGAGCACGCATCAAATTGACGTCACGCCCTTCGCTCAATGTGGCTTGCACCGCCTTTTGGGCTATAGCGAGTTTTGCTTTACCATAGACAAACTCAATATGGGATACCTTTTCACAGGCATCCATCAGATCATTACTATGTTGTTTGATAAGGGCTGAAAGTTCCTTATAAATGCGTAATACCTCTTGCTCCTCACCAATTAAAGCTTCTTGCAAATCATTGTTTAGCTGTACAAGTCGCATTGGTTCAATATATAATGTTTGCCCTGTCGCAGATCGGTCGTGAATTAAACCATCAAAATATTGGCGATATTCTTGCTTAACAGGAATTACATAACGATTATTGCGTTGCGTAATAATCGCTTCTTGGAAATATTTCTGATTATCCTTGTCATGCAATATGGCTTGAATATCGTGTTTAATACGATCTCGCGTCTTACTAATCGTATTTCGTAGGCTCGCCAATTTAGGAGATGCTGTATCGAGTAGTTCCCCTTTTTCATCAAATACACGTTTTAACCGTTGTTCCACACGGTCCATATTCGGCATGTCTTGCATCCATAAAGACAATAATGGGTATTCCATATACTTCGCTCTAAAGAACTTCGCCATACGTTTATAGGCACCTATTGTTATATAGACATCCCATATGGCTTCTCGTGAAAGCACAAAATCCTTACGACTCTTTTTACAAGATTCACGTATATCTCGAGTCCCCCCTAAAGGTTGCTCGATTTCTGTTTGCCAAGAGCGCAGTGCTTCTGCTGTTTCATCTAAAGCCTCTTGAATCTTTTCTCGATTCGTCATAGGTTCCAATGCTAAAGCCATTTCTTTAGCAATAATTGAACTACAATGACTAGCCAACTCTTCTTTAATTTTTATAAAATCTAATACATCTTCATTAAACAATGTACTACCTCGTTCTATAAAATACCTCTAAAATAATGTCCCCGTGTAATAGATTCGCCTTGTGAATCTATTTTCTTAGGTGGTGCCTCCATCATACCCGTTGCTATGCCAACATATTGGGATACAATATCTTTCACATAACTTGGTTTCATATGACGACCATCTACGCGTAATATGGAAATACCTTTTTGTAACAACATAGGTACATAGGATCGCATATCCATTTCATGACTATTCATGATGTGCATACGACAGTATGGATCCGTACGAATTTGGAATATTTCACCTTTTCTATCCTTTAACGAATATGATTCATTAACACATGGCATAGGACAATTTACTTTACTACCTGTGCCAACAAAACTTGCAATAGCACAATATTCGGAAATCATCATTTCCGTATAGCCATGTATCATCGTCTCAATAGGAACGTGACTATGTTTAGCTAGTTCCGTAATTTGTTTTAAGGTCAACTCTTGCGATGGATTTACACAACTTATATGTAACTGTTCCCAGAAATGTAATGTAGGTGTATTGAAAATATTAAGGCCTGTATCAGCCTCAATGGCACCTGTATATCCTAATTCACGGAGCCATAATAATGCTTGTGGCACGTGAATGGAAATACTATCCGGATTAGCCTGTACGATTGCCTCTAATGTATGTTTATATGCTTCTACTTCATCATCTTTAACAACTCGTGGTGTAGCAAAGGTGCAAATCACATCAGATTTGGCACATAAACGGACCACCTCATTATATATAGATAACGCATATGGTGTACGACTCAGTCTATCACCACCAAAAACGATTTTCTGTGCTCCACCAGAAATTGCCGCTTTCACACTCTCTATTTCATCGACACGTGCTGAAATCATAGGGCAAGTATCATAGGATAACCTGTATTGTGCCTTAAAATCATAATCTACATCGCCTGTAACTTGCAATGCTTGCCATGATTCTACATGATGTGTAATTAAGGCTTCTTCTAAAGCAGCTACGGCATCTCGGCGTAGTGCATTAAGAACGCTAGCAGGCCACATATACGGCCCATCAGGGATGTCTACATAGGAAAGCCTAAATAATGTATTTCCTAAACGTCCTAATTGTTCAGATACCTTTTCTAAAGAGGTTGGTACTTTATTCGCAATAGCCGGCACATAGTCATTGGTAACAGTTATACTAAGTCCAGAATCTAAAATGGCAGTTAATTCAGTATAATTTATTTCACCATTAGAACCAACACTGAGATATACAGACATATCATATTTACGGGTAAACTCTTGTAAGCCTCGTGACTTTGTATTCTTTGGTGTAGATGCTAAATATAATTGACCTACTGCTAAGCCCTCTGCAGGTCGCCCTTTATACAGCGTATCGGATACACATGTCCATTCGTCATCTACCGTATAATAGGTAACACTGCCATTAGATTGTAATATTTTAACTAATGAACCTTGTTCAATAGGTTCTGTTAAGGATAAGTAAACTTCCCCTTTTTTCGTATACGATTCGCCGATTGGCTTACCCTGGTGATTTGGCGCCACTACGGTCATCATTTGTCGACCTACCGTATCTTCTAAATAGGCTGTGGAAAATCCACGATTAAATCCAGAGGCTAGTGCTTTACGTTGATTTTCGTGAATTGACGCCTCATCCAATATCTCTCTATAAGTACCTATCACTTGACGAACATAGGATACCTTTTTCATACGACCTTCTACCTTAAAGGATGTAACACCAGCCGCTACGAGTTCGTTCATATGCTCACTATAATTGAGATCCTTTGGACTTAGTAAATAAGCTTCATGTTTAGGTAACACACTTTCACCCTTAGAATCCAATAATTCATAAGGTAAGCGACAAGGTTGTGCACAAGCACCTCGGTTGCCACTTCGTCCACCGATGAAAGAACTCATCAAACATTGACCTGAGTAGCATACACATAATGCACCATGTACAAATACTTCAATTTCTGCCTTACAATGTTTGCATATATGTTGAATTTCCTTAAGACTTAATTCACGAGCCAAAACGACACGTGTAAAGCCTAGGCTTTCATAAAAACGAACCGCATCAAGTGTAGCAGCCGTCATTTGTGTACTCCCATGAAGATGGATGTTTGGTGCAACACGTTTTGCAATTTCTGCAACAGCTAAGTCCTGCACGATGATGGCATCTACACCAATGGAATCTAAATCCTTAATATACTGTTCAAGGTCCTTCAGTTCCGTATCGCCAATCAAAATATTAACGGTTACATACACAGACACATCTAAAATATGTGCTAACCGTACAGCCTCACGCAATTCATCAATACCAAAATTGGCTGCATGAGCCCGTGCGTTAAAGACCTTGCCCCCTAAATATATAGCATCTGCCCCCGATTCTAAGGCGGCCATAAAATTTTCCATCGTACCCGCTGGTGCTAATAATTCCATAATAAATCCTTTCTGACTCATTACCTATACCTTCTATTATACAACAGGGGATAGATAGACATAAAAGGGTTTACCATAAGGTAAACCCTTTCACGATGATTTATCGTAATTTACAATTTTTAGTTGCTAATGCATCAATAATCGCTTGAATTGCACCATCGATGTCTTCATCATTTAATGTGCCTTCCATCGATCTAAATTGTAAATTATAAGCTAAGCTACGATAGCCTGCTTCAATATGTTCCCCTTCGTAAACGTCGAAGATAGATACGGATTCTAAGTATTCTCCGCCATGTTCCTTAATAAGCGCTACAATGTCACCACTTGTAACAGATACTGGTGCTACAATAGCCAAGTCACGACTTGTACCTGGGAATTTACTGAATGATTGATATCTAAATGGCGGTACTGTAATGGATAATACAGCTTCCAAATCGATTTCAAACATATACACTTTACCAGACAAATCAAAGTTTTTAACCACTTGTGGATGTAATTCACCATAGTTTGCAATCGTTACACCATTGACTGTATAATGTGCACTTACGCCTGGATGGTAATAGCTTTCACTAGATGATTGAATATCATATTGAGTCAATCCTAATTTAGCTAGTAAACCGTCAACTACACCTTTTACATCATAAAAATCAGTGTCGCGTTGCGCTTGATTCCATGCGGCCTCTGTAACCTTGCCCATCATAATACCACATGCCATAGGACGTTCATGCGGTACTTCTGTTAATGGCAATGCCTTTGGTTCATACACATTAGCGGTTTCAAATAACCACAAATCCTTATTTTGTTGAGCAATATTGCGTTTAGCAGCTTCAATAACAGCTGGCACCAACGTAGTTCTCATATATGGGAACTCTTCGGAAATAGGATTCAAGATTGGAATAGCCGTATAACGATTATCACCTTCTGGTAACATCATATTCGTAAGGCCATCTTTGTGCATGAAACTAAATGTAATGATTTGGCTTAATCCTGCATGTGCTAAGTAATGTGTTACGTCTTTAGTTAACGCTTTTTTAGGTGTCATACCGCCAGAGGATAGTATCGCTACAGGAATTGTAGGTGCAATATTATCATAGCTTACGATACGCGCAACTTCTTCCGCAATATCAGGCATAACAGTCACATCATCGCGCCATGTTGGAACGAGTGCTTCGATGGTATCACCAGATTCTGTAATGCCGAATTCGAGCTTCGTTAAAATATCTACCATTCTATCTTTTTCAATAGAAGTGCCAAGATAGTCATTGATTTGTTCTGCTGTGAAAGTTACAGTGCGTTGTTCTACTGGTTCTGGATATACATCAATAACGCCAACACTCACCTTACAAGAAGGACAGATTTGTTGTAACAATTGTGCAGCACGATCGATAGCATATGCTGTATATTTATGGTTTACACCGCGTTCAAAACGACCAGATGCTTCGGAACGCATACCTAATGCTTTGGATGTACGACGAATAGATGGTCCATTAAATACAGCAGCTTCGAACAAGACGTTCGTAGTTTTATCTGTTACTTCACTAGTAAGACCACCCATAACGCCAGCTACACCGATTGGGCCCTTTGTATCTGCAATAATCAGCATGGACTCATTGAGTTCACGTTCATTACCGTCTAGCGTAGTAAGTGTTTCACCAGCTTTTGCACGACGTGCAATAAGGGTATGGTCCGCTACACAATCATAATCATAAGCATGCATTGGTTGACCTAATTCAAGCATAACGTAGTTTGTTACGTCCACTACATTGTTGATAGGACGAATGCCACTGTTACGCAAACGATTTTGCATCCACAATGGAGATGGTTCGATGGTAACATTCGTAACAAGACGGGATGTAAACCGTGTGCAAAGATCATGTGCTTCGATAGCTACAGATGCTTTACCTTCGATGGACTCACCATTTTCATTCACCATAATAACTGGGAACAAAGCCTTTTGATTTGTCATGATACCGAATTCTCGGGACAAACCTACCATAGAGAAGCAGTCTGCACGATTAGCTGTTAATTCAAATTCATACACAGTATCATCAAGCATAAGTGCTTCTTTAATATCTAAACCGATTGGTGTACCTTCAGGGAAAATATAGATGCCTTGTGCTTCTTCTGGTCTTACCAAATCACTGGAAATACCGAATTCAGCAACAGAACAGAACATGCCTTCTGATACAACACCACGTAATTTACCTTTTTTGATTTCTGTACCATCTGCCAAACGAGATTTATGATACGCAACTGGTACAATTTGACCAACAGCCACATTCGTAGCAGCGGTAACGATTTGCTTAGTAATTTCTTCTCCATCTTCAGATAAGCATTGTACTTGGCATACTTGTAATTTATCTGCATCTGGGTGTTTTGTAATTTCTACGATTTTACCAGTATAGATTTTTTTCAAACCTGGATCCATAGAAAGTACTTCTTCTACAGGAATACCTGCTTGTGTCAATTCATCCGCTAATTCTTGGGCAGGACGATTTAGATCAAGAGGTACGTATTCATTCATCCATTGTAAGCTTGCTTTCATTTCTACCTCCTAAAATTGTTCCAAGAAACGGATATCATCTTCAAAGAATAGACGTAAATCGCCAATACCATATAACAACATAGCAATACGTTCTACGCCCATACCAAAGGCAAAACCTTTCACCTTATTAGGATCATAGCCATTAAGCTCAAGTACACGAGGATGTACCATACCACAACCTAAGATTTCAAGCCACCCTGTATGAGAGCATACACGACAGCCTTCACCACCACACATTACACAGGAGATATCTACCTCTGCAGATGGTTCTGTAAATGGGAAGAAGCTTGTACGGAAACGTACCTTTGTTTCATCACCAAACATATGGCGTAGGAATGTTTCAATGGTTCCTTTCAAATCAGCGAACGTAATGTGTTCATCAATAATCAAGCCTTCTACTTGATGGAATACTGGAGAATGCGTAGCATCATAGTCCCAGCGATATACCTTACCAGGCGCAATCATGCGAATCGGACTATTCGGTTCATGACGTTGCATGGTACGTGCTTGTACAGGAGATGTATGAGTTCTAAGCAAGAAATTTTCTGTAATATAGAAAGAATCTTGCATATCGCGTGCTGGATGATCTTTTGGTAAATTAAGACATTCAAAGTTAAAGTGGTCTTGTTCAATTTCAGGACCTTCTTCAACGGTATAACCCATTTTCATGAAGAAATCTTCAATCATTTCATTAACAGTAGTCAAAGGATGAATATGACCTGTTTTTGGAGCTCTACCAGGTAGAGTGATATCGATTTTTTCCTCTTCTAAACGAGCGTTCATAGCTGCTGTTTCCATAGAGGACTTGATTTTATCGAGTTCTGCTTCTAATGCTTCTCGTACAGCATTCACAAAAGCACCCATCTTAGGGCGTTCCTCTGGGGATAGTTTACCCAAGCCTTTTAATAAAGCTGTTACTTCACCTTTTTTACCTAAATATTTTACGCGTACATCTTGCAACGCTTGTTGATCAGTGGCAGCTTTGATAGCTGTTAACGCTACCTCTTTTATGCGTTGTAATTCTTGTTCCATACAACAGTCCTCCTAAATTTCAAAGTTCATCCCTCATTATATCAAATTTGGGTCGTCTTCTTCAATGAATCGCCAAGGTAAATCAGGCAAAGGACGCTCTTCTAATACAAAAAAGGTACCTCTAGCTATATGCACCACTTCACCTAACTCATTATAAATACGCGCAGTAGCCACCATCGTAGTTTTACCACTGTGCTCTACATTCGCTACACCGCGCAATACTGTACCACCCTTAACAGCTTTCAAATAATTACCATTAATGTCAATGGTACTCACCGATTTTCCCAGTGTAAAGCATGCAGTTCCCATTAAGCTATCTGCAAAACCAATACAAACAGCACCATGCAAATGGTTTCTAAAATTGCAATACTCTGTTTCATTTGTTTGCAACGTCATTTCAGCATGACCCGGTTCTACAGTTGTTACCTCAGAATCTTTCACCCAGGAAAAAGGATTCTGCGTACGTAATTCATTAAAATATTCCAATAATGTTGTTGCCATAATTTCCTCACTAAATTAAAAATAGTGCGTTACATCATACTTAATTGTATCATGCAACGCACTATATGCGAATACGTCGATTAAATTATAGGCATATTACATTTCCCAAAACATCTTCACTTATCAATACTATTCATAGTGTAATGCATCAATTGGATTCAACTTAGCCGCTTTTCTCGCAGGATAAATACCAAATACCAATCCAATGGCCATAGAGAATGCGAAGGATAAGACGATAGTAGGTACCGAAATAACTGTACTCATACCAGATGCCAAACCTATCAGTTTTGAAGCACCTATACCGAGTGCAATGCCTATAAGTCCACCCATGAGACTGATTACGACGGCTTCAATTAAGAATTGAGTAACAATAACAAAGTATGTAGCACCTAGGGCCTTACGAATACCGATTTCACGCGTCCGTTCGGTAACGGAAACAAGCATGATATTCATAATGCCAATACCACCTACGACAAGGGAAATAGCAGCTACAGCACCTAAGAACAAGGTCAAGGTTCCTGTGGTTTGTTCCATCGTTTCCATAATCGATTTCATATTTTGAATGTTGAAATCGTCGAGGTTTGTATCCTTAATGCCATGACGTACACGCAACAGATTTTCTATATCCGATTGCAAACGGTCAATACCATTATCATCACTAGCAACAACGTAGACCATGCGCAAGTAATCGACACCTTCTACCCGCTCCATAGCCGTAGTGTAAGGGATGAAAATAGCATCATCTTGGTCATTCCCCATAGTACCATTCCCTTTACTGTTAAGAACACCGATAACACGGAACGGAATATTTTTAACACGAATTTCCTTCCCCACTGGGTCCTCACCAGCAAATAAGTTCTTAACTACAGTTTGTCCCACAACAGCTACACGCTCACGATTTTCAACATTCTTGCTAGATATAAAGCGACCTTCTGCCATAGTCCAATTATTTACATCTTGAAAGTTACTACTTACGCCACTAACAGTAGTGGTCCAGTTCTTACTTTGGTATATAGTTACATAAGAATTTGCTGTATATGGGCTAGCTGCCTTGACGCCATCTAATTTGCTAATAGCTTGATAATCAGAAACCTTCAAAGATTTCATCGATCCTTGTGATGGACGCACACCCGGTGTACGTGGAGCACCCGGCATAACCATCAATAGATTGGAACCTAAACTAGAAATGGAATTCTGAATATCTTGTTTAACACCATTACCGATTGACACAAGGGCAATAACAGCAGCTACACCAATAATAATACCTAGCATCGTCAAAATAGATCTCATTTTATTGGCAATCAACGATGCCCAAGCCATTAAGAAACTTTCTTTATACATGTGTCACCTCCTGAACAGGAGTCATATTTACATTTTTCTTATCCTCCACAATTAAGCCATCACGCAATACAACGTTTCGACTTGCATAGGTTGCAATTTCAGGTTCATGGGTAACAAGAATTATGGTACGCCCTTCGTCATAGAGGCCTCTAAAGATATTCATAACATCTATAGTCGATTTAGAATCCAAATTACCTGTCGGTTCATCGGCCATGATAATAGCAGGGTCATTCGCCAATGCACGGGCAATGGCCACACGTTGACGTTGACCACCGGATAGTTCTGCTGGTAAATGATCCATACGGTCACCCAAGCCTACAGATGTAAGCAAAGCCTCTGCATGAGCAGTACGTGTTTTTTTATCGATGCCTGCATAAACCATGGGCAAAGCCACATTTTCAATAGCCGTTAGTTTCGTTAATAGATTGAAGCTTTGAAATACAAAGCCTATTTCTTTATTACGTACATACGCTAATTCATCATCACTGAGATTAGCTACTTCATTACCATTCAAGCGATAGGATCCAGATGTAGGTCTATCTAAGCAACCTAAAATGTTCATAAAGGTAGACTTACCAGAACCAGAAGGCCCCATGATAGACACGAAATCACCTTTTTGTACCTGTAAATCTATACCATGTAGAACGGGAACCGTTAACTTACCATTTACATAGGTCTTTGTAATACCTTGAATATCAATAACTGACTGATTCATAGTTCACCTACGCTTAAAATGGTCCACGAGAGTTATTCTTAGGGCCCGTTACATCACCACTAACAATAATTTCATCACCTTCGGAAACGCCGCTTAAGATTTGAACATTTGTATCACCCGTTACACCTGTAGATACAGCAGTTCTAACAGGTTGACCATCTTTGATGACATATACATATTCACCTTGTTTATCAGTACGTACCGCTGTTAATGGTACAACAAGGGTATTCTTAATATCATCGCCAAAAATTGTGGCACGCGCGGTCATGGATGGCAAGAAATTCGAGGAAATATCGGCTGGAATCGATACTTTTACAGTATAGTACACTACGCTATTACTTGTAACACCCATATTCCCTTTAGTCCCTTTTGCAATTTCAGATACATAGCCTGTGAAAGTTTGACCTGGTTTAGAGTCAACAGTAAATTCTACCTTAGAGCCATTTTTTACATTGCCAATATCAGTTTCATCAACTGTCAAATAAATTTCTAAATCAGATAAATCCGCAATGGTCGCAATGATCATTTGTGTCGAAATGCCTGTACTAATCGTTTGGCCCGCCTTAAGAGGTGTCCCTACTACGGTACCCGACATAGGAGCAGTGATAGTAGCATCATTTAAATCAGCAGATACTCTATCATAAGTTGACTGAGCTTGTTCATATGCAGTCACAGCATCATCATAAGTTTGCGCTGCTACAGCATTTTGATCGATTAGCGCTTTATAGCGATTCATATCTAAACGCGCTTTATCGAGAGCAGCCTTTGCATTATCAACTTGTGCTTGTAATTGTCTTGTATCTATATAGGCGATCACTTGACCTTGCGTAACATAATCATTTTCCTTGACCAATACTTTTTCAAGTTTACCAGCCACATTTGTGGATACATCGACATAATTAACAGGGTTAATGGTACCCGTAGCACTAATACTAGTCTTTACATCGCCCTTTTCAACCTTGCCGGTTGTATATTTCTGCTGGGTCTGTGCACTATCATTTGTATGAACATAATAATAGCCACCACCACCTAATAAACAGATAGCAATAACACCACCAATAATACGTTTACGGTGCTTCTGAAATAATTCTTTCATATATACTCCTTAATAAATGAGTCATTTCATTATTATTTACCATATTGTACTAGAATTTTACCGATTATACAATATAATTTTACGAATTTGTTCTAATGACTCAATATAGAGATTAATTCATACTGACTTTTATCAATGCCAAACTTCATTGTTTTAGCGTTTTCATAGGGTATAGCTCGAATCTGACCATCAACATACCCAGTAATACAATTATGCTCTCCACGTACTAAGCAATCCACTGCCAACTCACTCATACGAGCAGCTAAAATGGCATCTGATGCGGATGGTGCACCGCCGCGTTGTAAATATCCAAGAACTGTTAAACTCGGATCAAAGTATGTATGTTGTTTAATATACTCTTTAACCTCACCACTAGAGTAGGCCCCTTCAGCAACGAGTATAATACTATATTCTTTACCTAACTGATGAGTCTTATTAATATGTTCACATACCTCATCTAATGGCATTGGGTATTCAGGTACTAATACAAGCTCTGCACCACTCGCCAATCCCGCTTGTAATGCAATGTGTCCCGCATGACGCCCCATAACTTCGATTATAGCCACTCGTTCATGAGAGTTTGATGTATCCCGAATACGTCCTACCGCATCAACCACAGTATTAAGTGCAGTGTCAAAACCAATCGTATATTGAGTACCATTCATATCGTTATCTATGGTACAAGGAATGGTTATCGTAGATTGACCGAGCCGCATCAGAGCCTCTGCACCAGCTTGTGATCCATCACCGCCAATAACGATTAAATGATCGATACCAAAATCTTGTAATATTCGATAGGCTCGTTGCTGCACATCTAAATTTTTAAACTCTGGATAGCGAGCCGTTCTAAGAATTGTACCGCCAGTAGTAATAATACCGCCCACATCACGAGCGTGTAAGGGTCTTATTTCACTATTAATAATGCCCTCAAATCCTCGTTCTATACCATATACGCTAAGGCCCTCATGGATTGCTTTTCTTGTGATGGCGCGAATGGCTGCGTTCATTCCTGGTGCGTCTCCGCCGCTTGTTAGTAATGCTATTTTTTTCATGTCTATTTCCCTTCTGCTGCTTTGGTTCAGCTTGTATGTCTTTAGACATAATTTCAGTTGTTTTGGGTTGTCTTCGCGCCTTAAATTGAACACCTATAGCATCCAATTGACGCTCAATTGCTTTCATAAAATCATAGGTACGTCCATTAGTTGTATCCAATACATAATCACACTGTTTATATACTGGCTTCCATGCCTGAATCATATTATGAACAAAGGCAGAAACATTGGTATAATCCATCGTTGGTCGTTTGCCCACACGACGATTGACGCGGCTTACAATTCGGTATTGTGCCGCTCGTATACCTATAATAAAAGAAAATTTCTTAAGCGATCTAAGCGTTCTATGCTCTATAGGAAAATTTCCACCTACACTAATAACCGCCTCGTGATATAGGGAAACTTTTTTTAGAACCTCTAATTCAGCACGACGAAATGCTTTTTCACCAATCTTTTTATAAATTTCTGCAATGGGCAACCCAAAACGACCTTCCAATACTCGATCGGTATCCACGAATTGCCATCCTTTTAAATCTGCTAGATTACGTCCAAAATGGCTTTTTCCACTTCCCATGGACCCAATGAGAATAATATTTCGTTTTACTATCATGTTACTATTGCCCCTTATTCTTACGTTAAAATTTATTTTACTATAAAATTGGCATAAAAACAAAAATGAACATACAATAATGAGAATTATTACTCATTATTGTATGTTCATTTTCTTTACATCACTAATGGCGTAACCTTGCATGTAAAAAATATACTATTTCCTTTTGTATCAATGGACATAATCTGTATATGACAATACTTTATCTTCTGTTGTACCATATTATACCAAGATAAAAAGGACTGACTGGTTCCAACCAGAGTAAGATCTAATGCATCATCATGATGAGAACTACTCGTTATAATTAAAGGTTCTCTATTTATACTTTGATATATATCATCTACCCAATATTCATGCAGCAATAAGGATGAAATCAACTCATATGTATGAGAAGATAAAAATTGTTCTTTTACTGTTGTTTCCAATTGGTAATATTCAATGTTCTCTACCACCGCTTTGCATTGCTCTGTATAGTATCTATATATCCATAATGAAGAAAAAGCAATCATAATGCTTATACTACACGCTAAGAATATCCTCCTTAGGTTTGGTGTCATGCTGTTTTGTATGTCCATCCAAATGGAATGAACAAGGTCCATCTGCTTTTTCCACTTGTTGTTTTCCATCACAAATCACCTGTTTCATATGAGCTTGAATATATTGAACATACGAATGATAAGCTTCATCATTTGTTGCATCACCATCAACAGTAAATCCTCCATCAGAAAATTCTATATGTCGTAACGTAATGGTTCCTCTTGTTGACATAGCTCCATCCAATAATGTAACAAGACAATATTGATTGTCTAATTGTGCGCCATGTTGTAATAACCGCGGCATGATATCCTCCATAGCATGATATTGATCCCGTATTTGCTTGGATTGTTCATCCATCTGTATTTGTTCGTACTTCGCTACCTGTTCAGTATAAGTTTTATAAGAATAGACCCCCATACCAAGACAAAAAGCACTGAGTAATATAATCACTCCTGCAGTAGCGTATATATACAACTTATATTTACATAGCCAAATATACCATCGTAATGAACGGGGCATAAAATTTATTAATCTATCATTACCATCCTTGTCCAATCCACCGTAACCCCCGCGTAGCCATTCCAATCGCCATATCCCAATCTAATTCACCTAATGTGCAACGCGTGCGACCTCGTCCAAGAAACATCATAGGTATATATTCGGTATTTCCGTATACCTCTTGTAATGCGCTTATATCGATACGCTGCTCTTCATTTAAATCATCAGTATTATAAAAATGTATACCTTGAATTTCTTCTACCCCAAATCGCTGCAACATTTCTTCCATTTCAATCAATGCGGAACTAATATCTGCACCATTTATCTTTACAATACATTCCTTCACACAAGTATCCTTCCACCAAGCCCATAAATGCATACCGGCTGGTTCTACGATACCCGTAACCGTTCCTGTTCTATGCATCAATCCATACGTAACTGGTAATGGCCAACAATCAATAGTATCGACAGGTGCACATGTATCGCGTATACCTTGACGTAGTAATTCAAGTTCATGCCGGTCTACGGCGGCTAAAAACAAATAATAATTATGTCGTGGATACTCTCTACGACAAGCATCAAGTTCAAATTCATGTTCGCCAAAATTAAATGTATCTTCTATATTCCACTTTATAAACTCCTTTACATCAAAATCATGAGGATCAAAACTAGCCATCGTCATTTCCGTAGGTATACAAGCGACAATACTATATTCTCCCTCTTCTAGATTATAGGTATTGATAAATTCAGCTATATCTTCATCAATTGTACTAGACCGTTTCATTTCCATTGCATCAGTAATAATCATTGTTTTATTTTCAATATGTGCTGTAGTGGCAACAATTCTATCATCCGTAATACAAAGCCCTGTATGTATCTGTTTTTTCTCTTTCATAGTGATATCCTCCTCAATATGGTTTTACACTAATAACCTCTAATGTATGATTTTCTTTTTCTTTTACATATATATGAACACGACTTGATACACCATCTAATACAGCACAGCTCATCACATGTTTAGGATTGCTAACCTTTGGATCCGCCTTAATATATATATGGATAGTATCGCTTTTTTCCACATCAAGATCCTCGCTATAGTCCCATCGGCCATCGTTATTGCAATACGTACAGAACCATCGTGCACCACGCTCTGCTGCATAATGAGAAGCAATGAGTCTCATTTCATCCGTTGTATTACTTAATGACAGAGTAGCAAGCCTATTCACTCCTAAAATAAGTACTAATAAAATGAGCATAATATATATGGCTACATAGCTAACCATGCCAGAAGAATAGTCAGAGATGCTTCGTTTTTTTAAACCAATCTGAATGTGTTGATACCGCCGTTGCCACCTCATACTGTGCTATGCCTCCATACCCTTTTGCATATTCTGTTTGACTATTAAACCGATTATTTATAGACCATTTAAAAGTAACCAATCTATTAGGATTCATAGAAAACGGTTTAGTAGCATCCAGTTTACGCTTATCATCAGTGCCTATGATGCGGCTTCCACTAAATGGTTGTAAACTACCATCACTTAATTTTCTATATAAGGCCCTTCTAGTAACGGTAAACGCGGTACGGCTTGTATCATTGATAGATAACAGATCTCCCTGATCATTGATGGATACCATAGAATGATTCCAAATAATATGAGATACGATAGCGCGTCTTGTATAACGGCCATCCTCTAACATGGCCAGGCTATCATCAATTCGCTCAGTCCATATATAACACGTCATACATATTGTCATGATTACGAGAATCACGAAAGAACTAATCAAAACGCTAATAAGTAGAGATGGTAATATAAATCCATTGAATGATTTTGTCCTATGATTTTCAATGATGACTCGATCCAAGAAACGTAGATATCTCATAAGCAGTAACTCCATTATCAACAGCTTGTACGCTAAATCGTAGTATAGATACACCATTTACCACTTCTTCTGTAACACTTTGTTTAAATGTTATATTGGATAAATTATGTCCATTCGATAATGAGATAGTTCCTGTTGGTGGTATACCACCAGAATCATATACCGCTTTCCCTGCTTCTATATAAGATAATGAATCCTGCAATATATAGTCATGAGTATACGTAGTCTTTACTATCGATAAAGTACTACTCAAGACATAAAGTATGATTGGCAATATGAGTAATACTAAGGTTACTGCCATAAGTGCATCACCATATAAAAATCCAGATTGTTCTGTTCGTAATCTATGTTTGTAGTTTGGATACGTTCTTATTTGTACACATGTCATAATCACAATGATTCCCACCGAATACGTCCCGTTTGTACAGAAATCCATATGCGATTTGTCGCACCGGTTTGTAAGTCTTGTAAAATAAATTCTGTCCCATCATAGGGCAATCCATAAGCAGAAAAATAAACGCGCTTCATAGTATGAGCACTTTCTATATGTTCTGGTAATTCTATCTCTACATGATGCTGCATAAGCCCTTCTTGAATTGAAGAAGAATGTTTCTTTAAAATAAACTCGCCCTGTGCCATCCGCTCATCCCGGTGTCCTAGCATAGCCCATAGTTGAACCTTCTTAATAGCTAATACGACTTCTTCAGTACTTCTATTCAACTCATGACGTGATGGTATGGTAACGATACTACTTAGGCCTATACCAATCAAGGATAGTAGAATGGTAATCGCCATAAGCCACTCTACTAATATAGAGCCATTACAATAATGTGTTTTATCACCGACCAATATATCGCCTCCCATACATTAGCAAAATGCAAAGCACTCCATGCACCAATGCATAAGAAAGGGCCAAAAGGAATATACCGTCTACCTGTATTACGAATACTATATAAGCTGGCGAGATAGAGGGTACTAGCAAAACAAGAAACGTAAATCATAACAATAATTTGTATATTTGTTAGCCATATGGATATAGCACTCATCCATTTAATATCACCCCAACCAAGTCCTCCTCGACTCAGTATGCGTAATGCGATACTGATACCAGCAACGATCAAAACATGTACACAGGTGTCGAAAAATGCATGCTGTTCAACGATGCTATAAAGGATACCTATAATCGTAAGAGCGATAGCACCCTCATCGGGTAATATGAAATATAGCTTATCAATGGTAGCACCTATTACGAGAAATAGTGAAAAGAAGCTATAACATATAATTTCAAATAGTGTGTAATGCCTATATATTAATGGAATTACAATTGACATTATCCATATAACTAAACAGATATATTCCTTTCTCCCTTTCATTGCAAAATCCTTTATGTTTCAGGGGCCGTAACGACTACAGACTTACCGGCATTACCAGCAACTTGTTCATAGGTAATAACATATTCCTTACCTTTTGTAGTTTTAACATGCTCCGTTAAGTAACCTTCTTGATATAATTTTTCTACTGTTGGTGGCGTATCTAAACTTTTATCAATCATGTAGAGTTGTGTCGCATTACGTATGATTTGCATATCTGCCACTTGTTTAGCATTCTTTGCCTTATCGGCAGCGGACATAAATTGAGGCATTGCAATAGCTGCCAAAATAGCAATAACAGCTACTACCACCATAAGTTCTACCAGTGTAAATCCACCTTGTTTAGTTCGTTGCATACGACGCAAACTAATATATCTTAAAAACGATCGTTCTAATTGAGCTAATAGTTCTCTACAATACATAAGCATTTTAAAAAGTCTCCTTTCATTGACCACCTAATGATGATATTGATGTAAATAATGGATACATGACGGATATAACGAGGATTGCAATGCCAACGCCCATAATGGTGAGGAGTATAGGTTCCATAAGGCGCTCCATTCTTGCTATATATTGTGTTAACAACGATTCATAATAGTGACTACAATGATTCAACATGGCTACCAACTCACCACTTTCCTCTCCAACAGCAACCATTTGCCATATAAATGGGTTCCCTACAGACGATGATTTTAAACTTTCGCAAAAAGAATGTCCTTTACAAAGCATGTCATAAACTTGATTACTACAGGATTCACCATACGAATTTCGCCATATATGCTTTGTAATATCTATAGTATTGATAATTGAAATTCCCGAATCTAGCAACAATGACCAAATATGTAAAATATTCGTATAATATAGAGATGTTAAAAATGTATTATGTTGAGCCAACTGCCATAACCATCTATCAAATCTATATCTAATTGCAGATTGTTTAAAAGCATATATAAGTATTCCAATAAAAACCACATGCCCACTAACATACAGTAATGGATGTTCTCGAAGGGAAGTTCCTAATACAAATAAACCTTTTGTCATCCATGGTAATTCTATATGCATAGTAGCAAATACGCGGGTGAATGATGGAATAATAAATAATATAGTAACCAAGAAAAATACATTCATAAGCACAAGTAAGAATAAGGGATATGAAATAGCACTTACTATCTTTTGTTGGTATTTTCGTTCTCGTTCATAATAAGAAGCTATATACTGCAAAGCTTCCCCAACATTCCCTGACATTTCACCACTTTCAAGCAATGCCAATGCTATAGGAGGAAATCCTTTTTTTCGAAGAGCCTCTGATAAAGGTTGGCCTCGTTGTATACCCTCGTATAAAGAGCGATATAACATCGTTTTCGAGCCATCCATTAAAAGTTCTATCGAACGCCTAAGGGAAATACCTGATTGTAGCAGTAATCCCAGTTGATATGCTGTGGTACTCACTTGTTTATGATTCCAACGTATCGATTTGCTAGAGGATCTAGCTATACTACAAATGATATATCCTTCTAACTTGAGTTTAGTGCTAACTTCATCCTCCGAATCAGCCCATAATAGGCCTTGTATTCTTTTCTTGTCTGTTGTTATCGCTGTGTATTCATAGGCATTCATGTAATCCCTCTATTATAATTGTTGTTCCAATAAAGCATGTAATTGGTGAACTGATCCATATTGCGTTTTTACATCACGCACTGCCATTTCTAATGTCTTCATGGGGGCCTGCGTTTCTTGGATTGAAACAATTTGAGGTTCCTTTCGATTTCTAATTAGATTTGCCACTGCATTCGTATTTAACAGAATATCCCGTATTGTTATAAACGAGGTTTCCCATCGTAACAAACGTTGACATATGACCGCACGCAATACTTGTGATACTTGACTGCGCACTTCATCTTGCTGTTCACCAGGAAATAAAGATATCATGCGTTGCACGGCCATAACTGCTCGTTGTGTATGCATGGTTGCAAGCACAAGATGACCTGTTTCCGCAGCATGTAATGCGGCCTCTAACGTATCTCGGTCTCTCAACTCTCCTACCATAATGACATCTGGATCCTCTCGTAAGGCATCACGTATCCCATGCGCCATCGAATCCACATCAATTCCGAGTTGGCGCTGATGAATAATTGACTGCAATGGTATGAACTCATATTCCACAGGATCTTCTAACGTTATTATGTGTTTATTCATAGTTTTATTTATATATTCTATGCAACAAGCTAAGGTATATGATTTGCCACTACCTGTAGGGCCTGTAACAAGGACTAACCCATCATGATATTCACAAATTTGTTTTAATACATCGCTATCTTTAGATGTATCAAGCGATAAATTAGCATGACAGAGTAGTCTCAATGTTCCACAAATTCTATGATTAGCCCTATAAATATGAGCCCGAATTCGAATGCCATTGCTGGTGAAAGCATTATCTACAGAGTGCCATTCATCATGTGTGACGCCACATCGTTGTAATACATCTTTAATCATATCCACACTGCAAATACTTGAAATAGATTCCAACCCATTAGCAGCTCGAATATAAATCGGTGTTCCCACCTCTAAATGTATATCAGTAGCACTATGCTCTAACGATAGGGAAATTACATCTTCTATTGTTATCATCGAGTCGGTTGTCACTACACAATCACAATAAGATGCCTGCACGATGTACCTCCTCTACTGTTGTAATGCCCAAATTAATAGCAGTCTGCGCCGAATCTTGCAATGAAACATATAGATATGTATCAACATGATTCCAATCAATATCACTAGACGGTATCTCTACATATTCAAACAAACCTAATCGCCCTTGATAAGAATTTGTAGTGCTATTAATACGTCTTACAAGACGCTGAGATAGTGAGCCAATTAACGTAGCATGTAATAAATATGGTTCAACCCCCATATCAATGAGGCGTCCAATAACACCTAGTGCGGTATTCGTATGAACCGTGGTAATTACACGATGTCCGGTTAAGGCGGCTTTTACAGCTAGCTGTGCCGTCTCATGGTCTCGTATTTCACCAATCATAATAGAGTCAGGATCTTGCCGTAATACAGTGCGTAATCCTTTCGAAAAGGTAAATCCAATCTTTTCATTAATCCCTATTTGAATGGCTCCATCAATGGCCGCTTCTACAGGATCCTCTAAACATATAAGTTTTGTTTCTTTTAAATTCAACATGCGTAACATGGCATATAAGGTAGCCGTTTTACCACTTCCCGTAGGTCCACATATGGTAATAAGCCCATAAGGACGTTTTAGTAATGCAATAATCTTCTCTTGTAGATTGGCTGACATACCCAGTTCTAATAGATTTTTATGCACCCCTTCATTTCCCATTAGGCGACACACGATGGCCTCACCATATAGACTAGGCAAACTAGATACACGCATGGTGACAGCATACGATTTAGCTGTCCATTCCCATCGTCCATCTTGTGGCAATCTCTTTTCGCTAATATCCATGCCACTGAATACCTTGATGCGGTTCACAATCATATCCGCATCAGTAGCATCGATAAACGTATAATCCGTTAATAATCCATCAATTCTCAATCGCACTTGTACACCATCTGGAATAGGATCAAAATGTATATCACTAGCACTAATCGTAATGGCATATGTAATAATTGAATCTAATGCAACATCTACATACAATGCCACCCCCTCCTTCATACCTTGCGGTGTGTTTATACATCACCTCTGCTCATTGCACTATGTAATTCTGTACAACAAGAAAAACTCCTCTTTATTTCTAAAAAATCCACAATGCGTGTACAGGTACGCAAAAAACAACAAAAAAAGAGACTCTCTTGAGTTTTCACTACTCAAAAGAGTCTCTTATCTAGTATGTTATTCTAAAATAAAATGTATTATTCTATTTTTTCAAATTATAGAATACTGCATCGCCTCTATATTGTGCTGTTTCGTATAACATTTCTTCGATGCGAAGCAATTGATTATATTTAGCAACACGTTCAGAACGAGCAGGCGCACCTGTTTTAATTTGGCCCGCATTAACAGCTACTGCAATATCTGCAATAAATGTATCTTCTGTTTCACCGGAACGGTGAGATACTACGCATGTGTAGCCAGCGCGTTTTGCAGTTTCCATAGCATCAAAGGCTTCAGTTAATGTACCAATTTGATTTACTTTGACAAGAATAGAATTAGCTACGCCAAGGTCGATACCCTTTTCAAGGCGTTTTGTATTAGTAACGAATAAATCATCACCTACGAGTTGAACACGCTTACCAAGACGTTCGGTTAATACTTTCCATCCATCCCAATCTTCTTCTGCAAGGCCATCTTCGATAGATACGATAGGATATTTGTCGACTAAGTATTCATAGAAGTCAACCATTTCGCTAGCGCTCAATACTTTGCCTTCGCCTTCTAGATGATATTTACCATCTTTATAGATTTCACTAGAAGCCACATCGAGAGCTAATTTAAAATCTGTACCAAGTTCATAACCGGCACGTTTAATAGCTTCGCAGATTACTTCCAAAGCTTCTTCATTGGAAGCTAAGTTTGGTGCAAAACCGCCTTCATCGCCTACAGCAGTGCTAAGACCTTTATCATGAAGCACGGATTTCAATGTGTGATATACTTCTGCACAGCTACGCAATGCATCGCTAAATGTTTTGGCCCCTACTGGCATAATCATAAACTCTTGGAGGTCTACGTTATTATCAGCATGAGCACCACCATTTAGAATATTCATCATAGGAACAGGAAGTTCTTTAGCATTAAAACCACCTAGATATAAGAACAAAGGCAAATCTAAAGATTCAGCAGCAGCACGTGCTACAGCCATAGATACACCTAAAATTGCATTGGCACCCAAGTTAGCTTTGTTATCTGTGCCATCAAGTTTAAGCATTAAATTATCAATCGCCACTTGTTCAGTCGCATCATAACCGATAATAGCTGGGCCAATTTTAGCATTTACATTGTCTACAGCTTGTAAAACACCTTTGCCACCATAGCGTTTTTTATCGCCATCACGAAGTTCTACTGCTTCAAACATCCCCGTAGATGCACCAGAAGGAACTGCAGCTGTTGCAATAGTACCATCTTCTAAACATACTTCTACTTCTACTGTAGGATTACCACGAGAATCCAAAATTTCACGAGCTACGACTTGTTCAATTACTGCCATAATACTACCTCTTATTTATATACTAAATTAATCTAATAACAAACTTTCACCGGTCATATTACTTGGCTTATCAATATGAGCCAACGCTAACATTGTCGGTGCAATATCACATAATTTACCTGATTTAAGTTGTTTATGTATATCCTGAGCTCCCACTAAAATCAATGGCACAACATTCGTTGTATGGGCTGTATGAGGTTTTCCAGTCTCATGATTGACCATTTGCTCTGCATTACCATGATCGGCGGTAACTAAAAGCTGTCCTCCAACCTCTAATATAGCCTTTGCAATACGTTCTAATCCTGCATCCACAGTTTGAATTGCTTTCACTGCAGCTTTAAAATCTCCTGTATGCCCTACCATATCTGGATTTGCATAATTTAGGATAATCATATCGTATTGACCACTATGAATAGCATCAACTACCTTATCAGTTACCTCAGGAGCACTCATTTCAGGTTGTAAATCATAGGTTGCCACTGCTGGAGATGGCACAAGAATGCGGTCTTCACCTTCAAATGGAACCTCATTACCGCCATTAAAGAAATATGTTACATGTGCATATTTCTCTGTTTCAGCAATACGTAATTGACGATAGCCCCCCTTAGCAAGGACTTCACCTAATGTATGATGTAACGTATCCTTTTCATAGACGATATGAACAGGTAATCCATCTTCATATTTGGTCATTGTCGCCATAAAGATAGATATAGGTTCTCGTTTAAAACCTTCAAAATCAGGTAAAGTTAAAGCCTTCGTCAATTCACGAGCTCTATCAGGTCTAAAGTTACAGAATATAACAGCATCTCCATCAGAAATCATCCCGTTTGGATCGATAACTGTAGGCACTACAAATTCATCATTCACACCATCATTATAGGATTGTGTAACAGCGTCATACGCAGAATTAGCCTTATTACCAACACCATTGACAATAGCATTATAGGCTAATTCCTCACGGTCCCACCGGTTATCGCGATCCATCCCATAGTAACGGCCACTTACAGTAGCAATTTTCCCACAGTTTATATCGGACATAAAGGATTCTAAATCATTAAGATAGGTTAATGCTGATTGTGGTGGTACATCGCGTCCATCGAGAAGCGCATGTACATATACCTCTTTAATGCCTTCATGTTTAGCACCAGCAATTACGGCCTTAATATGCTCTAAAGAACAATGTACATTGCCATCAGATACAAGGCCAATAATTTGTAATTTACCATGCTTAGCATGCTTGTATAACTCTTGTATTACAGGCTTTTGAAAAAACTCGCCACTCTCTACATCCTTCGTAATACGCGTTAAGTCTTGATATACAATACGGCCTGAACCAAGGTTGAGATGTCCAACTTCTGAATTACCCATTTGCCCTTCTGGCAAACCGACTGCAAGACCTGAAGCTTGTAATGTTGTATGAGGATACGTATCCCACAAATAATTAAAATAACTTGGTTTTGCTTGTACTACGGCATTCGTCGTATCTGTTTGGTCCCCCATACCAAAGCCATCTAGGATGACTAGCATTACGGGTGCCTGTAATTTTGCCATATTTATACCTCTAGTATGTTATTTACTTACGTCTTGAGCCGCCATGATGATTTCATTAAATTCATCCACGATTAACGAAGCGCCTCCAACGAGGGCCCCATCAATATTAGGCTCACTTAAAATTTCACGCGCATTATTAGCCTTTACACTACCACCATATTGAATTCGAACTGATTCAGCTACAGCAGAGGTATATAGTTCCGCTATATAATCACGTATAGATTTACATACTTCCTCTGCTTGATCAGCAGTCGCAGTCTTGCCCGTACCAATAGCCCAAATTGGTTCATAAGCGACAATCAATTGTTCCACTTGATCCGCTGGAATATCTTGTAATGCACATTGTAATTGTCCGTGAATGAAAGAAATCGTTTCATTTGCCTCTCTCTGTGCAAGGCTTTCACCAACACAGACAATAGGTTGCAAATTATGATGAAATGCACTCTTAATCTTTTCATTAACCATAGCATCTGTTTCACCATAGTACTCACGGCGTTCGGAATGGCCAATGATGACATAGGACACACCGAGTTCCGTTAACATCAACGGAGAAACTTCGCCTGTAAATGCACCGGCATCATGATAATCCATATTTTGAGCCCCTACGCCAACCTGTGTATCTCGTGTTAAAGACACAGCTCTCTCAAGCGCAGTAAAGGGCGGACATACAACTACGTCACAGTCCAAATCTTTATCACCTAGAAAACTGGTAAATGCTTCAATCAAGATAGAACCAGATGCAATGGTTCCGTTCATCTTCCAGTTTCCTGCAATAATTTGTTTTCTCATATTAGGCCTCTGTTAAAGCAGCAATACCTGGCAAAACCTTACCTTCCAATAGTTCAAGGGATGCACCGCCACCAGTCGAAATATGGCTGATTTTATCTGCTAAGCCGCTTTTTTCAATAGCAGCTACAGAATCACCACCACCAACGATAGTCATGGCATCAGATTCTGCAACGGCTTTAGCTACTGCATTCGTACCAGCTGCAAAATTATCCATTTCAAATACGCCCATTGGGCCATTCCAAATGATAGTTTTCATATTAGCCAATGCTTCTGTATATAGGTCACGTGTTTTAGGACCGATATCCAAAATCATCCAGCCATCTTCGATGTTATCGACATCCACGATTTTTGTGTTCGCATCATTGCTGAAAGCATCTGCCACTACAGCATCGATAGGTGTCAATAATCTAGCACCTGCAACGCGTGCCTCCATAACTAAATCTGTAGCGATAGCATCTTGACCATCTTCATATAAGGAACTACCGATGTTACAGCCTTGAGCCTTAATGAAAGCATTCGCCATACCGCCGCCGATAATCATAACATCTACCTTAGGTAATAGATTGGAAATAACAGAAATCTTATCTGTTACCTTAGCACCACCGATAATGGCAGCCATAGGTGTTTTTGGATGTACTACAGCTGCACTTAGTGCATCAATTTCTTTTTTAAGTAAGAAACCTGCACCCATAGGGATGTAATCAGCAATGCCAACTACAGATGCTGCATTACGATGAGATACACCAAATGCATCATTGATAGCTACATCAGCAAGAGATGCTAATTGTTTAGCAAACTCAGGATCGTTTTTAGTTTCTTCATTGTGGTAACGCAAGTTTTCAAGCATCAATACATCGCCAGGTTGTAATGCTTCAACAGCTTCCTTAACCTTAGGACCAACGCAATCATCTACAAATGCAACTGGTTTATTGATAAGTTCAGATAAACGTTTAGCACAAGGAGCTAATGTCATATCCGGTTTACGTTCACCCTTTGGACGACCAAAGTGAGATGCAAGAATTACCTTAGCATTGTGATCGATTAAATATTTGATTGTATCTAGTGCACCACGAATGCGAGTGTCATCAGTGATAACACCATCCTTCATAGGCACATTGAAATCTACACGTACAAAAACGCGTTTATTATCTACATTCATATCTAAAATGGTTAATTTCATCTTAGAATTTCCTCCCATTATAGACCTTTACTAGCTACGAAAGCTGCCATATCGATAAGGCGTTCAGAATAGCCCCATTCGTTATCGTACCAAGAAACAACTTTCACCATGTTACCATCCATAACCATTGTCAAATCAGCATCAACAATGGAACTGCGAGGATCAGAACTAAAGTCACAGGATACCAATGGCACATCGGATACGCCTAAGATACCTTTTAATTCACCAGCAGCTGCTTTGCGGAATGCTTCGTTGATTTCTTCTTTTGTAGCAGGTTTTTCAAGTTCGCAAACAAGATCTGTAGCGGATACATCTGGTGTAGGAACGCGCAATGCAAAACCATCTAATTTACCTTTTAATTGAGGCAATACTTTAGCAACAGCCTTTGCTGCACCAGTTGTTGTAGGAATGATAGACATAGCTGCTGCACGAGCACGGCGTGGGTCTTTATGACGTGCATCAAGAATTTTTTGGTCATTTGTATAAGAATGAATTGTAGTCATCATGCCGCGTTTGATACCAAATTCATCACATAATACTTTAGCAAATGGAGCCAAGCAGTTCGTTGTACAAGATGCATTAGAGATAATGTGATGTTTTGCAGGATCGTACATATCTTGGTTAACGCCCATAACCATTGTTAAGTCTTCATTTTTACCAGGTGCAGAAATCAATACTTTCTTAACAGTAGGTTGATTCAAATGAACCTTTGCTTCTTCTGCATCGCGGTATTTACCAGTACATTCCATAACGATTTCTACGCCTTCTTCAGACCAAGGCAATTTAGAAGCATCACGGTCATGGAATACGCGTATTTTTTTGCCATCTACATAAATATTTTCATCGTCAAATGTTACTTCATTAGGGATTGTGCCATGTACGGAATCGTATTTTAACAATAATGCAGTACCCTCATTATCACCAGTCGCATTAATAGCTACTACTTCAACATCTGGATTATTAATTGCCGCACGTACTACACATTTACCAATACGACCGAAACCATTAATACCAACTTTAACTGCCATTGTTTTGTCCTCCTCAAAAGAACTATATATACTAAAAATAATAAACTAAATTATAACGCAGGAATATTTAGTAATTGGCGCATACCTTCTGCTGCCTGGTCATCTATTATGAGGATTCCCTTTTTACAAGATCTCATAACGCTGATAATAGCACCAGCTTTATCAAAGCCACCTGCAACAGCTACGACATGCGGTATATTTACTATATCCCTTAATGAAAGCCCTATGTTGTTCGTCGCATAAACGATAGAACCATCCATAGAGCAATACTGACCTAATGCTTCACCTACGGCATCGCCATCAACGAGTTGACGGCGCACATCCTCCGGTATATGTCGTACATCGGCCATATGGAGTGCTTGACCAATACCAAAAACCAATATATCAGTTCTATGGATTAATTCGCTAATCTCCTTGATTTGTGGTTCTAATGTTACAAGCATATCTAAGGAATCTTTAGATAGCCCATCTGGTAAATGAAGCATCTTATACGAGCCATGCCAACGTTCTGCTAATACAGAGGCGATTACATTCGCTTGATATTCGACGACTTCACCAACACCACCACGGGCTGGTACAACCACGGGATGCAACACACTACTAGGCATTTCATCAGCCATTGCCGCCATGGTACTACCACCACTAACGGCTACAACAGACTCATCGGTTACCATACGTTGAACTACTTTTGCAGCAGTAAAACCTAAGCGTTTTAACATTAATGATCCTTCACTAGGTGTGATAATAACATCATCAATATGTAATGCCGCTTTCAACTGTTGCTCTAATTCGCC
>ERZ773233.173-NODE-173-length-49665-cov-108.865894_pt1 | contig 49665 bp, 39 predicted proteins | sample MGYA00580991_ERZ773233 | MGnify/ENA primary metagenome ERZ773233 (study PRJEB29015, sample SAMEA2738178) | human oral metagenome | biome: human oral; feature: human-associated habitat; material: saliva | place: China | collected 2161 ...
TGGCTGCGATCAGGTCTGCTTCCGAACCAATGTCGTTGATAGCGACCTGCGGCGTATTCGTGGTCATGTAGTAGTTTCTCCGAAACGGACTGGATAGTAGATGGACAGTTCCAGCGCCTGGGGATGAATGCGGATGCACCTGTCCCTAGGCACCGTGTTTCAGTTTAGCAGCCTTTGACGCGTAAATGTGACGAATTTGGCGACAGTTTGCGTGGCGTGCGTCGCGTCGTCACGCTGATCAGTGCGCCGCGAGCTGCCACGACGCGCCGACGCCGACGGCGACGTCCAGCGGGACGGACAGCGTGACGGGCGACGCCATCTGTGCCCGGACGAGCTCTTCGACGGCGGCTTCCTCGCCGGGGGCGACCTCGAGGAGAAGCTCGTCGTGGATTTGCACGAGGAGGCGCGAGGCCAGGTCGGCCTCGCTCAGGGCGGCGGCGACGTCCATCATGGCGATCTTGACGATGTCGGCGGCGCTGCCCTGAATGGGGGCGTTGAGCGCGGCGCGCTCGGCCATTTCTCGGCGCTGACGGTTCGTCGAGCGCAGGTCGGGCAGGTAGCGGCGACGTCCGAACATGGTCTGCGTGTAGCCGTCGGCGCGGGCCTGGGCGACGAGGCCTTCGAGGTAGTCGCGGACCTTGCCGAAGCGCTCGAAGTAGCGTTCTCGCAGGGCTGCGGCCTCGGGGACGGGGATGCCGAGCTGGGCGGCCAGGCCGTAGGAGGACAGGCCGTAGGCGAGGCCATAGGAGGTGGCCTTGATGCGCGAACGCTCCTCGCCGGTGACCTCGGCGACGGGAGTGCCAAAGACCATGGATGCCATGGTGCGGTGCAGGTCCTCGCCGGAGTTGAAGGCCTCGATGAGCGCCTCGTCGCCGGACAGGTGCGCCATGAGACGCATTTCGATCTGCGAGTAGTCGGCGCTCATGAGGGACTCGTAGCCCTGGCCCGCAACGAAGGCGCCGCGGATGCGCATGCCGTCGGCGCTGCGCGCGGGGATGTTCTGCAGGTTGGGGTCGGAGGAGGCCAGGCGTCCCGTGGCCGCGGCGACCTGGGAGAAGGTCGTGTGGATGCGGGAGTCGGATGCGACGGTGGCGGACAGGGAGTCGACCATCTGCTTGAGCTTGATGCGGTCGCGGTGGGTGAGAAGGAAACCGAGGAAGTCGTGCCCCGCTCCCCCGCTCTCCTCGGTCTTGGCCCACAGGTCCGCCAGCGCGTCGGCGTTCGTCGTGTAGCCGGTCTTGGTCTTCTTGGTCTTGGGCAGCCCGAAGTGGTCGAAGAGGATTTCTTGGAGCTGCTTGGGGCTGGAGAGGTTCACCTCGCGTCCGGCGGCGGCCCACGCGCCGTCGCGGGCGGCCTCGACGTCGGCGCCGAGCTCGGCCGAGAGGTCGTCAAGGACGCGGGCGTCCGCGGCGATGCCGACGGTCTCCATCTGGGTCAGGAGGCGCGAGAGCGGCATCTCCATGTCTGTCAGGAGCGCCGTTTCGCCGCTCTCGTCGAGCGCCCGGCGCAGCTTGTCGGCCAGCGGGTGGAGCGCGGCTGCGAGGCGGCCCGCGCGCACCTGGGCGGCGGTGGGCCCCTCGCCGATCTCGCCGAGGTCGAAGAGGGCGTCTGAGTCGGCGTTGCCCTCCTCAATGGTCATGCCGAGCAGGCGCGAAACCACGTCCTCAAGCTTGTGGGATCGCTGGTCGGGGTGGGCCAGGTACGCGGCGAGCATCGTGTCGAAGGAAGGCGCTCCGAGGGCCCATCCCTTCGATGCGAGGGCGTGACGCGTTCCCTTCGCGTCGTGCACGATGAGGGACGAGGCCTGGGCGAAGACGGCGGTGAGCGCACCCTCTTGCGCGGGGCTGAGCTCGACTGGATCAATGACCAGGGCCTCGTCGGCGGTCGCGAGGACGATCCGGGAGACATCTCCTCGGGTTGGGCGCATGTCGCCTTCGACGAGGAGGGCGACAGCGGGGTGCGCGAATGTCCACGCGGCGATGTCGCAGTCGGCGTCGGCTAGGCGTACCTCAACCTGCGTCTCGGGCACGGCCTCCTCGGCGGGCTCGGCCGCGGGGGCCTGTCCCATGCCGATGCCGGCGACCTCGCGGACCTTGACGCGCAGGCGCCCGAACTCCAGGGAGTCGAAGAGCCTGTCGATGGCCGCCACGTCGGTCGCGCGGCGGGCCAGGTCGGCGGGGGTGACCTCGAGATCCATGTCGGTCAGGAGGCGATTGAGGCGGCGGTTGCGCACGACGTCGTCCATGTGCTCGCGCAGGGCGGCGCCGCGCTTTCCACCGATCTCGTCGGCGCGCGTCAGCAGGTTGTCCAAGCCGTCGTACTTGTTGATCCACTGTGCAGCCGTCTTGGGTCCAACACCGGGCACTCCCGGCAGATTATCCGACGTCTCGCCGACGATCGCAGCAATCTCCGGGTAGCGATGCGGCGGCACCCCGTACTTGGCCTCGACGGCCTCGGGCGTCATACGGCGCAGGTCGCCCGGGCCCGTGCCCGGGTACAGGACGGTGACGCTGTCGGTCACCGTCTGGAAGGAGTCGCGGTCACCCGACACGACGAGGACGGTCGCTCCTTGCTGGCTGGCACGGTGAGCGAGCGTCGCCAAAATATCGTCAGCCTCGAAACCTTCGCGCGATAGCGAGACAATACCCATCGCGTCCAGGACCTCGCGGATGAGCTCCACCTGGCCCTTGAACTCCTCGGGGGTCGCCTCGCGCGTGCCCTTGTACTCCGGGTACTCCTCGGAACGAAATGAGTGCCTCGACACATCGAAGGCGACGGCCACGTGCGTCGGACGCTCCGTCTCGAGCAGGCGCGTGAGCATTGACACGAAGCCGTAAACAGCGTTCGTGTGCTGCCCCGTCGCCGTCACGAAATTGTCCGGCGGGAGCGCATAGAACGCACGAAATGCCATCGAATGGCCGTCAATAATCAGCACAGTGTCACTCACACATGCCACCCTAGATGCCATGACACACGATCACCAGACGAAACACACCCGCGCCTCCAGGCCCGACCCCCTCGCGGCAGGCGGCTGGGTGGGCGCCCACTGGCCGGGAACACTCATGGAGGCCACCGGCATGGAGGTGCTCGAACATTCGGCGGCGCGCACCGTGATCTCGATGCCCATTGATGGCAACCGTCAAAGCGCCGGGATCCTGCACGGCGGCGCCTCCGCCGCTCTCGCCGAGACAGCGGCCTCTTTCGCTGCTCAGATCCACGCACGCGAAACGCACCCCGGCAAGCAGGCCTACGCGGTCGGCACCGAGCTCAACGCCTCCCACATCAGCGCGGGGCGGGAGGGAACGATCACGGCGACGGCGACCGCCGTGCACCTGGGTCGTTCCTCGACCGTGCACACCGTCGACATTCGAGACGACGCGGGACGACTCATCTCCGTCGCCCGTGTGACCAACCGCATCCTCGTGCGTTCCGCGCACGAGTGAGCGCGTCGTCAGACGAGGCAGGCGGGGAGAGTCGTTGACTCTCCCCGCCTGCGCCGTAAGTTCTGTGATCAGTCGTCGACCTGGTTGATGACCGCGTCGGCAACCTCACGCATGGAGAGGCGACGATCCATCGACGTCTTCTGAATCCAGCGGAAGGCCTCGGGTTCGCTCATGCCCATGTTCTTCATGAGCAGGCCCTTGGCGCGATCCACGCGCTTACGAGTCTCGAAACGGTCAGTCAGATCCGCGATCTGATCCTCCAGGGACTCAATTTCCGCGTGACGCGACAGTGCGATCTCAACCGCGGGAATCAGGTCGGAGGGACTGAAGGGCTTGACCACGTAGGCCATGGCGCCCGCGTCGCGGGCGCGCTCGACCAGCTCGGTCTGGGAAAAGGCGGTCAGCATAACCACCGCGCAGGACAGCTCCTGCAGGATCTTCTCGGCCGCCGTGATGCCATCCATCTTCGGCATTTTGACGTCCATCACACACAGGTCGGGCTCCAGCTCCAGCGCCAGCTCGACTGCTTCTTCACCGTCGGCAGCTTCGCCGACGACCTCGAACCCCGCCTGGGTCAGAGTCTCAACGATATCGAGACGAATCAGCCCCTCATCCTCGGCGACGAGGACGCGACGCGGTTCAGCCTGCTCTTCACTCATTGTCATATTCCTCAGTTTGATCGGTGTGCTCAGCTGTTCTATTGTGGTTCTCGCACACGCGAAAGCCCCGATAGCCCAACTGGCAGAGGCGGTCGGCTCAAACCCGGCTTGTTGTGGGTTCGAATCCCACTCGGGGTACCGCCACTGGAGTACGTGCTCCATGGTACCGGCAAACAGGTACTGGCGCGACGCTGGAACCGTTATTGATACGAGTATGTCGCATCGTAGAAAAGGGGCCGACAAGCAACGCTTGTCGGCCCCTCACCGTATCTGTTAGGCAACCACGCTCAGCTCGAGGCCGAGAAACTCGGCTGCCTCTCCCCTGCGGGTCGGCTCGTCGAGATCGGCGATCGCCTGCTTGACCCTCCTGTCATGGAAGTCGGCAAACCACGGCTCGACGGCTCGCGAGAGCTGGGCGACCTCCAGGTTGTTAGCCACGCGGCCAAACAGAGTGTCATGGACCGACACGGTCCGGATGTTCGTATTCATTTCTTCCTCCATCTTCCGTTGTGGGCGCGCGGAAACGTGCTTTGTTCGCACTGGCATTCCGTGATGTGCCCGCAGCAACCTGCTGCCTCGCCGCGCCTTCGTTGGAGCGGCGTTACACGTCTCAACGTGTATTCGAGAACTTTATTCCAGCGTTGTCATTTTGTCCACGCGAAGGGACTCACATCGCGCAAAACGACGGTGGGGTGCTGGCCATGCCAGCACCCCACCGTTTGCGCCTCTACGGTTTAGCGTGCGCCGCCGATCGCGTAATCGGCTTCGTCACCCACCTCGTGGATACGCAGCATGTTCGAGGAACCGGGGATGCCCGGCGGCATGCCGGCGACGATGACGAGCTGCTCGCCGATCTCCGCCAGGTGCGAGGATTGCACGACCTGATCGAGCTGCCAGACCATGTCATCCGTGTGCTGCACCTCGGGGACGCGGTATGTCTGGATGCCCCACGACAGGGCCAGACGGCGGCGCGTCGACTCCAGCGGCGTGAAGGCCAGCATCGGGATCGGGCGGCGCATGCGCGACAGCAGGCGGGCAGAGGTGCCCGACTGGGTGAAGGTCACCAGGTAGCGGGCGTCCATGTGTTCTGCGATGCGGGCGGCCGCTTCGCAGATGACGCCTGCGCGGTCGGCGAAGAAGCTGGGAATGGACGCGATACGCTCACCACCGTTCTCTTCGGTGGACTCGATGATCGCTGCCATCGTGCGCACCGTCTCGATGGGGAAGGCACCCACCGAGGTCTCGCCGGAGAGCATGACCGCGTCGGCGCCATCGAGGATGGCGTTCGCACAGTCGGAGGCCTCGGCGCGGGTCGGGCGCGGGTTCTTGATCATGGAGTCCATGACCTGGGTCGCCACGATGACGGGCTTAGCGGCAAGACGAGCCAGCTCGATTGCACGCTTCTGAACAAGCGGCACGGCCTCGAGGGGCATCTCGACGCCGAGGTCGCCGCGGGCAACCATGATGCCGTCAAAGGCCTCGACAATCTCCTCCAGGGCATCGACGGCCTGGGGCTTCTCAATCTTGGCGATGACGGGAATGCGCTTACCCATCTCGTCCATGATCTCGTGGACGTCCTTGATGTCCTCGGCGGAGCGCACGAAGGACAAGGCGATGAAGTCGGCGTCCTGCTCGATCGCCCAGCGCAGGTCCTCCTTGTCCTTCTCGGACAGCGCGGGAACGGACACGGCGACGCCGGGCAGGTTCAGGCCCTTGTGGTCCGAGACCACGCCGGGGACCTCGACGCGGGTCACGACGTCCGTATCGGTCACCTCGACGACGCGGACCGCGACGTTGCCGTCGTCAATCAACAGGCGGTCGCCGGGCGCGCAGTCACCGGGCAGGCCCTTGAAGGTGGTACCGACGAGCTCCTTCGTGCCGGGAACATCGCGGATGGTGATGGTGAAGGTGTCACCGATCTTGAGCTCCTGGGGGCCATCCTGGAAGGTCTCCAGACGGATCTTGGGGCCCTGGAGGTCGACGAGAACCGCGATCGCACGGCCGGACGTCGCAGACGCCTTTCGCACGCGCGCAATGACGGCCTCGTGTTCCTCAGCCTTTCCATGCGACCGGTTGATACGCGCGACATCCATGCCGGCGTCCACCAGTGCCTGGAGCTGCTCAGGGGATTCGGTAGCAGGTCCAATAGTGCAGACAATCTTAGCTCGACGCATGAACCCAAGTTTACCGCCCAGTCACACGGGAATCACGAAGGAGCTCCGTACAGATAACGTGATCATTCCCATGAATGAACCAATTATGGGACCTTCGACTCCGCTAGCGTGCCCGCCGCTGGCTTAAAACTCCTCGAGAGAGCTCTCCTGCGCGGACTCGTCCTCGCTCACGCGCGTGTCGATGACGTCCTCAGCATCGCAGTCGCTTCCCTCAGTGCTCGCCCCCGCACGCTCATCGTCATCCGTCACCGCCCCGTCACCGGCGACCTCGCGCGGCCGACCCAGGCGACCCGCGAGGACAAACAGTGCGACGCCAAGGAGGAACACCGCCAGGGACGTCCACACGTTCAGGCGTACACCGGCAATCGTGTGTGCGTCGTCGATACGCAGCATTTCGATCCACGCGCGTCCCGCGGTGTACACCATCAGGTACATGCCGAACAGCTGGCCGGCCGCGAAGCGGCGGCGGCGCTCAAGCGCCACGATGAGCGCAGCGCCGGCCAGGTTCCACAGGCACTCGTACAGGAACGTGGGATGGAACAGGGTGCCCACCGGGTAGCCCGCGGGCAGGTGCGCGGCGTCAATCTGAAGCCCCCACGGCAGAGTCGTCGGGGCGCCGAACAACTCCTGGTTAAACCAGTTTCCCCACCTGCCGATCGCCTGGGCGACCAGCAGGGCAGGCGCCAGAGAGTCCGCGATTGGCCCGAAACGCACGCCGGCCCTCTTGACGGCGAGGAATGCACCCAGCGCGCCGAAGGCGACGCCTCCCCAGATCCCCAGGCCGCCGCGCCAGATCTGCAGGGCGAGCCAGGGGTCGCCGCCCGGCCCGAAGTAGGCCTCGGGCGAGGTGACGACGTGGTAGAGACGCGCACCGACGACGCCCAGCGGGATCGCCCACAGAGCGACATCGAAGATGGTGTCGGGGTTGCCCCCGCGCGCCGCGTAGCGCCGGGAGGTCCACCACACGCCGACGATCATGCCGACGGCGATGATGATGCCGTAGGCGCGCAGCGGGAGCGATCCGAGGTACCACACGCCCTGGGAGGGCGAGGGAATGCCAGTAGCGAGGAGGCTCACGCGCGCGCTCCGCTCACGCCGGCCTTGAGCTCACAGGCGAGCTCGCTGAGCGCCCGCAGGCCGCGGTCGACGTCGTCTTCGAAGAGGGTCTTGACCAGAGCCGAACCGACGATGACGCCGTCCGCGTAGGCACCGATCTCTCGTGCCTGGGCACCGTTTGACACGCCCAGGCCCACGCACACGCGCTGTGCACCGGCCGCACGCGTGCGTGCAACGACGTCCGCCACGTGCGCGCCGACAGCCGCGCGGGCGCCCGTGACACCCATCGAGGAGGCCGCGTACACCCAGCCGCGCGAATGCTCGGCGATCAGCTTCAGGCGATGCTCCGGGGACGAGGGGGCCGTCAGGTAGATGCGCTCCAGGTCGTACTTATCCGAAGCTTCCTCCCACTGCGCGCCCTCCTCGGGCGGCAGGTCGGGGGTGATGAGGCCCGAGCCACCGACGGCGGCGAAGTCCTTCGCGAAGCGCTCAACACCCCACCACTCGACGGGGTTCCAGTAGGTCATCGAGGTCGTGGAAATCCCATACGAGGTCAACTCGTCCACCGCGTGGAAGAGATCCTCCAGGTGCGTGCCACGCTCAAGCGCGGCGACGGTTGCGCGCTGAATCGTGGGGCCGTCCATGCCCGGGTCAGAGTAGGGAAATCCCAGCTCGATGACGTCGACTCCGGCATCCGCGAGGACCTTACCCGCGCGAACGGAGTCCTCGACCGACGGAAAACCGACGGGCAGGTAGGCGATCAGCGCGGCGTCGCCGCGCTCGAGTGCCGCATCGATGGCGACAGCGGAATGGGGGGCTCGCGTCATGTCACTTCTCCTCGTTCTCGTCCAGGACGGCCACGCCCGAGGGGCCGGCGCTCGGGTCGATGACCTGTAGCTTCGCGCGGCCGTATCCGAACCAGCGCGACGCCGTGTCCACGTCCTTGTCGCCGCGCCCCGACACTGTCACGATGGCGATGGGCTCGTCTCCGGGCGCGAAAGGTCCCTCGGCCTCGGCTTTCGCGCGGGCCCACGCGCGCACCCCGGCGAGCGCGTGCGATGACTCGATCGCGGGAATGATGCCCTCCGTGCGTGACAGGTGCAGGAAGGCGTCCATGGCCTCAGCGTCGGAGACGGGGATATACGAGGCCCGCCCCGATCGGGCCAGCCACGCGTGCTCGGGGCCCACACCCGGGTAGTCGAGGCCCGCCGAAATCGAGTGCGAGGCCTTCGTCTGTCCGTCGCGCTCCTGCAGGACGAACGTGCGAGCGCCGTGCAGCACTCCAACCTGGTCGGCCGTGATGGACGCGGCGTGACGCCCCGTGTCGAAGCCGTCGCCAGCCGCCTCGCAGCCCAGCAGCTCGACGCTCGGATCGTCGATGAACGCCGTGAAGGAACCGATCGCGTTCGACCCGCCGCCCACGCAGGCAACAACGACGTCGGGCAGTCGTCCCTCGGTCGCGAGCAGCTGGGCGCGCGCCTCGTCGCCGATAACGCGCTGGAGGTCGCGCACGAGCTCGGGGAAGGGGTGCGGGCCAGCCGCCGTGCCGAAGATGTAGTTCGTCGTCTCGACGTTGGTCACCCAGTCGCGGAAGGCCTCGTTGATGGCGTCCTTGAGCGTCGCAGAGCCGGCCGTCACGGCGATCACCTCGGCGCCGAGCATCTGCATGCGCGCGACGTTGAGGGCCTGACGCTCCGTGTCCTCGCGCCCCATATAGATCGTGCAATCCAGTCCGAGGAGGGCCGCCGCGGTTGCGGTTGCGACGCCGTGCTGACCGGCTCCTGTCTCGGCGATGACGCGGGTCTTGCCCAATTCCTTCGTGAGCAGGGCCTGGCCCAGCACATTGTTGATCTTGTGCGAGCCCGTGTGGTTGAGATCCTCGCGCTTGAGGAAGACACGCACGCCGCCCAAATCTGCCGCGAAACGCGGCGCCTCGGTCAGCAGAGACGGGCGACCGGCGTAGTTGGCAAACAGGTCACGCAGACGCGCCTGGAAAGACTTGTCGCGCCACAAGCGCTTCCACGCCGCCTCAACCTCTTCGAGGGGGCCCATCAGCGACTCGGCCACAAATCGGCCGCCGAAATCACCGAAATACGGTCCGGGAACGAAGTTTTCAGCGCTCATCACAGTCCTTCCTTGCGGGCCGCGGCGACGCGGGCCCGACGATCCGTGCGCAGCGCCGGATGCTGACCGGCGCTGACCATGTCCTGAATGCTCGAGAGAGGATCGCCGGAAGTCACCAGCGCCTCACCAACCAGGACCGCGTCCGCGCCCCACTTGGCATACTCGAAGACATCGTGTGCCTGTGCAACCCCCGACTCGGCGACCGCGACGACGTCCTGCGGGATCACGTCGATGACCTGCTCGACCGTCGAACGGTCGACCTCGAGGGTCTTCAGATTACGCGCGTTGACGCCGATGATCGACGCGCCCGCGTCGAGGGCACGCAGCGCCTCCAGGCGCGAATGCGTCTCGACGAGGGCCTCCATGCCCAGCGAACGCGTGCGCTCCAGGAGCGACACCAGCGCGTTTTGTTCCAGGGCAGCCACGATCAGCAGGACGAGATCCGCGCCGTGAGCACGCGCCTCGTGAATCTGGTAGGGCGTCACGATGAAATCCTTGCGCAGGACCGGGATGTCAACCGCCGCGCGCACCGCGTCGAGATCCGCGAGCGACCCGTGGAAGCGACGCTGCTCGGTCAGTACCGACACCACGGAGGCGCCCCCTGCCTCGTAGACGGACGCCAGGGCGGCAGGATCAGGGATCTGCGCGAGTGCTCCCTTCGAGGGGGAGGATCGCTTCACCTCCGAAATGATCTTGACGGCGCCGTCGCGATTGCGCAGGGCACCCAGCACATCCTTCGCCTCGGGAACGTTCTGTTCCATCTCCTTGACACGGCTCAGAGGAACGCGATCCTCGCGCTCTTTCAGGTCCTCCAGGACCCCCACGATAATGTCATCGAGAACGCTCACGACGCTCCCCTTTCACCGAAAAACAGTTGGACGCCATCAAGGCTAGCGAATAAAAGGGACGCCCGGGCGAAGCATCCGGCCGCGCGTCTCACGACAGCGAGGCCAACGTCGAGGCACGCACGACGGACTCGACCGCGGCAGCGGCCTTATTGCGGGACTCCTCGTACTCCAGCTCGGGCACCGAGTCCGCGACCACGCCGGCACCGGCCTGAACCGAGGCCACGGAGTCCCTGAGGGAGGCCGTGCGGATGGCGATCGCCAGATCGGCGTCACCCGACAGGTCGAAGTAGCCGACGACGCCACCGTACACGCCGCGGGCGGCCGGCTCGAAGTCGTCGATCAACTGGATAGCACGAGGCTTGGGCGCACCCGAGAGGGTACCCGCCGGAAAGGTCGCAACCAGGGCATCGAGGGCGTCCGCATCCGGTCGCAGGACCCCCGTCACGGTCGATGAAATGTGCTGGATGTGAGAGAAACGCTTGAGCTCCATGAGCGTGGACACCTCGACCGAGGCGGGATCGCAGACCTTCGACAGGTCGTTGCGCGCCAGGTCGACGAGCATGACGTGCTCGGAGAGCTCCTTGGGATCTTCCAGGAGCTCCGCAGCCAGGCGGTGGTCCTGAGCCGAGTCGGCGCCGCGGGGACGCGAGCCCGCGATCGGGTACGTCCACACGCGACGGCCCTGCGCCTTGACGAGCGTCTCCGGGGAAGAACCCACGACCTCGAAGTGACCACCGCGCTCGTCGGGCAGATCCAGGTAGTACATGTAGGGCGAGGGGTTGACCGTGCGCAGGACGCGGTACACGTCCACGCCACTGGCCTCGGTCGACACGTCGAGGCGCTGAGACAGGACGATCTGGAAGGCATCCCCGTCCGTGATCGCGCGCTTGGCGGCGTTGACGGAAGACTCGAAGTCGGTGCGGCGCGTGCGCTGGCGGACAGCCGGGGGTTCCTGGCCGCTCACCCCAAGCACCGCCGGGGCGATGGGCGAGGCCAGCTGGCTCGTCATGGCGTCGAGCCGCTGGATCGCGCGGTCGTAGGCGCCATCGACGCCCTCATCAGAGCCGTTGAGATTCCAAGCGATGGCCATCAGGTACACCGACCCCGTCGCGTGATCGATCGCGGCGACCTCCGTGGCGAGCACGAGCGTCGCGTCGGGGAGGTCGGACTCCTTGGGTGCGGTTGCCGCCAGGGTCGGCTCCCATTCTGGAATGATGCCCCAACCCAGCGACCCGACGAGGGCGCCCGTCAGCGGGGGCAGCCCCTCAATGGGCGACGCCGCCAACTGCTCGAGCGCGGAGTGCACGACCTCAAGGAACGTCCCCTCCACGACGGCACCCTCCGGGTGTGCACCCACCCACTGCGCATGGCCGTCGCGTGCCACGATGGCGCCGGCGCTGGACGCTCCCACGAAGGACCAGCGGCCCCAAGAACCCCCGTGCTCGGCGGATTCGAGAATGAAACTGCCGTAGTCGCCGTGGGCGAGCTGACGGTAGACGCCAACGGCGCTGAGCTCATCGGCGAGGACGCGGCGCACGACGGGAATCACGCGCCTCGACGTGGCGAGCGACGAGAAGACGTCACGAGGGGGCCAAGTCTGACCCCATTCGAGGCTGACAGGCTCGGACGGATGCGAAGGCGTCGTAATACTCACCGTGTCATTGTCCCATCACAAGCGGCCTTGGGCCGGACGGGTCCACGATGAGGCGCGTGACACCGGCCTATAGCCAGTCGGGCACGACACCCCAGGCGATCGCACCCACGAGGGCGGAGCCGATCATCCACGGGCCCATGGCGACCCGCGACTTTGTGCCGGCGGAGCCCACGACGATCTTCCACAGGGCGGCCAAACCCGCGGATATGAAGGACAGGGCGAGCGCGAAGACGGCGACGTGCAGCCCGACTAAGCCCACCATGGCCCCGAGCACGGGGGCGAGCTTCACGTCACCCCCACCCATTCCTCCGGGCAGACGGTTCAGGATCGCGACGGGGACGAGCCAGATGAGCGCGCCCACGGCGAAGCCAATGAGTCGCCCAGACCACATCGGGGAAATCAGGCACCCGATGAGGGCACCGACGATAACGCCGATCCCCATGACCACCGTGTACATGTTGGGGAGCCGGTGCGTGCGCGCGTCCACGTAAGCGCTGAGGGCGCCGATCATGGCGACCGTCATCACCGCCGGCATGCCGGGTCGCATCTGCGCGGCGACGAAGAAGATAGCACCGACGATACCCGCCACCCACACGATCGCGTTACGCGACAGAGGCTTTTGGGTCACCTCGATGAAGTATCGGCGCTGCACCCTCCACCCGGAGTGCCACAGCCATCCCAGAATAATGATCCACGTGAGAAAGCCCGAGACGAGGGACAGGTCGGAGCTGATGCGAAGCGAGAGCCACTCGGCGATCACGGGTGCCCCTCTCCCCCGCTCGCGCGCTCGCGCCGCGCGAGCTCGTCCTCCAGGGCGGCGCGCATGAGGGACGGGTCGGGGCTGCGTCCGGTCATCAGCTGAACCTGAGCGGCCCCCTGATAGACCAGCATGTCTGTCCCCTCAGCAACAACTGCACCCCCACGTTCAAAGGCGGCTCGCAGGGCAGTATCACGCGGCGAGTAAATGACATCGAGCAGAATCTGATCCTCACGGGGAGCAAGGACGGCGGCAAGCGGGTCCGCGACCGTGGCTGGCAGGGTCGAGATGAGGACGTCGCAGGCAGTCGCCGCGGCGGTAACCGCGCGCATATCCGACCACATCACCTGCTCGACGCTGACACCGAGGCGGGACGCCGCAGCGATCACCGAGCCAGGTCCGCCGAAACGCCGAGCCGCCACCGTGGTCGTCGTGATACCGAGTTCACCCAGGGCTGCCAACGCAGACGAGGCCGTCGCGCGGGCCCCCAGGACCAGGGCACTCGTCGGAAGCGGCACCCCCGCCTGGTCACAGGCACGCCTGATCGCCGAGGCGATGCCGGCCACGTCCGTGTTGAATCCCGCGAGCACCCCGGCGGAAGGAACGACCGTGTTGACGGCTCCGACCGCGCTGGCCAGCGGGTCGATGGCGTCGAGCAACCCCATGACCGCCTGCTTGCAGGGCATCGTCACCGACAGGCCACGGAAGGAGTCATCGAGGCCCGCGACGAAGGCGGGCAGGGTCGCCTCGTCCACCTCGCAGCGCCGGTACTCCCAGCCGTCAATCCCGAGCTGGCCCCAGGCCGCTCGGTGGATCACCGGGGAGAGGGAGTGCGAGATCGGAGAACCGATGACCCCAGCCCATGCCGTCATGACTGGGGGCTGCACTGGTCGGTGTGGGTCTTGCAGTACTCGACCAGCTTCTCCTTGTTCTTCTCGTGATCGGCCGCGTTGGACGCGAAGAGAGTGTCGCCCGTGTTCAGGTCGACCGTCACGAAATAGAGCCAGTCGCCGTCGGCCGGCTTCAGGACGGCCTTGATGGCCTCCAGGCTGGGCTGGTTGATCGGCGTGGGAGGCAGGCCCGCGTGCAGGCGCGTGTTGTAGGGGTTATCGGCGTCCAGGTCGGCCTGGGTGGGCAGGCCGCCCTCCTTGCCGACGCCGTAGAGCGTCGTCGAGTCCATGCCGAGCACGCCCTTCGTCTCGCCCTCGGTGTCGGCCAGTCGATTGTCGATGACTCGGGCAACCATCGGCATGTACTTCGAGTTCGTGCCCATCTCACCCTCGACGATCGAGGCCTTGATGAGGACGGTCTCGCGGTCCGCGGCCGGCACACCCAGCTTGTCCAGTTCTTCGACGGTGGCCGCAACCATACGGGCGACGACGCTCGTCGGCGTGTCATCCTCCTCGACCTTATATTCGCCAATGTGCAGCCAGCCCTCGACGTTGCCGCCGGCCTCGGCGGGCAGACCGATGGCCGCGGTGTTCGCAAAGGCCTGTTCGACCTCGGCATCGGAGACGTCCATGACTTCGACGATGCGCTTCTTGATCACCGACATGCGTTCGCCCGCCAGGACCGTCACAGTCGAGTCGACGCGATTCATCGGATCGAGCAGGACGGCGAGCGCATCCGCGGCGCTCATCTGCAGCTTGAAACGATAGGTGCCCGGATTAATGCTGCGTGCCGCACTGTTCTTCTCGTACTGACGCACGAAGGCTCCCACGGAGCGGACGACGCCTGCTTCGTAGAGCTTCTGGCCGATCTCGCGTCCGGTCGCCTGGTCGTCGATCGTCACCAGGATGTCGGTCGTGCCGGGGCCCGGGTAATCGTCGGAGGCAACGGTCGAGGAATTCATCAGTTGAGAGTAGGCAAAGTAGCTCGCGCCGCCCACGAGGCCGAGCACGAGAACGATCACGAAGAAGGAGCGAATACGGCGGCGGCGCTTACGCTTGCGGGCGGCGCGGCGTTCGCTGGCGATCCGCCGAGAGCGCATGCCGGTCGTCTCCGAGGCAGCGTCGGTCGGCTTCCACGCGGGGTGCTCGCCCCGCGGCTCGGACTCGCTCAGCGATGAACGCGCGGGCGTCACAGCAGGCACGCCCTGAATCGGGGTGGGCGTGGGGTCGGCCTGGGAGACGGCGGGCGTGCTCTGGCGGGACAGGCGCGCGTCACTCGCATCGTGCGAGGCGTGGGCGGGCGAGGCGGTTCCGCGCACCGGGGTGGGCGTCGGATCCGATGGCGTAGGGGTCACGTCCTCGTTGGGAGCGTCGGAGTAGACCTTGGGCTGGCCGGAGTGGATCTCACGGCGCGAGCGGAAGGGATACGTGGGGGGCGTACTCATTGGTTCGCTCCTTCGCTATTCTCGAGGACGATCTCCTCCCCGGGCGCGCGACCGCTCATGCGTTCGAGCTCCAGGGCCTGTTCCAAGATGATCTGCGCCGCAACCTGATCAATGGCGCTACGGTGCTCACGCTCCGGAATACCGGATGCGCGCAGACGCTCGTGCGCCTGGTTGGAGGTGAGCCGCTCGTCGACCATCGCAACGCGCACGCCCCCAACGAGCTTCTTGAGGCGACGCGCGTACTTGCGGGCGCCCTTAGCGGAGATGCCTTCCCCGCCGCGCAAGTGCCGCGGCAGCCCCACGATCACCTCGATGGCCTCGTGCTGGGCGACGATATCCGCGAGCTGATCGAGGTCCGACGAGTCGGGGGCGCGCGTGAGGGTCACGACGGGCATCGTGAGGATGCCGTCGGGGTCGCATCGGCTGACGCCGACACGCACGGTGCCGACGTCCACGCCGATGCGGATTCCCCTGCGCAGGCTCACAGCGACTCGATCTGCGAACGGATCGCTGCGAGGCCGGCCGCAATACCCTCGGGCTTGGTACCGCCACCCTGGGCAATATCGGCCTTGCCGCCACCGCGACCATCGACGTGCTCGAGTCCCGCGCGCAAGAGCGCGCCCGCGTCGAGCATCAGCTCGCGCGCACGCTCGTTGGTGGCAACCACCAGAGCAACCTTGCCGCCCTCAGCACCGGCCAGGGCGACGACCGCACCGCGCTCGTGCCCCAGACGCGCCGCAACGTCCTGGACCAGAGGGCGCAGCTCCTTCGTCGGGACACCGTCGACCGCGGCTGCCACGAGGTCGACCGCCCCGATACGCTCAGCGGATGCAGCCAGGTCGCCGCCCCGACGCTTTGCCTGTTCGGCCTGAATCTTCTCCAGCTTCTTCTCAGATTCGCGCAGCTTGGCGAGCAACGACTCGATGCGCTCGGGCAGCTCATCCACGCGGCCGCCCACGAGCTGGGACAGCTGAGAGACGAGAGCGTGTTCCTTCGCCTGGAACTCGTAGGCGCCGGTACCGACCAGGGCCTCGATGCGGCGCACGCCGGAAGCCACCGAGCCCTCGCCGAGCACCGTCACGCGGCCGATGTGGCCCGTCGTCGGTACGTGGGTGCCGCCGCAGAGCTCGCGGTCGAAGCCGTCGCCGATCGTCACGACGCGTACCTCGGAGCCATACTTCTCTCCGAAGAGAGCGATCGCGCCCATTTCCTTCGCCTTGTCGATGCTCATGACCTCGGTGGTCACGGGCAGGTCCTCGGCCAGCTTCTCGTTCACCAGCTCCTCGATGTCGCTGAGCTGGGAGCCGGCGAGCGCGCTGTTGTGACGGAAGTCGAAGCGCAGACGCGAGGGCGAGTTCTCAGACCCTGCCTGGTCCGCGTGCTCGGACACGACGTTGCGCAGTCCCGCGTAGACCATGTGGGTCGCCGTGTGCGCACGAGCGATCGCCAGGCGACGCTCGGAGTCAATCTCGGCGATCACCGAATCACCCAGAGCAATGCCACCCTGACGCAGGTGACCACGGTGGACGGTCAGCCCACGGATCGGAGCCTGAACGTCGGTCACGTCGATCACCGTGTCGCCGCCGGGCAACCGAATCGTTCCGTGGTCGGCCAGCTGGCCGCCCATCTCCGCATAGAAGGGCGTCTGATCCAGGACAATGTCAATAGCGGCGGGAGCCTGCGCCACCGGCACCGGCTGTCCGTCCACGAGGATCGCCTGGACGCGGGCAGGCGCAGACTCCTGGGTGTAGCCGAGGAACGTCGAACCGCCGCCCATCTCCTTTTCGATGTCGTGGAAGACGCGTACGTCGGTATGTCCGGTCTTCTTCGAGCGCGCGTCGGCGCGCGCGCGCTCCTTCTGCTCGGCCATGAGCGCGCGGAAGCCCTCCTCGTCGACGGACACGCCCTGCTCGGCGGCCATCTCGAGGGTCAGATCAATCGGGAAACCATAGGTGTCGTGCAGCAAGAATGCCGACTTACCCGAAATCAAGGGCGCGCTCGTCGATTCCTTCGCGCTCGCCACGGCCACGTCCAGGATCGTCGTTCCGGCGCTCAGCGTGCGACGGAAAGCATCCTCCTCCGCGTAAGCGACCTCAGAAATCGTCTTCCAGTTCGTCTCCAGCTCGGGGTAGGAGGCCTTCATCGCGTCCTTCGACGCCGTCAGCAGCGTCGGCATCGTCGCTTCGTCGACACCCAGCAGACGCATCGAACGAACGGCGCGGCGGATCAGGCGACGCAGCACGTAGCCGCGGCCGTCGTTGCCCGGACGCACGCCGTCACCGATGAGCATGAGGGAGGAACGAACGTGGTCGGCGACCACGCGCATGCGTACGTCATCGTCGTAGGCCGCGCCGGCCTCGGGACCCGCGGCCCCCAGGCCGTAGCGCTTGCCGCTCATCTGCATCGCGGCATCGATGACGGGGAAGACCTCGTCGATCTCGTACATGTTCGGCTTATCCTGCATGACGAACGCGAGGCGCTCGAGGCCGGCACCGGTATCGATCGCCTTCTTATCGAGTTCCCCCAGCAACGGGTAGTCCTTGCCGGTTCCCTCGCCACGCATGAACTGGTCAAACACCAGGTTCCACACCTCGAGGTAGCGGTCGCCACCCGGGTCCACAGTGCCACCCACGGCCTCGGGACCGTAGGAGGGGCCGCGGTCGTAGTGCCACTCGGCGCAGGGGCCTGCCGGGCCGGGCTGACCCGTGTCCCAGAAGTTCTCAACGCGCGGCAGGCGCACGATGTGCTTGGGATCCATGCCGATCTGCTTCGTCAGGACGTTCAGAGCCTCCTCGTCCTGGTCCCAAATCGTCACCCAGAAACGATCACCGTCGAGGCCGTACTTGCCTTCCTCGCGCGAACCGGTCAGCAGGTCCCACGCGAAATTGATGGCGCCTTCCTTGAAGTAGTCACCGAAGGAGAAGTTACCGTTCATCTGGAAGAACGTGCCGTGACGGGTCGTCTTACCAACGTTGTCAATGTCGTTGGTACGAATGCACTTCTGCACCGACGTGGCCCTCGGCCACGGAGCAGGCTCGACGCCCATGATGTAGGGAATGAACGGAACCATGCCGGCGATCGTGAAGAGGATCGAGGGCTCCGGGGAGACCAGTGAGACGGAGGGACACACCTCGTGACCCTGCTTCGCAAAGTAGTCGAGCCAACGGGTGCGGATTTCAGAAGTACGCATAGTGCCTTATGTTAGTCGGTCCCCACCCATGACGGCACATCGGCACGCTTACGCGCGCTGTGGGATACACATACAACCGCGCCCCCCAAGCACGTGCTTGGGGGGCGCGGTGATGACAAAGGTCAGCGCGAGTAGTGCTCGACGACCATCTGCACGTCAACGGTCACGGGGACCTCGGCGCGCTTCGGGCGACGCACCAGGGTCGCCTTCAGGCGGGAGAGCTCAACGTCCAGGTACTCGGGGACGGCGGGCAGCACGTCGCGGTGAATGCCCTCAGCGGCAATCTCGAAGGGGACCGTGGTCTGCGACTTGGGCTTGACCTGGATGGTCTGGCCGGGCTTGACGCGGAAGGAGGGGCGGTCCACGATCTTGCCGTCGACGAGGATGTGACGGTGGACGACCACCTGACGGGCCTGCTGGATGGTGCGGGCGAAGCCGGCGCGCAGGACCAGGGCGTCCAGGCGCATCTCGAGCAGCTCGACCAGGTTCTCACCGGTCAGGCCGGCGGTGCGGCGGGCCTCTTCGAAGGCGCGACGCAGCTGCGACTCACGGATGCCATACTGGGCGCGCAGACGCTGCTTCTCCTTCAGACGAACGGCGTAGTCGGAGTCCTGGCGACGGCGGGTGCGGCCGTGCTCGCCGGGGCCGTAGGGGCGCTTCTCGAAGTAGCGGACGGCCTTGGGGGTCAGCGCGAGGCCGAGAGCGCGGGACTCGCGGACCTGCTTACGGGAACGATTCGTTGCCATGATTCTTCTTTCCTGTTTCTCATGTCATGTCGGGACGTTCGCCCGACATGGGGCCAACTCCAGGACCGGTGAGGGTCCGTCGGCTAAGGCCCCAGGTGCCCGCGCAAGCGGACAACTGTTCCATACTAGCGTCTTTTCAGCAGGTTGCGAATGACGCCAAGCCTCTTCGTGAGCATCGCCTCATGCCCGTTCTCGGTCGGCTCATAGTAGCGGGTACCCTCCAGGTCGTCGGGCAAGTACTGCTGGGCGGCGACGTGATGGGGATGATCGTGGGCGTAGAGGTACCCGTCGCCGTGCCCGAGCGAGGAGGCCCCGGAGTAGTGGGCATCGCGCAGGTGAGGGGGAACCGCTCCCCCGCGCCCGGCTCTCACGTCCGCGAGGGCACGATCGATCGCCAGGTACGTGGCGTTGGACTTCGGGGCGGTCGCGACCGCAACAACCGCTTGGGCGAGGAGGAGGCGCGCTTCCGGCATGCCGATGAGGGCGACTCCCTGGGCGACACTGACGCATGTCGTGAGCACCTCTGGCGCGGCCATGCCGATCTCCTCCGAGGCGGCAATCATGATGCGCCGCGCGATGAAGCGCGGATCCTCTCCGGCCTCGATCATGCGCGCCAGGTAGTGCAGGGAGGCGTCGACATCCGAGCCGCGCATCGACTTGATGAAAGCGCTCGCCACGTCGTAGTGCTGGTCGCGGCCCCACCGAACGAGCGCCTGATTCGCAGCTGCCTCCACGCTGGCCACCGTAATCTCACCGGAGCCGTCATCGCTGGCCACGCCCGCCGCGGCTTCGAGAAGCGTCAGCGACTTACGCGCGTCGGAGCCCGCCAGGCGCACGAGGCCCGCCACGGCCTCGTCGGTAATGGAAAACCGACCGGCGAGACCGCGCTCATCAGTGGCGGCACGCCGGACCAAGCCCTCCAGCGCATTGGAATCCAGGGGACGCAACGTCAGCAGTAGCGAGCGCGAGAGCAGGGGCGCGATCACCGAGAACGACGGGTTCTCCGTCGTGGCAGCGACGAGAACAACCCACCGGTTTTCGACCGCAGGAAGGAGCGAATCCTGCTGCGACTTGGAGAATCTGTGAACCTCGTCGACGAAAAGAATCGTCTCCTCGCCACTGCTCGCCAGGGTCCGACGCGCCGCGTCCACGACACGACGCACGTCCCCCACACCCGATGACACGGCGGACAATTCGACGAAACGCCGACCCGAGGCGCGGGCGATCAAATACGCGAGCGTCGTCTTTCCGGTACCGGGAGGCCCCCACAGGACGACCGAGGAGACGGCGACCCCGCCGCTCGACTCCGCGGAGAGCAAGCGTCGCAGCGGGGCGCCCTCCCCCAGGAGGTGTGACTGGCCGACGACCTCTTCCAACCTGGTAGGCCGCATACGAACGGCGAGGGGCGCGTCCGCGGTAAACGCGGGCACGCCCAGCTCGTCGAATGATTCAGAATCAAACAGATCCATGAAACCTAGCCTACGTCAGGGTGACTCCCTGCGAGGAGGACCCGATCTTCGGACCGGACAGAACCTGGAGGACGACGAGGCCTCCAAGGATCAGCATGCACGCGCCGGCACCCAGCAGGTATCCGTTCAGGCCCTCGGACTCGTCGCCCGAGTTCGAGGAGGACAGGACCTCAGCGTGGAGCTTCACGGAGCCGGAGCCATCCACCGCGGTGCCGGGGCTCGCGGCGGCGACCGTCGAGGCGACCTTGAACTCGGCCCAGCCAACCAGCTGGTGCGAGCGGTTCGCGACGACGACCTTGTAGTCGCCCATCGGCAGGCCCGTGACATCCATGGTCACCTGGTTCGAGGGCTCAACCTGAAGCCAACGCGCCTCGCCCGTCTGCATGATGTTGGCGCTCACCCACTCGCCAGCAACGGCCTTGTCAGAGGGAACGTTGATCGTGAGCTGTCCACCGGTGAAGGCGGCGCTCACGCCACCCTTGTTGGCGTCGGTCAGCTGCGACTCATCGGTCACGGGCGACACGGGAGTGTCGGAGGGCTGGCTCGAGTGAGCGGCGGGAGAGGAGGAAGCGGAGGGACTGGGTGTCGGGCTCACAGAAGGAGTCTGGGTCGGCTGGACGACGGGCAGCTCCGGATCGTCGGGCTGTGGCACAGGAGCAACGGTCGGAGCCGCCGTCGGCTCGGGTGCGGGCTCCGGGGCGGGATCGGTCGTCGGCTCCGGGGCGGGATCGACAGGGTCGGTGTCGCCGGGGTTGTAGGGCTTGAAGACCTGCACCGAGTAGCTCGAGGTGGTCGCGAGCGTCTTATCGTCCTTGTAAGTGACGATAGTAACCCAATGCGACGTGCCGGGTTCCCACGTGATGCCCTCGATGTTGTTGGTGCCGTTGGGCACGGGAACGATCATCGAGTAGCTGTTGAGCGGGGCAGCCTTCCACAGGTCATCGGCGGTAGGGGCCACGATCTCACCGTTGCGCTCGAAGGTCGGGGCCGACGTGGGAGTCACGCGGCCATTATCGAGAATGACGCCCCAGTAACCCGTCTTACCGTACTGCGCCTCGAAGTCAAAGGCGTTTTCGAGGCTGACGATAAAGGACGTGTTGGGGATGGAGTAGGGACCATCATTGCTGTCTGCACGCGCGGTGAAACCAGGAATGGCGAGCGCGATCGCGGCAAAGAGGCACAGGGCCATCAGGACGCTCATCGCCCGACTGCGGCCCGCGAGCCCCCGCGCGGAGAGGGCAGTCCTAGCCCGTCCGTGCTGCATAATGGTTCTCCTTAGTGACTAAATACTCAGCAGCTATTATCTAGAAACCAGAGTAACAGGTGTGACGACTGATTGCTAAATTCCAACGCACACCAACCGGTTAATCGTGATCTCATTGGCATGAGACGGCCCGCGACTGCCCCTAGTGAGCCCCCGCGTGCGGGCGACGCACAATACTGACCGTAACGACGGCACCGAGGAGGGCCAGCAGAGCGCCACCAGCGAGGATCCATCCGTTCAGGCGCCCCTCCTCCTCACGGGCCGCCTGGTCGTTCGCCTGCTGCTCGGTGTGCGCTTTGGGTCCAATCTGCGAGGCGGAGACGCTCTGCTGTTCGGTAGAGGCGGAGGCTTGTGGGGTCGGGTCGGACGAACCTGCGGGCGCACCGGCACCGCCAGAAGAGGAACCACGGGCAGGGGAAGCGCTCGAAGAAGCCGATGGCGACGGGGACGAGGCCTCGCCCGCGCGGCGCTGTGCATCGTCCGACTCGCCATCCGTCGCCTGCGTGGGGACCACCTGCGAGTTGGTAACGGGCTCCGCTTGCTCGTCGGCAGGAACCGCCGGTGGCATCACGGTCGACGCGGATGAGTCGACGTCACTGGGAGCAGTCACATCACCACCGGGCTCGGCGGCGTCGCCCCTGTGGTCCGGATCGACGGGGGTCGGATCATCGACAGCAACAGAACAAGAACGAACCGCGACCTGCGCATCGACAACCGTCACGCTCACCGTCACGTAGGTGCCCGTCACGCCGTCGCCGATCGCGATCTGATGACTGGAACCAACCTCCCAGGTGGAGGGAACAGCGAAATCCGCCGAGAAGGAGCCATCGCCGTCGACCTCGAGAACCGCCCAGGCACTCCGATCGCGCGCAACGGCGGCCGGCACCCAGTCGGGAAGATTAGTATCGGCGGGGCGCCGTTCCTTGCCATCATCGAGGGTGACGATCACAAAGCCGCGCGTGGTGCCTGTGCTCGGACCCCACCCACTACCCTCGGCATGAACGGGCTCACCCGCATGGAGGATAGAGGAGACATGCACGGTCGCATCTTCTTCGGTTGCCACGAGGCAGGACGCCGACACATCCGGCACACCGTCGTCACTATAGGCGGGGGTGGCGGCGACAAACACGCCTGCGACGATGGACGCAGAGGCGGTCAAGCCGAGCAGGGACATGTGCAATCCCCTGCTCCGCGTGAGCGACCGTGTCGTCATGCCTGATGTCTTCCTTTTCCTCGAGATAATCTCAACCAATCCTTGCAGTCCTGCGCAGAACGTTAATGTCAGTGTCCGAGTAACTACCGGCCACATGGTCAATAGTATTACCTCGCGCCCCCAACGCAATTGCGAGCAACAAGCAAATTACTGGACCATAGGCTCAATAGGCGATTTTTCGGGCAAAAATAGCCCCGCACACCTTATATTGTGAGCTATATTATCGGATAATCATGCTGTCAGATAACCCGCTGGTCAGCATTTGAGATTGCGAGTTCACTTGCTCAACACCTAGGGGCGTGGCACGACGAGCGGCGAACCCGTCTGCGGATCCTCGACGATCACGCACGGCACGTCAAACACCGCCTCGATGAGGGCGGGAGTCACGATGTCACACGGCGCCCCCTGCGCCACGATCCGCCCCTCCTTCATGCACACAAGGTGGGTCGCATAGCGAAACGCTAGGTGCAGATCGTGCAGCACGGCGACAATCGTCCTGCCGTCGGCCTGCAAGCGCCGCGCGAGGCGCAACACCTCAAGCTGATGATTCAGATCCAGATAGGTTGTCGGCTCGTCCAACAACACGATATCCGTCGACTGCGCAAGCACCATGGCGATCCACACTCGCTGACGCTGCCCGCCCGAGAGCTCCCCGACGCGCCGCCGAGCCAGGGCCTCAACGCCCGACTGACGCATGGCCCACGCCACGGCCTCGTCATCCTCAGCGCTCCACTGACGAAGCAACGACTGATGAGGATAGCGCCCGCGCGCGACCAAGTCCTCCACGAGGATATCCGCGGGAGCCGTGGAAGACTGCGCGAGCAGCCCGAGTCGACGAGCCAGCTCCTTCTGGTTCATCGTCGTCAGGGCCCGACCATCTAATTCGACCGCACCCGAGCGCACGCCCAGCACTCGCGCCAGGGAACGCAACAGCGTTGACTTACCGCAGGCATTCGGACCAACAATCACCGTCAGCTGCCCCTCGAGAACGTCGAGAGACAGATCCTCCAAGATGGGAGCATCCTTCCCGTACCCCACCGTCACCTTACGCGCGCGCAACCCCCGCGCATCACCCCTGGCGTCCAACACGTCACCTGACCTCACGAACCAACAGAGCCAACAGATAGATACCGCCCACGACGCCCGTCACCACGCCGACGGGCAGCTCGTGCGGCGCCACGATACGCTGCGCGACCACGTCGGATGCCAACACGATGAGGCCGCCCACGCCAGCCGACGCCGCGAGGCCCACTCCCCCGCTACGGCTCACACGCCGAGCGACATGGGGAGCAGACAGGGCGACAAAAGACACCGGACCGGCAACGGCAGTCGCCGCGCAGACCAGCACCATCGCCACGACAATCGCGACAATACGAACGACACGAACCCGCACCCCCAACCCCGCCGCGACATCATCGCCCATCGCAACGAGCCCCAACGGCACCGACGCCCACACAAGGACGCACGCCGCGACCAGGAGGACGACCACGAGGGGAAGCACCCGAGCCATCGTGACCCCCGCGAGGGAACCCGCGCTCCACAGCTGCGCCCGCTGGGCAGCCTCCAGAGGTGCCTTCACAATGAGGAGCGAGTTCACGGCCCTCAGAGCCGCCGAGCACCCGATGCCGACCAACACCACGCGCATCCCCGTGACCCGCACGCCGCCCGCGCACGCCACAATGACAACACCCGAGGCCAGCCCACCCACGAGGGCTCCAACCCCCGTGACGGCAGGACTCGAACCCAGAACGATAATCGCGACGAGAGCCCCCGTCGCCGACCCCGTGGACAGGCCAACGATGTCGGGGCTACCCAGCGGGTTACCCGAAATCGTCTGAAAGACCGCACCGGCGATCCCCAACGCACACCCAACGCACACGGCTGCGACCATGCGCGGCAGGCGAACAGATCGCACGAAGTAGACGCCGAGGAAATCGTCCGACGGACCACCATCACCCATCAGGCGCCGAAACGAATCCGCGGCGCTGAGCCCGTAGTCCCCCAACGTCAGCGACAAGATGCACAGGGCAACGAGCACGACGAGGGCCCCGAGCACGACAACGGCGCTGCGCCTGTGAATGCGCACAGACACGCGCCCCAATGCCACGCGCACGTACCGATCCCGCTCGTAGTTCACGACACTCCCCTTCCGCGCGCGCCGAGGATGAAGAACGGCGCGCCGATGAGCGCGATGACAACTCCGACGGGCACCTCCTGCGGGGCCAACACGAGGCGGGACGCAACGTCAGCGGCCGTCACCCACACCGCTCCGACCACCACGGACCACGCAGCGATCGGCCCCTGTCGAGCGCCCACCGCCCGGCGCACGAGCAGCGGAACGGCCAACCCGACGAAGGTCAGGGGACCGCCGATCGCCGTCGCCCCGCCCGCGAGGGACGCGACGGCGACAGTCCCCAAACCTCGCACGAGGCCCACGCGCACCCCAAGACCCGAGGCGGCCTCGTCTCCGAGGGTGAGCACTCCGAGGGCCGACGTCAGGGCCGCCCCCACGACGACCCCACAGGCGATGACAATGCCGCCCCACACCAGGGTCGCCACGTCCACGCCCTCGAGCGAACCGGACGCCCAGTAGCGGAACTCGTTGAACGCATTCTGATTGGAGGCGAGTACGGCCTGCGTGAGGGAGGAAAGCGCGGCGGACACCGCAATACCGGCCAGGGCGAGGCGACCATGCGATCCGGCCCCGCCGCGCCCAGACAGGACGATAACGAGACCCGAGGCGATACCAGCACCCACCAGCGCCGCACCGATCGTCATGGCGCGCGTCGACACGCCGACCACTGCGGTGGCCGACACGACGACGAAGGCAGCGCCGGCGTTAATGCCCAGCACCCCGGGATCGGCCAGCGGATTGCGCGTCATCGCCTGCATAATCGAACCGGCAAGCCCGAGCGCGCCGCCGATCATGAGGGCGGCGAGCGTGCGAGGAACGCGCAGCGCAAGGACAACCTGCGCGTCCTGCGAGCTGCCGCCATGCACCAGAGCGTCCCACACCGCATCGGCGCCTATCTGGCGCGACCCCAGGGCGAGGGACGCGACGATCACAGCGACAAGGACCAGCGTCGCCACCGCACAGGCGGCAACGACGCTGGCAAGGCGGCGTGGTCTCATCTCAGGCGCGTTCCAGGTAGTGCGTCGCTGCCCCCGTCACGAGGCCGGGACGAACTGCGCCTCGATGGACGAGACGATTCCATCCATGAGGAGGTAGCCGCCGGTCGAGGTCCACAGGGAGCCGTCGACCGGGATCACGTGGCCCGCCTTGACGGCACCGAGCGAGTCGAAACCAACGGTGTTCTTCGCCTCCTCGAGGGCGGCGGCAGAGGCCTCGACGCCCGTGTTGCCACCGGCGGAAGGGTTGTTCACGGAGGCCTTACCCAGCGTGCCGAAGAAGATCCAGTCGGCGTCGATCTGATCGATGTTTTCCAGCGAGACGGGCTCGGAGTGCCCCTCACCGTCGCGATCCTGGTTGGCGGGGCGCTTCATGCCGAGCGCGGTGAGAGCCTGGCCGGCGGGCAGCTCCTTGAGAATGAGGCCGGCGCTGTCGCCCTGCCAGCGCACGACCGAGTAGGTCTGGTCGAGGTAGCCAGCATCCTTCAGGCGGGTGCTTACGGAGGAGACATGCTGATCAAACTCCGCGAGCTTCGTCGCAGCCTGGTCGGACAGACCCAGCGCATCTGCGGTGAGGGTGAAGGTCTCGCGCCAGTCACCACCGGATTGAGTGGTGAAGAAGACGGGCGCGATCTGAGACAGAGCGTTGAGCGTCTCCGTGTCGTTGTTCTTCACGGAGGTGCCGTCGACGAGGATCAGGTCCGGGTGGGCGGCGCCGATGGCCTCGAGGTTGGGAGTACCGATGGAGCCGAGGATCGGGATGTCTCCGGCGCGGTCGAGGAGGTAGTTGGCGACGGTCTGCTGGCCGCGGCCCGACACGACGCCGATGGGGGTGACGCCCAGGGCCAGCGCGTTGTCCGTCGTGGGCTCCGACAGGGTCACGACGCGGCTCGGGTGAGCGGGAAGCGTCACCTCCTGGCCGGAGGCGTCGGTGACGGTGCGCGTCGCAGAGCTCTCGGACATCCCGGAGGCCTCAGGGGACGAGGCCGGAGCGGGCTGGTTGGACGAGCAAGCTCCCAGCGTCAAGGCTGCCAGGGCGAGCGCCGCGATGGCGCGGACTCGTGTCGAGATGTGCACGTGTTCCTCGGTTCGACTAGATCACAATAAATGCATAGGTAAGCCTAACCTAGGAGCGATTGGCGTCGCCTTGTCATCTTGCGGACCGTCGCCTCGAACACACCACTCGTCGAGCGCGCGCAGGAGCCCCTCGCGCCACCAGGCGACATCATGCCCGCCCGAATAGGTCTCGAACCTGACAAGCGACGTCGCCCCATCCAACAGCCCCGCACAACGGCGCACCACCGGCCACATCGCCACCTCACGCTCACCCACCTGACACCACACCGTCAAACCGTCAGGCAGGCGTCGCTCCCCCCTGCTCAGCTCAGCCATGAGCGTCCCCTCGCCCCGACCTCGTTCCCCTCCTCCCCACCACAGGGATGGAGACTGTGCGACAAAACACTCGACGGGAAGCGTGCCCCCCAGGGCAGCTTCGAGGACACCGAGCCCGCCATAGGACTGCCCCGCCAGGGCGATCGGCCCCACGCCGACCTCATCGCAGACCGCGCCCACGAGCGTCTCGACCCTGCCGGCATCGGTGAGCTCCCGCTCGCGCTCCCCCAGCTCACCCGCGTCGATGGTCACGACGCGCAGACCCGGGTAGCGCCGCGTCAGCCACCCCACCCCGTTAGCCCTCCAGATCTGCCCATCGAACACAAGAAGCGTGCGCTTTGGCGTCCCATCACCATCATGCACGACCGCGACGCGCCGACGCGGCGACGACCCTCCGGACGCGACCAGCACCGCGCACTCCACCTCGCGCGCGGCGCGCATGTACGACGAATCCCCCTCAACAGCTGGCCAGGCAAGACGCGCATCCGGACCCGCGAACAGGGAAGCGACATGCCCACGCCCATTGACGAGCACACGCGGATGAGAGCGATCGCGCACCGCCGAGGCAACGACGCGTGCCCACGCCCGTCGATCATCCGCCACGCGCGGATCAAGCCCACCTGGCCCAACCGGCACAAACTGGTAACTCACGATGACATCGGCGGGCAATGCGCACGACAGCACCCACAGATCCACTCCGCCCACCCGCTCCATACCAAAGAGCTCCAGGTGATCGCGCGCCCGATCCGTCACCGTATTGAGGACCAGGTAGACCCCCGAGGCGCCATCCCCGGCGCACCGGAATGTCACCGAAACGGCGTCACGGCCATCTATCACCATCCGCGCGCCGACAAGCGGACCCGCGGCGGCACCAGCAGACCGGACCACCGACGGCTCAGGAACAAGCCGGAGAAAACCCGTCTCAGAAAACGAAGGCGCGTCGATAATCAGGCAATCAGTCAAAGAGCGAAATGTCGCCCGCGCCCACGCGAGCAACAACCGCGTCGCCGCCCGCGAAGTCGATGACCGTCGTCGGCTCTGCCACGCCGACCGGACCCACGACGACGAGATCGACCTGGTGACCAATGCGCTCATCCACGTCGAACCCATCCGTCAAAGGCTCGGTCTCTCCGGGCATGATGAGCGTCGAGCAGGCGAGGGGCTCGCCGAGCGCCTCCACGATCGTCTGCGTGATGACGTGATCCGGGATGCGCACGCCGACCGTGTGCTTCTTCTTGTTGAGCATCACGCGCGGCACCTCCTTGGTCCCACGCAGGATGAACGTGTAGGGTCCGGGCGTTAGGGCCTTCATCGTGCGGAACTCATGGTTATCCACGATCACCAACTCCCCGAGCTGGGCGAAGGAATGGCACAGCAGCGAGAAGTTATGCTTGTCGTCGAGCTTGCGGACCGCGCGAATCGTGTCCATGCCCGACTTATTGCCGATCTTCGTGGCGATCGCGTAGCCGGAGTCCGTGGGCAGTGCGATGGTGCCGCCGCGCTCCAGCAGATCAACGACCGTGTTGACCAGACGTGCTTGAGGATTATCCGGGTGCAGCTCAATGTACGACATACCCCTATTGTGCACGAAACCCCCTCCGACCGGGGCCGGATGGGGGTTTCGTGGACAAGACTGCCGAGAGCTAGATCACTTCTTTTCCTCGTCGGTGGATTCCTCGCCGCGCTTCTTCGGCTTCGCATCGACGCCGGCTTCCTTACGCTGCGCGGGCGTGATCGGAGCCGGGGCCTCGGTCAGCGGATCGAAGCCGCCGCCGGACTTCGGGAAAGCGATGACGTCGCGGATCGACTCGGACTTCGTCAGCAGCGAGACGATACGGTCCCAGCCAAAGGCCACGCCGCCATGCGGCGGAGCGCCGAACTTGAAGGCATCGAGCAGGAAGCCGAACTGTGCCTGAGCCTCTTCCTCACCGATACCCATCACGTTGAACACGCGGTTCTGGATGTCGCGGCGGTGGATACGGATCGAGCCGCCGCCGATCTCGTTGCCATTGCAGACGATGTCGTAAGCGTAGGCCAGCGCGTTACCCGGATCCTTGTCGAAGGAGTCGATCCACTCAGGCTTGGGCGAGGTGAACGCGTGGTGGACGGCCGTCCAGGCGCTGTGGCCCAGTGCCACGTCGCCCTCGGCCTCGGCATCACCGGTGGGCTTGAAGAGCGGCGCGTCGACAACCCAGGTGAACGCCCAGGCATCGGGGTCGATGAGGTTGCAGCGCTTGCCGATCTCAAGGCGAGCAGCGCCGAGCAGCTCACGCGACGGGGTCGGCTTGCCAGCGGCGAAGAAGATGCAGTCGCCGGGCTCAGCGCCGGTGGCGCCGGCCAGGCCCTCGCGCTCGGCCTCGGTGATGTTCTTGGCGACGGGGCCGCCCAGCGTGCCGTCCTCGGCGATCGTGACGTAGGCCAGGCCCTTGGCGCCGCGCGCCTTGGCCCACTCCTGCCACTTGTCGAAGGTGCGACGCGGCTGCGAGCCGCCACCGGGCATGACGACGGCGCCCACGTAGGGGGCCTGGAACACACGGAACGTCGTGTCCTTGAAGTACTCGGTGAGCTCGGTCAGCTCCAGGCCGAAGCGCAGGTCGGGCTTATCGGAGCCGTAGCGCTCCATCGCGTCCTTGTAGGTCATGCGCGGGATCGGCGTGGACAGGTCGTAGCCGATGAGCGCCCACACGTTCTTCAGGACGTCCTCGGCGACCTCGATGACGTCGTCCTGGTCCACGAAGCTCATCTCGATGTCGAGCTGGGTGAACTCGGGCTGACGGTCGGCGCGGAAATCCTCGTCGCGGTAGCAGCGCGCGATCTGGAAGTAGCGCTCCATGCCGGCCACCATGAGCAGCTGCTTGAAGAGCTGGGGGGACTGGGGCAGGGCGTACCAGGAGCCCGGGGAGAGGCGGGCGGGGACGATGAAGTCGCGGGCACCCTCCGGCGTCGAACGCGTCAGGGTCGGGGTCTCGATCTCGACGAAGTCGCGGGCGTAGAGCGCCTCGCGGGCCGCGCGCGATACCTTCGAGCGCAGGCGAATCGCGTACTGCTCGGGTTCGCGGCGCAGGTCAAGGTAGCGGTACTTCAGGCGGGTTTCCTCACCCACGTTGCCGGAATCTTCAGCATTGGAGGAGACCTGGAAGGGCAGGGGCGCGCTGGTGTTGAGGATCTCGATGTCGTCGCCCATGACCTCAATGGCGCCGGTGGCCAGGTGGGGGTTCTCATTACCCTCGGGGCGAGCGCAGACCTCACCGGTGACCTTCAGGACGAACTCGGAGCGCAGCTCGTGGGCGACGCGCTCGTCGCGCACGACCACCTGGGCGATGCCGGACGCGTCACGCAGGTCGATGAAGGCGACGCCACCGTGATCGCGGCGACGGTCCACCCAACCGGTGAGCGTCACGGTCGAACCGACCAGGTCGGTGCCGAGAGTTCCAATGTTGTGAGTGCGAAGCACTGTGATTCCTTTCGTCATTACCATCCGCGAGACAGGCGGCGGCAGAGTCATTGTACGCCTGACGTCCCAAGAGTTGCGTGTGCCGCAAGTAGGATAGTCATCATGCCCGCCGACGATTCCTCCGCCCCCGCTTCCGCCTCGTGGACCCCGTCAGAAATTGGCTTGGCCATCGGGTCCGTGCTTCTCATTACCCTCGTGGCCTTCGAGGAACTCGCCGCCACGACGATCATGCCGGTCGTCGTCGAGTCTTTTGACGCTGCCGCCTGGTACCCGATCGCATCGGGGGCGGCACTGGCCGCGCAGCTGAGCGCCACCGTGGTCGCGGGTGCCCTGGCCGATTGGAAGGGCCCCCGTGTCGTCCTGCTCGCAGGATTGCTTCTCTTCGCTGTCGGTTTGGTGGTGTGCGCCGCGGGCACAAACGTGGTCGTGTTCGTTGTCGGGCGCGCGCTTCAGGGGCTGGGAGGCGGCCTCCTCATCGTCCCGCTCTACGTGCTCGTGGGCTCGGTTGCCTCCCCTCAGCACCGCCCCACGTTCTTCGCGTCTTTCTCGCTGGCGTGGGTTCTCCCCTCGCTGTTCGGCCCCGCGATCGCAGGCCACGTGACCCAGGAGTGGGGTTGGCGCTACGTCTTCGGGGTCGTGCCGATCTTCGTCGTTATCGCGGCGCTCCCCATTGCCTACGTCCTGCGCTCGATCCCGACTGCACAGGGGCAGCGCTCCCCCATGCTCGCGTCCCTCTCGCGAGACGCCGGGCTTGTCGGAATTGGCGTCATGCTGCTGCAGCTCGCGGGCGCGCTGCCCACACCACTGGCACAAGTCGGGGTCTTCGCCCTCGGCGCGTGCATCACCGTCTGGGCGCTGCCCCGCCTCCTGCCGCGTGGAACCTTCCACTCCCGCCGCGGCATGCCCTCGGCGATCCTTGCAAGGCTGAGCGCGATGGCCTCACAGGTCGGTCTCGCCGTCATGATTCCGCTGATCCTCCAGCGTGTGCACGGCTGGTCCGAGGCCTCCTCCGCCTGGTGGGTCACCCTCGGGTCGATCACCTGGTCGATTGGCGCGGTCGGGCAGGCACGCGTTCACGATCCACACCTGCGCCGCCGGCTCCCGGTCATCGGCGGCACACTGATGGCTATCGGCGCGATCCCCGTGGGGGCCCTCCTCGTCCCCGCAATTCCCGTGTGGGTGGCCCTCATCGGTTGGTTGCTCGTCGGCCTCGGAGTCGGACTGGTTCACGCTCCCCTGTCCGTCATGGCCCTCGAGGTCACCCCCGAATCTAAGCACGGGCGCGTCGCCTCGTGGCTGCAGGTCGCTGATTCGGCAGGCCCTGCCCTCGAACTCGCCCTCGTGTCCGTGGCCATGAGCGCGTGGGCCGCCACCGCCACGGTGGGCGGGGCGGCCTACGCTCCCTATTGGGTGATTGCTGCTACGCTCGCGATCCTCACGGTGTTTGCCGTGACTCGGCTGCGTCCCGCGTCGGAACGATCCACCGGTGGGGAGAGCTAGCGCTCAGTCCTCGTAGCGGCGCTTACCGAAGTGGCGACGTCCGCCCTCACGGCCACCGTCGCGCTCCCAACCACCATCGCGGCCACCCTCGCGGCGGGCACGCTTCATGTCCTTCTCCCAGCGCTCGGTGCGCACCGAGCGGCGCGGACGCGATCCGTCGCCCTTTTCAAAGCGGTGCGGACGCTTCTCGTCACGGTCCCCGAAGCGACCCTCGCGATCGCCGTAGCCGCCCCGGCCTCGGTAGTCGCGCTCGAAGTCGCGACGCTCGCGGCGCTCGAAGCCGTCTCGCTCCCCGCGCGCGCCCGGCCCCTCGTCCACGCGGATACGCAGCTGACGACCGGACACGTAGCCCTTGGAGATACGCGACAGCTGCTCGCCCGACAGATCCGCCGTGATGTCGACGAGGGAGAAGGTCGGATAGATCTCGATGTTGCCGATGTCGCGGCCGTCGATACCGCCCTCGCCCGCGATTGCGCCGACGATCGAGCCGGGCTTGACACGGTCCTTCTTACCGACCTCGATGCGGTAGCGCGTACCGGAGCCGGGGGCCGGGCGGCCGCCGCCACGGCGGCGAGAGCCGTTGGCACCACCCTTGAGCGGGCGGTCCTTATCGCGTCCCGCCTCGAAGGATGCGCCGACGAATTCGCCGGACTCGTCCAGGTGCTCCTCGCGGCGGATCTTGCCATTTCCGCGGCGGTCCTTCTCGCGGCGGGGCGCAGGGCCCTCGTCACCGACCGCCGTGGCCATGAGCGCGGCGGCGATGTCCTCGACGCTCACTTCCTCGCCCATGTCGGCCAGCAGACCCTTGTACATGTCGAGGCGGCCGCGCTCGATTCGTGCGCCCAGGCCCTCGAGCAGGCGGCGAGCCCGGAACTCAGAGACGGCGGCTGGCGAGGGGATCTCGACCTCTTCCATCTCGGTTCCCGTCAGCTTTTCAATGCGACGCAGGCGGCCGTGCTCGCGCGGGGTGAAGAAGGTGAGGGCGCGGCCCTCGCGCCCGGCGCGGCCGGTGCGGCCGATGCGGTGCACGTAGGCCTCCGGCTCGCGGGGCACGTCGAAGTTGACGACCAGGGAGATGCGCTCCACGTCCAGGCCGCGCGCCGCGACATCGGTGGCGACCAGCACGTCGAGAGAGCCGTTCTTCAGGCGCTCGACCATGCGCTCGCGCTCAGTCTGAGCGACGTCGCCGGAGATGCCTGCAGCTCGGAAGCCGCGGCCCGACAGCTCAAGGGACACCTCTTCGACATCCGCGCGGGTGCGCACGAAGACGATGGCCGCGTCGGCCTCCTCCTGGCCCGCCGCGATGTGCTGGGCCCGCGTGGCCAGGACGCGCGACAGCGCGCCGATCTTGTGCTTGTAGGGCACGACCGCGTAGGTCTGGTGAATCGTGTCGACCGTCGACGATTCCGTCGAGACGGCGACCTTGACGGGATCCTTGAGGTGCTCGCGCGCCACCTTCTCAATGGCGGCGGGCATCGTGGCGCTAAACAGCGCCGTCAGGCGGTCATCGGGCACGCTCGACGCGATCGTCTCGACGTCCTCGGCGAAGCCCATGCGCAGCATCTCGTCTGCCTCGTCCAACACGAGCATACGCACGTTCGACAGGTCGAGTGCGCCCTTCTCGATCAGGTCGATGACACGGCCCGGGGTGCCCACAACGACCTGCGCGCCGCGCTTAAGCGCGCCGATCTGGGGACCGTAGGGTGAGCCGCCATACACGGGGACGACGTCGAGGCGCGCGGTGCGCGCAGCGAAATCCTCAATGGCCTGGGCGCTCTGCATCGCGAGCTCGCGCGTGGGAGCCAGGACCAGGGCCTGGACGTCGCGCTCATCGGCGTCGACGATGGCCAGCAGCGGCAGACCGAAGGCGGCCGTCTTGCCGGTACCCGTCTGGGCGATACCCACGACGTCGCGCAGCTCAAGGAGCGGCGGGATCGCGGCGGCCTGGATAGGGGTGGGAACGCGGAACCCCATATCGGTGACGGCCTCGAGGATCTCCTCGGGCAGTCCGAGGCTCGCGAAGGTCACGGTATCGCCGTCTTCGCCGTCGGCTTCCTGCCCGGCGTCGCGATCCTGGCCGTCGGCCTCGTCGACGAGATCGAGCTCGTCATCCATGTCCATGATGTCGTCGCGCTCGTCGCGATCCATGTAGTCGTCAGAGGGCATAGTTATTCCTTGCCTGTTGCATGCGGGGTAGCAAAACCATCGGGGCGGGCCATCTCGGCTCCTCAGCGCGGCCTCACCCATAACAACAAATCCCGCGTCCCGCGGGGCACCATAACAAGGGGCTGCGCCTCATCGCTGCGTCCAGCATAGCGCGCGCTTGCTCGAAAAGGTGCCTGTCGTCGGCGAATTCACTGTTCGCGCCGGTCCAAGGCGGCGCTTCACGACCTCCGGTCCAGGCGCAGGCGCGCCACGAACGAGGCGATGGTGACCTGGCGGTTGTCTTCCGCGCGCAGCGGGGCGACGACGAGGCGCTCGACTTCGTCTCGGCACAGGGCCCTCATGTCGCGGCGCACGGCGCGTGCACGCCTCGAGGCCACCCAGGAGCTGACGACGCGGCTCGCCCCCGCGCACAGGAGCGTGAGCGCGAGCGACACGCCAATGATCACAGTAGGAACGGGAATCGGGCCGAGCGTGGGAACGCGGGCATCGATGAGGACCGCGCGGCCCAGGTGCGCGAGAAGAATCCACGCACCCCCTCCCACGCAGGCGAGCCAGGCGAGCAGCTGCACGACGCCGAGGAAACGAACGGCCGCGGGTGCGCTCGCGCTCACGCGCAGATTCGCAGCCACCTCGCGATGCGCGCCCTCCGGCACCTGCCCAGCGCCCGACAGCGCCCGATCGATGAGTAGGCGCCGCCAGCGCTCTGGGCGCCCCTGGGAGCGCGCGGCCACCTCGCGGCGCACCGCATTAGCGAAGGCCGCTTCGTCGGAGGTGGAGCGCGTCGGCAGCGTGGGCGTCGTGGCGCTCTCCTCGCGGGACTCGTCGCCCAGGTGAAGGCGTCGCAGAGGATCGGCCCCCAGACGCGAGAGCCAGCGCAGGGGAAGCCAGCCGCCGACGCGCGCACCCGAGCGCCGCGTCGAGCCGGCCACGGCCTCTTCGATGATAGGTGCCCCCGCAAGGTCCGCGGCGGCCTGAGCGAGCTCACCGGCCAGGCCCTCGGTCTCGACCCCACGGATGGTGCCCTCCAGGCCGAGCGCATCGCGCAGAAGGACCGCGGCCTCGGCCAGGGCGGCGCGCGCACGAGCTGCCTGACGCGACACACGGGCAGCTTCCCCGCCGAGATGGGCGGCGAGCGCGCTCACGCCCTCCCCCGTCGTCGCACTGACGGGAAGGATACGCGCGCCAGCGAGGCCGCGCGCATCGAGGATGCGGCGCAGGTCGGACTCGATGGAGGCGCGCGAGGCGGCGTCCAACGTGTCAATGTGAGTCAGGGCGACCGTCACGGAGGCGTGCGAGGAACGCAGGCGCGACAACCACTCGTCGTGCAGGCGCGCGTCCGCATACTTTTGGGGATTGACCACGACGACCAGCGCGTCCACGCGCGAGGCCAGGCGTTGCGCCACCTCGGCGTGAGCCGCCTCGACCGAGTCAATATCGGGCAAGTCCACGATGACGGTATCGCCCTCCGGACCCGCGGGCGCATCCACACGCGCGGTCACGCCCAGCCACCCCAACAGCTGCGCGGGTTCGCGGCCCGCGGGCAGGACCGCGCAGGCCTCGTTGGTCGTGGGCCGCAAAATACCCGCGCGCACGACCTGCGCCCCGCACAGAGCGTTAACGAGGGACGACTTACCCGCGCCCGTGCCGCCCAGCATGCCGATCACGCACCACGTCGGATCCATCTCGGCGCGCTCAGAGGTCACGTCAATGAGCTCGCGCACCCTCGCCAAGGTCGTCGGCTCGATGTCGGACGCGGCGAGCGTCGTGATCTGGTCGAGCTGTGCCGCTGCCGCCGCAACGGGGATCGATGCGCGCCTCATGCCAGCGCCTCCCGGGCCTCGTCGAGCGCCAACGCGAGGGCCTCGACGCGCTCCCGTTCCTGCGATCGATCCAGCTTCGCGGCAATGGGGGCGACGACGTCGGCCAGCGAGTCGGCCGCCAGCGACTCCAGGGCCTCACGGGCCTGCGCGGCGAGCGCACGCACCGTGCGCTCACCGAAATACGATTCGAGGATCGTCTGCGACAGCGCAGCCGACGCCCCCGCAACGCCGACCTCGACGCCCGTGACGCCGCCCGTCATCGCGAAAGCACTGACCATGAGCGACACCGTCACGACGTTGATCCCTCCGGCCAGGAGCCGCCCCGTCACGCGCGAAGACTCCGCCTGACCGCGCACGATCTGCGTCACCTCGCTGGTCCACGCCTGCGCTGTCCTGCGCGCGCGCTCAAGGCACGCCTGAGCGTCCAACAGCTCCTCGAACTCGCCGGTCGCGGCGACCGGCTCGGCCAGACGCAGGGCCTCGGTCCACGCGCGATGGTACTGATCGCTCAAGCGCTGAGCCAGCCCGCCGGTCAGGTCACGACGCACCTGCTCCTCGGGGGCGGCAGTTCCGCGCACGGCACCCATGAGGCGCTCACGCACGCTGCCAAGGACCCTGGCCAGGGTGCGTGTCATGTCCCACGAGCCGAGCACCTCGGCGATGCGGGCGCTTACCTCGCCGCGCAAGACGTCGTCGCTCGAGGAGGAGGCAACCTCTCGAGCACCCGAGGCGACGAGCTGATCGATGCCCTCGCTCGCGGAGGCGATCGCGCGGTAGGACTCTCGGGCACCGTCCAACGCCTTCCTGGCCTCGTCGAGCGATGCGGCAATGGCCCCCGACAGGGAAGAACGAATGATGGCGGCGCGCTCCTGCGCGTCGTGCCCGATCCCCCGCAAGAAAGACCCCACGGCGGCGATCGCATCGAAGGGAAGACGCCCCTCCGTCAGGGGCTGCTCGGTGATGACGATGATGGGCACCTCGCCCAGGCCTCGGCGCCGCGCGAGCGAGGTCAAATCCGCTCGGATCTCCTCCTGCGCGCCCTCGGGCACCCGGTTGAGGACGATGGCGACGCGAAGGCCGCGCTCGGCCGCCTCCTCCAGATGCCTCCACGCGACCGCGTCCGCGTAGCGAGCAGCGCTCGTGACAAAAATCCACAGATCCGCGCCATCGAGAAGCTCCGAGGCGAGCCGACGGTTCCCCTCCTCGACCGAATCGATGTCGGGGGCATCCAAGATGCCGATCGACGGCCACATCATGTCGTCCACCGCCACCGTCACGGCGTCCAGGCTCGTACCCGCCCCGCCCTCGTGCTTCGCCAAGCGAGGCAGCACGCGATCCGACATGAACCACGCGCGAGCCGCGGGCGAACACACCAGGACCGGGCGCCGAGTGGTGGGGCGAACGGCACCCGACCGAGACACATTACGATCGAGCAGCGAGTTCACGAGGGTCGACTTGCCCGAACCCGTCGACCCGCCGACCACGACGAGCAGGGGCGCGTCAGCGTCCTCCAGACGCGGCAGCACGAGGTCCTGCAGGCGACGAAGCGCCCGCTCGGCCTCGGGGCGGGCGCCCTGGGGCATCGCCTCCAACGAGTCCTTGAGCGCGCCCGCGAGGCGGCGGGCGCCTTCAACCGCGGTGGTCGGCACTCAGGCCGTCACCTTCTCCACAGTGGGCACCGCGTCCGCCGCGGGAACCTCCCACGTCGCGGCGTCGGCCTGAACCTGCTCTCCCGTGCGAATGTCCTTGACCGTGTCGGCGGCCCCCTCCTCACCCGGGAACCAGACGAAAGGAATGCCGCGCTTATCCGCGAACTTGATCTGCTTACCGAACTTCGCCGCGCTCGGGGCGACGTCGGTCGAGATGCCTCGCCCACGCAGCGTCGCCGCGATCTCCTCGGAACGCTCGCGGTGCTCCTCGTTGGTCACGGCCACGACGACGGCCGTGGGAACCTTACGCGAGGCACGCACCAGCGGCGCAGAGATCATGCGCGAGACGAGGCGCGAGACACCAATGGACAGGCCAACGCCCGGGTAGGTGCGCTTGCCGTCCTTGGCCAGGGAATCGTAGCGGCCGCCCGAGCAGATCGACCCGAGGTCCTCATGGCCCTCGATCTCTGACTCGTAGACGCTTCCCGTGTAGTAGTCCAGGCCGCGCGCGATCTTCAGGTCGGCGACCACGGCACCCGGCATGCGCTTGTTGGCGGTATCGAGCAGCTCGGCGAGCTCCTTCAGCCCCTCGTCCAGCAGCTCACCGCTCACGCCCAGTACAGCCAGGCGCTCGCGCACCTCAGCCGAATCAGCCGTGCGAATCTGGGCCATCTGGAGCAGAACGGACGCCTGGTCACCGTCGATGCCGGACTCGGCCAGCTCCCTGGCCACGCCCTCGGGCCCAATCTTGTCGATCTTGTCAAGCCCGCGCAGAGCCGCCTCGACGTCGGTGACTCCGAGGGACTCGCACACGCCCTGAACGACCTTGCGGTTGTTGACGAGCACGCGCACCGGCGGGATCGGCAGGCTGTTGAGGGCCTCGGCCATGACGAGAGGCAGGTCCACCTCGAAGTGGAAGGGCAGCTCGCCGTTGCCCACGACGTCAATATCGGCCTGCGTGAACTCGCGGAAACGCCCCTCCTGCGGGCGCTCCCCGCGCCACACCTTCTGAATCTGATAGCGCTTGAAGGGGAAATCCAGCTCGTTGGCGTTCTCCACGACGTAACGCGCGAAGGGGACGGTCAGGTCGAAGTGCAGACCCATGCCCTTGTCCTTGGGAGCGCGCGCACCCGCGGCCGCAGCCTTCAGCGCTTGCAGGCGGTCAAGAACGTAGATCTCCTTCGAGGTCTCTCCCTTGGCCTCCAGCTGCGCCAGCGTCTCGACCGCACGCGTCTCGATTCCCGCGAAGCCGTGCAGCTCAAAGACACGGCGCAGCTCGTCAAGGACGTGCATCTCAATGATGCGCCCCTCGGGGAGCCATTCGGGGAAACCTGACAAAGACGTGCGAGCCATAACAAAATCCTTGAGATCGAACGACACCTGCGCTAGCCGATACGACGAGCGCGGACCAAGTATTGGTTGGAGCGTATCTCATCCGCAAGCGTAGTCGCTGGACCGTGGCCGGGGATGAGGATCGTGCTCGGGTCGAGGGCGTTGGAAATAGTGCGCAGCGAGTGACGCATTTGCGTTTCGTCACCGCCGGGCATGTCGGTGCGCCCCACGCTGTCTTTAAACAGGACGTCGGCGGACAGCGCCCACGGCACCGCCTCCTCGCTGGCGTAGAAAGACTGGTTATTCACGCGCACGTCCAGCGGGCTGTGCCCGAGGAAGAGCGCCGAGCCCTCGGTATGACCGGGGGCGGGCACCATGCGCAGCCACACGCCCGGGGTCAGCTCGACGGAGTCCGCGGGCATCTCGCGCAGATCGGTGGGCTTCACCCAGGGTCCCACGAAGTCGGGCGGGGCCATGGGCAGGAAAGAGGCCGGATCGTCCATGCGGTACATGTCCGGCGCCGGCAGGTAGCACGGGACCGTAGAACCGTCTGCTCCCCAGGTGGAGGCCTCGGCCGCATCCCACACGTGGTCGGGGTGGCCGTGGGTGAGCAGCACCGCGCCGACGTTCACGCCCTCGAGTTCGAGGACTTGCCGAATCAGGTGCCTAATGCCGGCGGAGGGGTCGACAACAAGGGCAGTGCCCGCCCCGGAAGGGACGAGCACAAGCCCATTCGCCGCGTAAAAGGGCGACGGGATGACGTGAAGACGCATGTCACTCCATGGACGAGGAGATCTGCGCGAGCCAGGCGCGCTTGGTCTCGAGGGTCTCACGCACACTGGTCGCCGCCTTCGTATCGCCCTTGGCCTCGGCGTCGGCGAGCGAACGCTCAAGCTGAGCGATCTGCTCCTCCAGCTGACCCACCATGCCGGCCGCGCGGGCTCGCGTCTCGGGGTTGGTGCGGCGCCATTCCTTCTCTTCGGCTTCGCGAACGGCAGCCTCGACGGCGCGCAGGCGGCCTTCGATGCGGTGCAGGTCGGAGGAGGGCACGCGGCCGACCTCTTCCCAACGGTCCTGAATCTGACGCAGCTGGGCCTTCGCGCGGTCGATATCGGTGACCGGCAGGATGGCCTCGGCATCGACGAGGATCGCCTCCTTGGCCGCCAGGTTCTCGCGGTACTCGGCGTCCGTGGCCTCGTCCTTGGCGCGGCGAGCATCGAAGAACACCTGCTGAGCGGCGCGGAAGCGCGCCCACAGGGCGTCGTCTTCCTTGCGCGAGGCACGCGGGGCTGCCTTCCAGCGGTTCATGAGCTCACGGTAGGCACCCGACGTGCGAGACCAGTCCACCGAGGAGGACAGGGCCTCGGCCTCGGCGATCAGGGCTTCCTTGACGCGCTTTGCCTCGGACTGAGCCTGATCCAGCTGGGAGAAGAACTGGCGGCGGTGGCGGTCGAACTGGGTGCGCGCAGTGGAGAAGCGCTTCCACAGTTCGTCTTCGACGGCCTTCTCCAGGCGCGGGCCGCGGCGCTGCAGGGTCTTCCACTCTTCCAGGAGGTCGCGCAGGGTCTGGCCCGATTGCTTCCAGTGGGTCTTGGCGGGATCCTGGGCGACGATGGACTCGGCCCGCTCGACGACTGCCGTGCGGTCAGCCAGGGCCTGCGCCTTGGCGGCCTTGCGCTCCTCGCGGGCGACCTCCTTGCGTTCCTCGGCGGCCTTCTCGACCGCGGCGACGCGCTCGCGCAGCGCGGGGATGTCGCCGACGACGTTAGGGGATGCGACCTGCTCGCGCAGCGTCGCGAGAGTCTGATCAATGTCGCGCGGGCTCAGGGTGGTGAGGCGGTCCTCGAAGAGCTTGATCGTGGCCTCGAGGTCGGCGTAGCGGCGCTCATACAGGGCGTAGGGGGAGGCGGGAATGCCCTCCGGGAAGCCGCCGATGACGCGCTCCTCGTCGCCGTCCTTGACATAGACAGTCCCGTCCTCACCAATGCGGGCGAAGGGATGCTCAGGCACCTCCGACGCTGCGATCGTCGAGGCCTGGGCCTCCTCGGGAGTAGCCGTCACGGCTTCGGGAGTGGTTTCGTTGTTCGGAATCGACGTCTCGGTCACGATATTCCTTCTTAGACGAGGGCTGACGCCCGGCGCGGTCGCGTGCCGATGTGACACACAGTGCTAGTGTGTCACATCTAACGAGAAAATGAGTGTCGACCCGCGAAAAACGGGACGGATGTAACACCTCACCCCGCTTCCCAGCGCCGGCGCGCCGAGTCCTCGTCTAAGAATCCGCCCCGATGCGCACCGCTTCGAAGACACCATCCACCCGGCGAAGCGCCGACAGAACAGCGTTCAGGTGGCCCAGGTCCGCCAGCTCGAAGGAGAAGTTACCGGAGGCAACCTGATCCCCATCCGTCTTGAGGGCCGCGGCCAAGATATTGACGCCATAATCAGACAGGACCCGGGTCAGATCCGAGAGGAGTCCGCCACGGTCGAGTGCCCGCACCTCGATCTGGACGCGGAACGGCGCGCTGAGCCCCTCGGAGTTCCACGACACGTCCACGAAGCGCTCGGGCTGCAGCTGGCTCAGGCGCACCGCGTTCGCGCACGTGGAGCGGTGCACCGACACGCCCTGGCCGCGCGTAATGAAGCCGACGATTGCATCTCCGGGAACAGGCGTACAGCACTTGGCGAGCTTGACCCAAATCTCGTTCGGGCTCAGTCCGGACACGGTGATCGCACTGTCCCCCGAGGCCTCCGACCGAGGCTTCTGCGAGCCCGGGGTGACGCCCTCGGAGAGCGTCTCCTCGGTGCCGTCTCCCCCACCCAGGTTATCCACGAGCCTGTTGACAACGCTCTGGGCCGAGATATGCCCCTCGCCCACCGCCGCGTAGAGGCCCGAGACATCCGGGTAGCCGAAGGATGTGGCGACCGACAGGATTGACTCGTGGTTCATGAGCCGCTGGAGGGGAAGGTTCTGCTTGCGCATCGCGCGGGCCAGCGCCTCCTTACCCGACTCCACGGCCTCCTCGCGGCGTTCCTTCGAGAACCACGCCTTGATCTTCGAGCGGGCACGCGGCGAGGCGACAAAAGCCAGCCAGTCGCGCGATGGGCCGGCCTTGTCCGACTTCGAGGTGACGACCTCGACCGTCTCGCCCGACTCCAGCGGCGTATCGAGAGCGACGAGGCGCCCGTTGACCTTCGCGCCGACGGTGTGGTGCCCGACCTCCGTGTGCACCGCGTAGGCGAAGTCGACGGGGGTGGCACGCGCCGGCAGCACAATGACCTCGCCCTTGGGTGTAAAGACATAGACCTCGTCGCCCGCGATCTCGTAGCGCAGCGAATCCAGGAATTCCTCCGGGTCACCCGTCTCGCGCTCCATCTCGACCAGAGCGCGCAGCCAGTTCGCCTGTTCTTCCGAGCTCATGCGGTCCGAGTCGCCGCTCGTGGCGTTCGGATTCTGCTTGTACTTCCAGTGAGCCGCGACGCCGTGTTCCGCGCGCTCGTGCATGTCGTAGGTGCGGATCTGGATCTCCACCGGCTTGCCACCTGGGCCGATAACTGTCGTGTGCAGCGACTGGTAGAGGTTGAACTTGGGCATCGCGATGTAGTCTTTGAAGCGCCCCGGGATCGGATTCCACCGGCCGTGCAGCGCGCCGAGAACGCCGTAGCAGTCCTTGATCGAATCCACCAGCACACGCACGGCGACCAGGTCGAAAACCTCGTCGAACGCTTTGCCGCGCACGATCATCTTCTGGTAGATCGAATAGTGGCTCTTCGGGCGGCCACTGACCGTACCCTTCGTTCCCGAGCGACGCAGATCCTCTTCGATCTGATCGATGACGTCACGCAGGTATTCCTCCCGTTGAGGGGCCCTCTCCGCGACGAGCCGGTCGATCTCCTCGTAGATTTCCGGGTACAGGGTCTTGAAGGAGAGTTCTTCGAGCTCCCACTTCACCATGTTCATGCCGAGTCGGTGGGCCAGCGGCGCGTAGATCTCCAGCGTCTCCTGCGCCTTCTTCGCCGCCGACGCGGCCGGAACGAAGCGCCACGTTCGGGCATTATGGATGCGGTCGCCCAGCTTGATGAGCAGCACTCGGATGTCACGGCTCATGGCGACGAGCATCTTGCGCAGCGTCTCGGACTGGGCGGCTGCGCCATAGCGGACCTTGTCGAGCTTGGTGACACCGTCGACCAGATTCGCGATGGGCTCACCGAAATCGGCGGCCAGCTCCTGGAGCGTGTAGTCCGTGTCCTCCACGGTGTCATGCAGCAGCGCGGCCACCAGCGTCGGGGTCGTCATGCCCATCTCCGCCAGGATCGTCGCGACCGCGACCGGATGGGTGATATAGGGTTCGCCCGACTTGCGCATCTGCCCCCGGTGGCATTCCTCAGCCTTGCGGTAAGCCCTCTCGACCACACTGATATCCGCCTTCGGATGATTCGCGCGCAGAGCCCGCACAAGCGGCTCAATCTCTGGGATCGTGGCGCGCCCACGCGAACCAAACCACACGAGGCCGGAGCGCACTCGGGAGACGGCCGCGGGAAGTGCGGACCCTGAAGTCGTGTCGTCGCTGCTCATGAACCAATGATAGCGACGAACGAGCGGCTCCGGGGATCAAGAGGATCCTCGGAGCCGCTCGTCGTTCGACGTTGCTCGCTCAGACGAACAGCGCGGTCTCCACCGTGATGCCGTCAAGCTTGCTGCGTCCGTCAAGGTCCTTCAGTTCAAGGAGCACGGCGAGCGCCTCGACCGAGGCGCCGCACTGCTCCAAGAGGTCGACCGCGGCGCGGGCGGTCCCGCCCGTGGCCAGGACATCGTCGATGATCAGGACGCGCTGCCCCTCGTGAACCGTCTGGGGACGGATCTCCATGCGCGCACTGCCGTACTCCAGGGAGTAGTCGACGCCGATCACCTCGCCGGGAAGCTTGCCCGCCTTGCGGATCGTCAGCATGCCCAGGCCCAGCTCGGCGGCGACGGGGGCCCCGAGGATGAACCCGCGCGACTCCAGCCCGGCCACCGCGTCGATGCGACCCGCGTAGCGCGCGCCGATCAACTCTACGAGTTCCTTGAAGGCAGGTCCGTTGGCGAACAGGCCCGTGATATCGCGGAACAGAACACCCGGCTCGGGGAAGTCCGGGATCTCCACCAGGTTGTCCTGGACAAGAGTGGCGACGCGGTCGCCGAGTTCACCGATCATCGATGAGTCTTCTTCCTGTGAGGCTGATTCTCGTTGCCCAGGCGCTTGCCGGGCTTAATCGGGGCCACCTTGACGGCCTTCGCGGAGGAGGACTCGCCGGTGGTGGTGCGGCGGGCGCGCTCGTGCGCGACGGCCGCGTTGTGCTCGCGGGTCTTGTTCGACAGCTCCTGGAAGGTGACGAGGAGCGGCGAGGCGATAAAGATCGACGAGTAGGTACCCGCGATCATACCGATGAACAGCGCCAGCGAGATATCCACCAGGGTACCCGGGCCCAGGGCCACCGTACCGATGATGAGGATCGCTCCGACCGGGAGAAGGGCCACAACCGACGTGTTGATCGAACGAACCATCGTCTGGTTGACGGCGAGGTTCACGTATTCGGCGAAGGTGTAGTGCTTCTGCTCGTAGACGTCCGAGGTCAGCTCGCGCACCTTGTCGAAGACGACGACGGTGTCATAAAGCGAGTAGCCCAGAATCGTCAGGAAGCCGATGACGGTGGCCGGCGAGACCTCGACCTGCAGAATCGCGAACACGCCGACGGTCACCGCGATGTCGTGCACGAGGGCGAGCAGCGCCGAGGCGGCCATCTTCCAGGAGCGGAAGTACACGGTCATGAGCAGGGCCACGAGGGCCATGAAGATGACGAGCGACTGCGCGGCCTTGGTCGTCACCGACGAGCCCCACGAGGGGCCGATCGAGGAGGACTGGACCTCGGACGCTTCCACGCCGTAGGCGCTGGCCAGGGCTTCGCGCATCTGGGCGGTCCCCGCCGAATCCAGCGACGCGGTCTGGATGCGCACCGAGTCGGAGCCGACGCGGGTGACCTTCGGAGCCCCCTCGACGAGGCCGGTAGAGGTCACCGCGTGCGAGGCGAAAGACTCGCTCTGATCGGCCACGTGCGCGACGTCGAACTGGGAGCCGCCCGTGAACTCGATCGAGCGGTTCAGGCCCAGAATCGCCACGAGCGCGAAACCAACGACGACCACCGCCGCGGCCAACCCAACGAAGATCTTGCGCTTAGGCACGACCGCATAGGACTTCTCGCCCGAATACAGGGCGTTGCCCCACTGAGCAAAACTCATCATGTCAGTTCTCCTCTTCCTCGGTCGCCACGGGTTCAGCGGACACCTCGGACGTCGCTGAGGCGCCCTCGTCGGCGGCCTGCTCGGCCTTGCGCGCGGCCAGACGCGCCGCGCGGCGACGCTCGGCGATGGACAGTCCATCCCCGGCCTCGTCCTTCGTCGACGAGACCGACTCCCCGCGCGCGACGACGCGACCGCGTCCGGCGTACACGAGGGCATTCTTTGCGCCCAGGTGCTCGGGGTCGAGGCCGGAGAGCTTGTGGCCCTCGCCGAAGAAGCGGGTGCGGATCAGGAGCTCCATCATCGGGTGCGTGAAAAGGAAGATCACGGCGATGTCGATGACGGTCGTGACACCCAGGGTGAAGGCGAAGCCCTGAACGCCGCCGACGGCGAGCAGGTAGAGCACGACGGCCGCGACCAGGTTGACCGCGTCGGAGACCAGGATGGTGCGCTTGGCGCGATCCCAACCCTCCTCGACGGCGGCCTGCAGCGGGCGACCGTCACGCACCTCGTCTCGGACGCGTTCGAAGTACACGATGAAGGAGTCTGTCGTCACACCGATGGCCATGATCAGGCCTGCGACGCCAGCCAGCGACAGGCGGTAGCCCATCGCCCACGACAGGAGCGCGATCACCAGGTAGGTGATAATCGAGGCGATGATGAGCGAGCCCGCGGAAATGACCGCGAGGCCGCGGTACTGCCAGATCAGGTAGAAGATGACGAGCAGGAAGCCGATGAGGGCCGCCCACAGGCCAACCGTCAGGTGATCGGTGCCGATGGTCGCGGAGATCTGCTGTTCGGACTCGACCTCGAAGTTCAGGGGCAGCGAGCCGAACTGCAGCTGGTTGGCCAGCGCGGTCGCGGACTGGGAGGTGAAGTTGCCGCTGATCTGGGCCTCACCGTTGGAGATGATCGCCTCCATCGACGGGGCGGTGATGACCGTGCCGTCAAGGACGACTGCGAAGGCGTTGCGGTCGGGGCGTCCCTGATAGAAGGAGGAGCCCTGCGGATCCGAGTCGTGGTAGCCGTAGAGGATCGTGGACGTGTCCTTGAACTTCTCGGTGCCATCGGCGTTGAACTGCAGGGAGACGATCCACTGACCGGTGGTCTGGCCGTTGTTGTTGCGCGCGAGACCGGCCGTGGCGCTCTTCAGGTCCGAGCCGGGCACGGCCACGGGTCCCAGGATGTACTTAATCTGGCCGGAGTCGTCGCAGGCGGCGTAGGGCTTGTCCGCCGCATCCTCGACGCGCTTGACGTCAGCGGAGGCGGAGCAGTCCAGGGTCAGGAAGTCGTACCAGACCTGCTCGGTGACCCACGCCAGGTCCGAGGCGTTGGCCGGCTCGCTCGCCGGGGTGTCCGACAGGACGCCATCGCCGTTCTGGTCCGCGATGCTCATCGCAGTCGCCTCGTCAAGGGCGGTGGACTGCACCTCGGACGCACCGGACTGGGCTGCGCCAGACTGGGCGTCAGGGCTGGACTGTGCTGCGCCGGACTGGGCGCCCGACTGAGCGCCGCTCTGTGCCTGGCCCGACTGGCCCTCGGCGTCGCTAGACGTCGCCGCCGTCGTCTGCTGGTTCTGGATCACGCCCTGGGCCGCACCGACGCGCAGCACCGGGCGGAAGTTCATCTGCGAGGACGAACGAATGAGGTCCAGCTGCTCCTGCGAGGGGGTGCCGGGAATCGACACCATGATGTTGGAGTTACCGAGGGAGGAAATCTCGGACTCGGACACGCCGGAGGCGTCGATTCGATTACGAATAATCGTGATCGCCTGCGTGATGTCTTCCTCGGTGATCTCGCGCTGACCCTCGGAGGTTGCGGTGGGGGTCAGGATGAGCTGCGTCCCGCCCTTCAGGTCGAGGGCTAGGTCGGGGTAGGGTGATACGCCCTTGACGAAGTGCCCGATCGCCAGCGCCGCGCACGCCGCCACGATGGCGACGGTGAGCGTCACGAGCGCGCGCACAGGGCGTCGCTTATGAGATGCCACGGTTCTACTTTCCGTTCAGCCTTGTCTTACTTCTGCTGCTCGTCGGAGTCCTGGATAGGGGACTGCGCGTCCGTGTCGTCGAGCCCGAGGATGGATTCATCCTCGTCCGCCGACTCAGGCGCGTCGGATGCCTCGGCCACCTCGTCCTCCTCGGTCGTGGCCAGGGGCGGCTGGCCACCGATCTCGGCGATCATCTGGCGTTCCCAGTACATCTCGTGACCATCGGTGGTCTCCAGGACGACGATGTCGCCGTCCAGGTCGACGAAACGGCCCCAGAAACCGACGCGGGTACGCACCCACTTTCCGGGGGTAACAGCGGCGAGCTGGTCACGTTTTTCTTGCTCCATCTTCTCCATCTGCTTCTTGCGGGAGCGCGATGTCCACACCATGAACAAGATGGCGGCGGCGGCCATGAGGAAGAAGGGTAGGTTGTCGCTCATAAGGGCTGGTTCACTTTCGATGATGGTTGGGCGCGTCGAGCGCACCTTGCCAGTCTAATGCCGAGGGAAGGTTTTAGCCTAAGTGATGTCCATGCGGCGCGGCGCATCGACGTCAGCGTCGGGATTTGTCACCCCGCGGGCGGCCGGGACCAGCGCCATCGGAGACGAGGCTGCTCCCCTAGTCGAAGAGACCGCCGTCCGGCGCGGGCGGCGCGAGGCCGAGGTGTCCCCAGGCCTTCGGGGTCGCCATGCGTCCGCGATTGGTGCGCACGAGGAACCCTTCGCGCACGAGGTAGGGTTCGGCGACCGTCTCGACGGTCTCCGCTTCCTCGCCGATGGTCACGGACAGGGTCGTAAGCCCCACGGGGCCGCCGGCGAAACGACGGCACACGGCGTCGAGGACCGCGCGGTCCAGGCGATCCAGGCCGGAGGGATCGACCTCGAAGAGCTCGAGGGCGCCGCGCGCCGCGTCCAGCGTCAGGGTCCCGTCCCCGTGCACCTGGGCGTAGTCGACGACGCGGCGCAGGAGCCGGTTCGCGATGCGGGGTGTTCCGCGCGAACGCGAGGCGATCTCGTGGGCGGCGCGCGCGTCGATGGGCGATCCCAGGAGGGTCGCGGAGCGCGTCACGACCGACTGGAGCTCCTCGGTCTCGTAAAACTCCAGGTGAGCGGTAAAACCGAAACGGTCGCGCAGCGGGGCCGGCAGCAGGCCGGAGCGCGTGGTGGCACCGACAACCGTGAAGGGGGGCAGCGTCAGGGGAATGGAGGTGGCGCCGGGTCCCTTGCCGACGACCACATCGACGCGGAAGTCCTCCATCGCCAGGTAGAGCATCTCCTCGGCGGTGCGCGCCAGGCGGTGAATCTCGTCAATAAAGAGGATGTCGCCTTCCTGCAGGCCCGACAGGATCGCGGCCAGGTCACCGGCGTGCTGAATCGCAGGTCCGGAGGTCAGGCGCAGCGACGTGCCCATCTCGGCGGCGATAATCATGGCGAGTGTCGTCTTGCCCAGTCCCGGGGGGCCGGCCAAGAGCACGTGGTCGGGGGTGGCCGAGCGCATGCGGGCGGCGTCCAGGACCAGCTGGAGCTGGCCTCGTACGACGCGCTGCCCGACGAACTCGGAGAGCTTCTTGGGGCGCAGGGCCGCCTCGGCGGCGCGCTCAAGCTCGCCCGCGTCCGGGGCGACGATGCGCATCGACTCGATGTCGGGCTGGTCAGCCACGGCCGCCTCCCAGGCTCACGAGCGCGGCGCGCAGCATGTCGGAGGCCCCGAGCCCGCTTCCCGCGAGCTTCTCGATGGCCTTGGCTGCCTGCGCCTCGGACCATCCCAGGCCGACCAACGCGGCGCTGACTTCGGAGGCCACGGCATCCTCGGTGGGCGCGGGAGCGGCCGCCTTTTCCGCGCCCGGCAGTGCTGCCGGGGTGCCCAGCTTGTCCCCGATTTCGAGGGCCATACGCTGCGCCGACTTCTTGCCCACGCCGGGGATGCGTTGAAGAGCCGTCAGATCCTGGTCACGCACCGCGCGGCGCAGGTCGTCGGGGCGTAGGACCGCCAGTGCGGCGAGCGCGATCTTCGGGCCAATGCCCGACACC